>Ga0209611_10006581_pt1 | contig 18938 bp, 17 predicted proteins | sample S1TSphgellanicum_3_FD_187693 | JGI IMG/M metagenome (GOLD analysis project Ga0209611, IMG submission 187693) | Host-associated microbial communities from peat moss isolated from Minnesota, USA - S1T2_Fc - Sphagnum magellanicum MG (SPAdes) (version 2) | ecosystem: Host-associated > Plants > Peat... | reverse complement strand
TTTTTTTTTTTTTGTGGGGGGGGGGGGGGAGGGGTGGGGTTTGTGCCCCGGGGGCGGGGGTCATGGACGTCTTACTTTCTTTGCAATCACTCTTCATCCAAGTGAAGCGCATTGACAGTTGATAATGGAATACCCGCCCGTCACTGGTATGCGAACCCCATTTTCTGTTCAACTGGAGTGCACCAACATTTGATAATGCTGATGGATCCGCGCATTCCCGGGTACCACGAGCCTTGGTCGTCCTTCTCGCTCCCGCGTGTGCTCGTGCGCTCGTCCGCTGCACGCTCGTCTTTGTCTGTTGTAGCTTGCTGCTAAGAAACCAAGCTCTCGACTTTTCTTTTGCGGGTCTCCTTCGGAACACTTGTTAAGCTCTTGTCTTTGGCGTGAATAGAGCTTCTTTGCTTTCCGCTAATTGTGGTCGCATCCGGTGTGTTTTAAAGCTCTTTTCCTGCGTTTTTCTGTGCCAGTCTTTCGCTCCCGTGTCCCAGTTTCTGGCATTCTGCTTCCTTTGGTTTCCTCAAGAAGAGTGCAGAGAGCCTTCTTGCGTCTTGAAATCATTCCCTTTCTCGCTCGCACCTGCTTACGAGATTTATAGGCTTTTTCTTTCCCCCACCTTTTTTGTTTGCAAGTTCGAAACTTCGTGTCCCGGTTTCGCGCTTCGTGCTCCTCTTTGTTGCGCAAGAGGAGTGTAGAACCCTGACTATTTTATGTGCTTGGTCCGTTTTTATTTTCTGGACGATTCTCAACCTGTTTGATTTTGGTTTTTGTAGCCTGTTCTGCCTTTTCCTGCTGTAGTGACAGTGTTGCGGTTTTCGGTTTTTTTTCGGCGTTCCGGGGATTAGTCTCTTGTTCACGGAGCTCAGCGTCAGCGTTCTCGTTGTGTCTGTGCGTCTATACGTGGTATTTTTTTTGTTTGCGGGGTGGTTTTCGAGGCGCGGAAGCTTTTCTTGAAGATTGTGCAACGTCGGCAAGGTGAGGCGAATGGGGACTCCCGGGGAAACCATAGCTGTGGGATCGCCGGAAGGGGTTTTGGAGGACCTGACGGGGTGTCTGCAAGGCTGGAAAAGAAAGGTCTGGTATATCTTAATTTCTCTCAGCCGAAAAAAAAAGGCCTTTCACACAAAAAAGATTTTTGTAGAACTCCTTTTTTCACAATTGTACAAGAGGTAACTCTTTCTACGCAATGCAATAACTATGCCGGCGTTTTATTTTCCCTCTGGAATTACATCGTTTATGCAAGGCTCAACGTGCCGTAATGCTCTATTGACATCTTTACGCATTGCCTCACTGCCGTGAAGAGCCGCCAAACCTGCATGTAGTGCGCTTGTTTACAAACTGGGGTTTGGAAGAATCTATCACCCGCAGTTGCGCCAGTTTGTTTTTGAAGAAAAAAGAGGGAAATTAGTGTCAGCAAGACAGCGAATAGATATACTTACGTGATAATCATGCATGAACTTGATGTTGAGGAGGGGCAAGCACAGATAGAAATACATTGCAATCAGGTGAAAGATAGAAACCCCTGTACAAGAGCTTAGGATTTTGATTTGCTGCATGCAGAAGGTGACTAAATGCTCTTTCTTCCTGGCTTTTCTTGAGACTCTGTATGATGCTGGGTTATGTCAGAGTTCTACTGCTGGGGAGTCCTTTTTGAAATCCCACTCGTGGTTATTTGATTCCATTTTCAGTTGTTTAAGAAGAAGTCTGGGATTCAGAAGAAAAAGGATGTGAGCTTCTTGGCTCCTGATGGTGAAGAACTACGCAACAAGCGGCAACTGGATAAGTATTTGAAGGACCATCCTGGGAGCCTCACAGCTAGTGACTTTGATTGGCATTCAGGTGTTCTTTCACTCCTTTTCGTCTTTGCTCATTCCTCAACAGTCCTTGAGCTTCTTGACATTACAATAGGCTTTGAAGGTTGTACTTCTTGTTACTAAAATTACACATTTTGTCTATTTCTGTTTTTGGTGCGATTGCAGGTGGTGGCAGTCCAGGTGAGACTCCAAGAAGATCTGCAAGGCTGAGTTCCAAAGGGCGGCTCTCTAGTGATAGTATTGAAGGAGAAGCAGATGCAGAACTTGTCACTAGCAAGCGGGCAAAACGACAAGTTCGGGAGAATGGAAAGGACAGTTCTCCAAAAACTCAAGCCAAGAATGGTGGTGAGACAAAATCACTCACCAATGTTCCAGTGGAGGGAGTCAGTGATCTAAGGAGAAAGGAGATGACTTTCTCTGTGATTGACAATAAGATGGGAAGGGATTTTTGTTTATGCATGTTTTTGAAACTCAGCTATCTCCTTCATAACAGCATGATGAAAATCTGAGAACTTATGTCAATTGTGTGATTTGTGATACTTGCAGCTGGGAAGGATGAACTCATACAGGATGCAGAGAAGCCAGATGAGAAAGTGGCTTCTGAGGAACATGACACTGTGGGGGAGGAAGCACAGAAGCCACTTGATGAGACTGTGGTTGAGAAAAATGGAGAAGTTGAAAAAGAGAAGGAGACAGAGGAGCCAAATCCAATGGATGTAGATGCACCTCTTCCTGATTCCAAGGACATTGTGGCAGGGGATTCAGCTGCCAAGCCTGAGGAGACAATCGCTGAACCACTTGCTGCACCTGGGGAGGATGTTGTTGTACCAGTTGTAGAAGAGACTAAACTGGATGTGCCAACTGAGGCCGTTCCAGATGCCTTAGTGGCAGAGGAGGAGAAGGTTGCACCAGAGGCTGCAGTTGTGGCAGATCTCAAACCTGAGGAAACTGTGAAGGAGCAAGTTCCTACAGACCAAGTAGACCCACCACAGCCACATGGTGTCCATGCTCTTGTTGACAATGCAGGTGAAGTTGGAGGGGGGCCAAAGCCAGAAGGAGAGGTTTCTCAAGCACCTGTGGGTGCTCCAGAATCAACTCTGGAACCTGTGGTTTAAGCCTGTGAATGGACACAGAGAGAGGGGGTGGGTACATAGAAGAGGAGAGAGGATAGGATGTTTGGGCAAGTCTTGTGTTTCAATGTATGTTAGTAGCTGGTGGTGGTGCTGCTCTCATTCTGTGTGTCAACACAAGTTTCTGAGCCAGATTTGGCATGTGATCAAATTTTTGGCCAGTCAGTGTGGGATAGTGAGCCAGTAGAGTTGGGCCATCTCATTGTCAGGCAAACTGCTATATGCATGAGACGCTCCTTGTATGTAACTGCCACCTGTAGAACAAAGACACTAAGATCCTCCAGCAACAGACTTCTTAGTCAACCACAAGAACAGCTTTTCACTTGTATGGAGCATTTAGAAGCTATGAAGAAGGGAAAAAGATAGAGCACTGCCTGGGTTTGTCAGCGTGCACTTACTGATTGTCAGATCACAAAATATGAAATCCATCACAGGGACTCCATTGTTGTAATTCTGTTTGAAGACATAACACTGTTTCATGAAGTTTGTTGTGCTCCCATGTAACAATGCAGGGCTGCAGATTTGAAGTACTGGATGCTGGTGTCTATTGCCATGCTTTTTAGACAACCTTTTATGATGCAATGGTGACACTCAGAAGACTACAACTTCCAGAAGTTCTTGAAGGAATATGCTGTGACTAGGTGTTTGTGGTACTTTTGCAGATGTGACTTTGGGTTGCATGTCTTGAATCAGTTTGCACAGATTGCTGAGCAAAGATCCCTGTCAATTGTGAAATTGGTTGTGATAAGATAGGATTGCCAGGCAATTATGACTGGACAGAAAGGAGGTCAGTACAACATGGCAGAGAGTTCAAGTGGAGCAGCTGATCAAGCTTTATCCACCACATCAATGAAGGAACAGCAAGGAGCCCCAAATGGAAGGACTCGTCTTCAAGATCCAGCAACATCCTGGCAACCTGCAGCTGTGCAGCATCAGTTCCTCACTGCATACACTGCAGGAATCTGTGCAAGACCACCCCACAGTAAGTCATGTTTTTCTCCACTCCCCCTTATGAGCATATTTTGTCTGTTGGTGAACTTTTGTTTCTTTTACCACCTTTCTCTGCTTGGCTTCAGTCCAATTGAGCTCTTTGCATAGTCAAGACGCTATTTTTCTCGTCAGTTATTTCCTTTTCTGACCCTCCTTTGATGTATGAGAATAGACTTTGGGGTGTACTTCATCCTAGGCTTTGTCTGCTTTGCTTCATGGATAAAGAGAATTCTGATATTTGTCTTAGAGATACATCCTACATGTTGGCAGTGAAAATGGATCTGAATTTATGACCAGTTCCAGCATTGGTCTTTTGCCAAGAGATGGAACAGGAGAAAGTGATTAGGTTTTGCAAGACAGCAGTATGTGAGTGAAACCCCCAGAGCATGAGTGTCTCTTACTGTCCATGAACCAAAATGTCATTGACTATGGAGAAATTACAAATCCTCTTCTGCACTGAGTGGACTAGAGAAGTAGGGAACTGACAAGTGTGTGGCAGTGGCAAGCAAGCCCCACCCAAGAAATTCCTTCTCTTGAGCTTTCTATACTTGTTTTTGTCACTAGAGATTAGCTCAATAAAGAGAAATAAAAGCTTTTGCTGTGCTTTTATTTAATCATGAGTATGGAGATTTCTTGATACTCACAACTGGTATTATTCTTTTCTGTTGCTATCTACTGAGACATTGTTTACATTTTTGGTTCCCATGTGTGACAAAGCAGAGGGACCAGACTTGGAGAGTCTTGAATGATTGAAGGGCTTATCCTTTACTTCAGTACACAGACTCCAGAGAGGATTTCCTTGAATCCCACTTTGCTGATGGATCCACGAATTATCAATAGGTGAGGTCATATCTCACTTTGTTGTCTGTCTGTCATGCTATTCAGATTCTTATCTTCTTCTTGATGACTTTTGTTGCATCGCAGGCTGCTGTAACGTTAGGTTTTGTACTAAAAGGTTATCTGCAATCAATTGTTTTGTTCAGTTCTGTTGTGTGAAGCAATGAGTCTCATAGATTACACGAGTTCTATTTTTTCTGTTCTTCAGGTGTTGCAGATGTTGTTGACTTCACAAACCACTTCGTGCGCAATCTGCAGGCAACGAGTTGTAAGGTTTTGACGATTCCCTGAGTCAACATTGATGAGAGGCTTAATTGCCACCAAGTTCTGGATTCACGAGTGGTTTTCTGCAGGAGTACTTAAACAGTTCTAGAAGGTATATTTGAAGAAGAGGAGCTTTCAATTGAGTGAGATCCTGGGTGTTCTGCAAAGCAGGATGAGATAAACTGTGCTCTCAGCAGAGAAAAAACTCAGTTCTCCATTAGTATCTGGTGAGTTTTCAAAACTACAGATCATGAGATTGTTTGCTGGTGATGATGCCTCACGTCTCCAATCTCTTTCACTTGCTTGACTTGTTTCTCTGAAGCTTCCCAATGCAGATGCATTCACATGAGATAATGTTGTTCCAGCTAAGAATTAGACCACATGGCCAGAGCTTTTTGGCACGCGCATCTTCTTCACCTGCTGTGGAAACTGTTGAACCCCAGCATCAGCTTAAAGATGTTTTCTTGCCCTTGTAATAATATCTCATCAGTTATTATGGTCTTGAAGTTTTCTGTTAACTCTGAAGATCTTTAAATGTGGATGGGTTTGTGTGAGTTTCTACCAGTTGCTTCAAACTTTTATGCAAGAGTGCTAGAGCTCATGAATTGGACAATCTTGTGTGACATATGTCTGTATGTTAATATTGTCTGCAACAGATGGTGGTGTGTTAAGCAGTTTGTTGATTTTGCAATGCTGAGAAAGATGCCCAATGTCCTGCCAATATCAACACTCACCACTGTGGTCATCAATTTAAGAACATCTTCACAGCACAATGGTGCATGTAGATGAGAAAGATGTTACCTGGAATGGCAAGGCCCAGCCCATTCCAGTTTGTAACACTGCAAGTAGATGAGAATGATATACCCTAGAGGTGAGGCCCAGTCCATTCCAGTACAGAACATTGCAAGTAGATGAGAATGATGTGCCCTGGAATGGTGAGGCCCATTCCACTACGTACCCCAGCTGGCATTGATTATTTTGGAACATCTGATCTCAATGCTAACATCTGAGCAATTGATGGACACAAATGGACCATTATGATATTGCAATCTGTCATTCTGGTTTATAACCTAAAGCTCCTTCCCCTCTTTCTATTACTTTGGGGAAAGTTGTCTTCCTGCCAGAAAACATAAAGGGCTAGTAATGGCCTTGCCGGTGGGTATTCTGTTTCTTGAAATGCCCCAGGAAGGGTACACACAGGGTAGGGCGCGTACGCCAGAAAATTGTGATTCGTAAAGCACTGCTGTCAGTTTCAGTGTGCGCAGATGGTGCCTTATAAGCATTTTAAGAGTACTCAGACGGTACCTTATAAGCATGAAAGTTCCCCTGCTGGGAGGAGCAACTTTTCAGATTCTGAATTTTTTTCAATTTAGAATGTGTAGTAGCTATGCTTTATGGACAGGAAAGCCCTCAGGGGGGGACACGCTCCCGGAGCAAAAGTGCTGCCTCAACTCCGCCTTAAGTAGTCCTCTTATTTTGGGAATGCCCTCCCCCTAGGAGTTCCCCTAACAGAGCAAATGGGCTCCCTCAACTCCGCCTTAAGTAGTCCTCTGATTTTGGGAATGCCCTCCCCCTAGGAGTTCCCCTAACAGAGCAAATGGGCTCCCTCAACTCCGCCTTAAGTAGTCCTCTTATTTTGGGAATGCCCTCCCCCTAGGAATTCACGTAACATGTAATTCTTGCTGGTACTCAGAGGTCCCAGCCTTCTTCAATCATTATGCCAAAAATGCCCTCCACAAAGCATTACAACCCGACTGATTCTAACAGGGTATAATGCCCGGCTGTCTGTCGAAGAATTACCATATATGCATGACCTGCTTGAATGGACCATTCCATGGGCCCCAAAACTTGGAGAAGTTTTTTCCACTCTTTTCGGTCTTTTCACTCTCTTTTTTAATTTATTGATGGAGTTGTTTAGTCAGAAGTAAAAGAGCCTATGAGCAGATGAATATAATAAACCAAAAATCATATTAACCTAGCTTAAACTCTATAGGGTTACATTTTGCAAATTTAAAGTGAAAGCTAATCTTTGTGAAATTGACCATGTCATCAAATGAATCTTCCAAGCTTCAAAAGGAACTGAGATACACCACTTAAGACCTAGTCTATTCTAGTTCTTTGCACCCCACATCAGATGAAAAATAATAATTTCAAGAAGTGGATGTTTGAATCAATGGTTTTGTGATTTAACCAATGGATACAATTGTTATTTATATAGACTGCAACAATATCTGTTGTGGATATGGCCACTTAAAGGAATTGGCACGTGTTTATTCATAAAAAATACATGTCCATGTAATATGCCTCCTATCATGTTCAAAGACAACCCATCCTTGATAGCCATAGTTGGCCCAGGGGTGCCTGTTTTTAAATGTAGGTTTATGGTTTATGGACCATATAATATGCACATTAGCAGTTTATGTTCCCTTGGACACATATATATGAGGTATTGCATTAATAGAAGAAATATAATGTTAATCTATGTCCATTTTTCTAATTTTCTTTCATGTTGTAAGTTGTAACCTTAACTTGGGTGGAACAAAAGTTTAAGATGAGGGTAGGGCCAAGGAAAATTCAATTTTGACCCAAATAAAGAAGAAAACACGTGAGAGTCAAATGGAAGTAATCTCTGAATTGCCTACAAGAATGCTCAGTTTTGGGATTGGGATGCTCATATGTTCGAAGTAAAGTTTGAAGAATCAAAGTTGCATGTATTTTGTGATATAGGAAATATTGGAAGATCTCAACTAGAGCTATATGAAAGTTCACTTTCATACCAAAACTAAAGTTGTTTCTGATAGTGGCTACGGTTTGGAAGGGTAGGACACATGGTGCCAAACGGTCATGCCCACTCATAGCTTGATTGGGAGGGGCAAATCATGTCTAAGTGAGGAGCTTGACATGGCATTAATTAGCTCTTGACAAGAGCTATAGGAAAATGATTTTGCACGTCTCCAAATGTTTGCTGAAATCAAACTCCAATGTTTGTTGAAAATTAAAATAATTATTAAGAGAAAGTTAACAAAATACCTTTACTTTTATCAATCTTATCATCATACAAATCATGTTATTCTCTCTTTGTTTTGGTTTATGTCTATTATCTTCATAATTTAGTCTTATGAAATCACTCTTTTCTCTTTAGTCATTAACAAAAAAGAGTCAACTTGGAGCTCACAGCTATTTAACACAACCGAAAGTTCTAGTCACTTTTATTTAATACTCCTAAAGAATAGATGCACCTATCAAGTATTTGAATTAGTCAAGATTTAATTTTCACAAATTTATCCTATTGTTGTAGTCTTTCAATTTTTCAACTCTTTATACAAAGATAGACCTATCAAATTTCAAAGGTGGAATGAAAGTTTCAATGAATATTGTTCTTAATACCATTGTGGATCTAATTATCCCAAAATTTTGTTGGTCTGAGAAATAAACCTTTGACTTCAAATAAGTTTGGTAAAAATAAGGACAACATAAGGGGAATAAAGTTTCTCTGAAGTCACAATGTAAAAAAAGCCTTAGATTTATCTTCTTTGCTATATTTGTTGATAAAAAAATTGTTTCTCATCAATTTTAGGTAGTCAATTGGCATCCTGATGTGTATGTTGTACATCCTTTTAAGCTTAACTTCTACCTCTTCATATACAAATTCAAGTTATTTATTTATTTATCTATTTATATCTTTAAAAAAGGATGTTTGTTTGTTTATTATCCTGTTCATACTTAGATTTTGAGCCTAATTAATTGCTATCTACCCATCAATATGGACATGAAAAGTATCATATGTGCCTTTTCATGTCCATGACATCTATATTATGAAGTCTTCAAATTGTGTTTGTGTTTTTTTTAATGTGAGAATTGAAATAATAGTTAAAAATAACAATCCAATATGGTCACAAGGAATTAGGAATTGAAACAATAGTAATTCAACATGATAATGATAAATTGAAACAAGTCGATATGGCGATGAGAGAAAGTGAAATAACCAAAAAAAGGAAAAAGAGTATAAACTTGATCAAACATACGAAATCATCATGCATACACATGACGGTGCTTTTCTCCCTTTCTTAATTGTAACATCTATAGGAATCACGAGCATCCCAACAACTGTTATTAATTTAACGGTTGTTTAGTTTTTCTTCCCTAAACTGTTCTTAGTAAAAAGTTTGTAAACAATTAGCTAATTTTTTATAACTTGAATCTTCTGACTTGAGTATATTGGAAAAGACTATAGTGCCATCAACATAGACCATAGATCATTATGTTAACCCAAAAGTTCTTCTAAAGGCCTATCTTGCCAACTTCTTTTGACTTAACCAATATTCATCCGGCTTAAACATTGACAGTTTCATTGACATTTTGTTTACATTTCTTTTTGGTGAATATTCATCCCCTTAGATGAATATTCATTCATGAATGTGTTGTTCATTAGCAATCCATCAATATTTCATTGATCTTGTTTATCAAGCAACATTTGGCAACTATACACCTAATAAGCAAACAATAATATTGACTTGAACTAATCATGTTTAGAGAATGAGATTATGGGCAAAATGATACTTAATGATTGATTAAATGGAGTGATGACTGTTGAAACATTCATGTGGTTATAATGAACAATTTTAACAATCTGAAATAGAACTAAAATAGAAATCTGGAATTGGCATATGGAAATTCATTGCAAACTCATAAAGGTTGGGTTTTCATCCTGTTTCTGAGGTTAGATTCTTCATCAGGAGATGAATGTCAGGGTATGAAATTAAGCTAATTTGGAAACAAACTGTTATGAAGGCTAGTTTGTTGATGCAAGGATGGTTAGAAGAAGTCACATGCATGAAAGCTTGTCAGCATCTAATCTCTTGATTGGGTAAGCATCACATGTTTAAACCAGTGTTGGGTGCATATTTGCTTTTGGTAATACTTCAGGATCAGAGAATCACCAGTTCGAGTCACCACAAGAACCTCAATGAATCAACAGTTTTCATGAGAGAACCATTAAAAAATGACAATTTTGTAGGCACTTATTTATTTTTGTCATTTTTTTGAGAACCATGGTAATATATCAGAACAGGTAAAGATCTAACAATTTTGCGAGCAGTTAGTTAATGTTTCCAAAATTTTTGAGAACCATCCTAATATGTATGAACTGCTTCTTTGAATTGTATCACCGTTTATGAACCCTAAGAACCACCATGATAACTGGCAGGGGTTTGGTGCAATTTCTATTACCCACCCAACACTGGTTTTAACTTTGAACCCAGTAGCTACCAAGATGGAAAGAGAAAACAATTCTTAAATATGTCAACACAAACATGTGTCCAATGATATGCACCCCTGTAAAGACTTGAGATGCTCATTCAAGTATACAGATGTTGTGATGTGTTGAATGAGCAGAAAACAGTTGTCTGCATCGTTTGAAAACACTTAAAAAAATGTGCTGTCTTTCAAGACTGGAAGCTGAGTTAGGATTTACAGAGGAAGAACATCAAAGAGTGGTTTTCTCTTGGAGAACAGACTGGATTGTCAACTTTGCTTTGGTTGGGTGCCTGAGTAGAGATGGAGTGAAGAAACCTGTTGCTTGAAGCAATGTTGCAGAGAAGCATCTTGATGAAGCAGACAACAATGTCAAAGTCAGTTGGGCAGACTGTAGAAGCTGAAAAATCATTGACTGCCATACTTTTCTGTCTGCAACATCTTTTTGATCCATGAGTTTTCCTTCATTTTTCAATGTAAATTGGATTCTCTCTGATGGCACTGGAAGTGATTTTATGGCCTGATCCAACTAAGAGCTTTATCCACCACTGTTTCATCCACAAATGGTCGGAGTGTCCACATCATGCAGTAGTTTTGAAGAACTTCTGAGGACAAATCAAGCCCCAGGGCATCAACTATTTGCTCCTATTCAAACAGCCACAGAGATCACAATTTCAGCATAGAGAAACTGTCAGCAAAAAATACAGGGGAGAAGTTGAAGAGTCCAAAGCAATTGCAAATTACCTGCATACGCAAGTCTTGTTCAAGCATGCTGACTATGTCTGCCATCATTGTTACATAGTCAGACATGTGTAATCCCCTTGCTTTCATCCTTGGTGATGTCAGCTGTAAAGAATGTAATTCATCAATGGATTGCACACCAAAAACAATAAATCTTGTTGGCTCTTGGAACCATAAGCAACAATATAAGCCTATTCAATGGACTTTCACCTTTCAATCCAATTCAAAACACTGCACTCATGGTGACATGTTGAACCCAAGGTTACAACTCAATCCATCAGGACAGTGATTAGTATTGTCCTGCATCTGAACCAAAGTCCTCCACACTTCACAACATGCATAATCTTTTGAACAAGCACTACAACACCAATTCTAACCACAGGAACAAAATGACAGACTCAGACATGGATGCAGTCAACAAGTCAAAATATGTTACTGCTGCATAAGCATACATTAGATTCCCATTGAAGAAAAAACACAAAAGATAGGCATATCTATATTCAGTGAGCAGCCAATACACTGTGGATCTCATTGGAATCAACTTTCCCTGAAGTTCAATTTTCTGCAGCTTATCTCACATCAAAAATACAAATGTTAACCTGCTGGTGAGATCCAGTATTGTGCACAACCTGCTCACTTGGACTTGCTGTAGGTCGAGAATCTTCAAATATGATGTCAGTTCCTGTCAAGGATACACTTTCCAGCTCCAAATTCAACTCCTCCTGCATGACTGCATTTGCTTGCTCCAATAGGCCTCGCATTTCTTCCATTATTCCTCCAGCTGAAATGAAAGCACACCATAATTGAGAGAGAGATCTGTGCCTTTTGTAGCAGCCATCAAACAAAGAACCACTTCCCAGGAGGTCTGAAGAACTTCATAAATATTTGACAGATTCACCTTCACTGAAAGGGTGGATTCAACTTAAGCATTCAGAAGAACTGCTTTGTGCACTGCCCTTTTAATCCAGAACAAATAAACTGCTAACAGTGAGAAGGGCAGAGAAGGGTCAACAAGTAGCATTCGTGTCTGGGAGTCAAAATTACTACCATTGTTACATAAGGCCATTCAAATAGAACAATTATAGTCACAACTTGCATTGAGACTGCCAGTGATTAGTCGACAAATAAGAGGAAGATTCAGCATTCTCAATCCAGAAAAAAGGAGAGTAAGATGCTGGGAATGCATACCTTGCTCAATGTGGCTTTGAAGACCCTTCAGTGCACTGTCCACTGCCCATCCTTCACATGACGATAAAAAGAACCATCCCTTATTGATAAGGATAAGTGAAAAAAACCATTCAAGGACTAGTATCTATCATTCTAATCTTCCAGATGTTTTGTCTTCCTGGAGAGCTTGCTCAAAGAAAGGTGCCACTCAGGCATCTAGTGTGAAAACATACATGTATGAGATTGCAGAGAAAACTCCATAATAACAGTTTGAGGTAAGTATTGAGTCAGGTCTGGAATAAACCAGATCGAACATGACACAAATGAGTGCAGTCATAACCTTATGAGTACACACTCACAAAGTATTGGACCATCACCATCACCAATCACCATGATGAATAGCATTGACTAGCTGCTGTGACTTCTCCCCACTGAATTCATCAGCTCCCAATGGTGTGGGTGTAGATGAGTATATAACAATCTGCCTAAGATTTTAGCCAAGAATCATACAACAAATCTGCATCCTGAGTTTTCTGTTGCATGTTTTGTAGCAAAGGGGAGACTCAGTGATATTGGGTAGTCACAGACATAGTGTAGAAAAGACAGCAGGAGCAAAAACACTCACACTTGATGACAACAGAATGATCAGAGTGAACATGACGACAGCCCATATCTGTGTAAGTATCCAAGCGCTCACTGGGTGCACTTGCCATAACCTGTGCTAAGACGACTGATGCTTCATGGAGTGGTGGCCTCTGAAATGCCTCTGAACAACAACCACCGGACACAAATAAGTGCATCAAGAAATTGCAAAATGAAAACCCATCAGCAAGTTACAGCTGCAATGCCTCTGAACTGCCACAAGCAGACAAGAAAGTGCATCGAGATTTAGCAGAATGGATGCCATCAACAATTTACCTCTGAAATGCCACAACCAGAAGACAGGAAAATTGCACCAAGAATGTGAAAAATGAAATGCCATCATCAATTTCACCTCTCCCTCAAAGAGAGCTCAGAAATGTGAATCAAAATTCAAACCCTAAGAAGAGTGGAAGCCATGGATCAGCGATCTCTGAGAAGTTCTGTAGAGAAGTTTAGCCTTACCAAGTGCTTGCTGGAATCCAACAAGCATTTGGCTGCTCAATTTCTGAAGATCCTCCAAAGTCACTGCCCTGCTATCATCAACAGACAAACAAGGCGAGTAGGAAAATGCCAATATCAAGACCTGTATTGAATTTCTATGGAAGGATTCATTCAGAAACAAGAAACACTCAACTACTCTCTGCAGAGCAGAAGAAGACGAAGAATACAAACAAGAAGATGATGATGATGATGAAGAAGAAGAAAAAGACGACGAACAAAAGAGTGGAATTCAAGGATGCGCATTATTCAATCTGTGAAACCGTTCTTCTTGCAGCACTATTCAGTAGGAATCGATGTTCAAAGAATCGAACAACTCCAACAGAAGGAGACAAAAGACGAGCCTGCCGATGAAATGGTGGAAGATTTCTGAAACAGATTTGTCCATCACATCGTCCTCTTCCCCCCGTTCTTGCCTGCTCTTTTCTAGCACATCAGGATTAGGGCCAACACCACGATCGATTGCTCATCAGTAAAGCTTCTTTGATAAAGCCTTGTCGGTGCCCGTGGCCGCCCTGATCACGGCCTCGCCTGCAACCGATTGCGGGCCTGAACCCCCCGCACTTCTGCAAGTCAGATGTTCCTCGTCGCACTCAATCCAGCTGGAATGCAGGTCTTGTTGACAGGCTTGTGCAAGATGTGAGAGCCACCACACCTTCTTCTGGTCCCTCAAGAACGAAGTAAAGCCCTCACGCCTCAATGGAGTGGAGAGAGAGAGAAACAGCCACGGACAGACGGACAGACAGACAATGTGTAACTCCCGAGAAGGATGGCGGCCCGCAACAACTTCTGGAAGATGAAGAAGCTCTATAGTCATTTGTTGAAGGTGGAGACTCGATCGACGCGATCAGGGGATAAGCTTTTTTTTTCAGCTGTGCGTTGCTGACGACAATCTTTCTTGTTTTGAGCGTAACAGTTTCCATCTCTTTCAGATCCAGGAAACTCAAACTGTTGTTTTGGTTTTAAGCATTCTTATAGAATCTTCTGCCTTCCACACACGGCCGACGACTCCTGTGCGGACGAACGGACGGACTACTGTTCAGACTTCCAACACAATCTCAAGGAGTGTTGTGTGTCCTGTTGGAAGCCTATTGTTGCAAGCACATGAAGGACGGACGCCGAATACTCACGTGATCAATTTTTGTGCTCGGCTTTTGTTGTGCAGGACGTCCGGAAGACGCGAGTTCACATGTCCGAGCAGAACCAGACAAAACCGCAGGGCCCCGCCTCACAGATCAGAGAGATGTGAGTACCTGATTTGAAGGAATAGATCGCAACTGCAACACGATCCTCCTCCTCATCATCACCATCTCCTGTCAAAACCGGCACAAAAATGTGATGTCGTTGCTTTCTCTGCGTATGTTGATGACGGGATTTCTTCGAGATCCAGAAGAGACTCTTGAGATGGAGAGAGATGCGAAATTCTTGGCAAGGAGGCAGGAGCTGATGCAGTCAGCTCTAATTCTTGGACACACAAACTCGATCCCTACGCTGAATTTGAAGAGAGGGACAGCAGCACAGCAGCAGGAAGGCCTGCCGAAGGCTGGTCTACTCTTGGAGAGCCTGGTTTTCAATTCCAGGGTGCTGGTGGAACGAAGTCAAGGGGGTTACGTGGTGGAGAAGTCCAAGGCTGCTGCTGCTGATGCTTCGGATGCTAATCATTTCTGCAAGCAGCAGCAGCAGCAGCAGCTGCAGATGGAACACATGGCTACAGACGATTCTGGAAAGATGAGCACCAACAGCGGTTTCTCTGTGAAACAAGGTGTATGCCTTACCCCGTTTTGTTTTCGTACAAAGAGACTGCTCATCTCCATTTCACTGGCATTGCCTCTCTGCCATCTTTCTTCGGCAGTTGCACCTGAATTTGTACTGATCCTAAACACAGGGTGTGCATGGATTGCTCGCCATCTGATCATAGCAAACTTTCTATGAGGATCTTTGAGCTACTTAGTGATGGATATGTGGAAGCTTTTGGTGTGAGGTTTCTAATGGTGTTCGGAAAGTGGAGTGTGGCAGTCATCACAATTAGCTCATAGCACTGCATTGCAAGTGACAGATGAGCAATCTGCACACCAACAGGTTTCAGCTATTCTTTCTCAATTGCAGCAGCAGAAAAAGACTAGAAAGATGCAGAGAGAGAAGACACTGACAAATGCCATCAAGAACAGGGAAGTGAGCAGTTCAAGGATATAACAATTGATTCTTTCTTTGCACTTGTTGAAAACAGTAAAGAATGGTGTTTGGTGCTGGAAGGAGAAAGAAATAGTATATGCTTATGTTCATGTGTGACTTAAAAAATTCTACTTCTTTTCTTTGCACTCTGTGAAGCTGGAATGCTGATAGTTGTCGTTGCACTCTCTGCAGCAGCAGTCTTCAAGCAAGAGTTCATCATCTCTCACCTGAACAGCAAGCTGCTTTAGGACCTGTGCAATCTAATGGGGCTCTCAAACAGGACAGCACCTTGAAATGTTATACCCAGCAGAAGTACCAAAGCTTGTTGATGTTGCTTTCCCTGCAAACAATGTGCAATTTGGGGATCAGATGAATGATCTCAGGTGTTCAAAGTACAGGTTGTTTGTTGGCACTCATGAGTATTAGTTTCATCATCACCTTTGCCTGCTCTGAAGGTTGCTGCAGACACAGTAATTTCCCAAGGATCACTGGCACAAGAACTAACAAAGAAGTATGGAACATTCCCCTGAGATCCATCCAAACACGACCTCGTCAATGGCAGCACCAGCAGAAAGGCGAAGTGCAACTGTCAACAAAGTAATATTTCTCACCTCTGATGGAAAGCAATGTATGTTTCTCGTACCTGCCTAGACTTTTTGTGCTATTTTTGAATTGATGGTTCATTAGGAAGTCACCTTACCTGGTTCAGATCATGCTGGCACTAATATTTCTCACCTCTTGTGGAAAGCTATGTATGTTTCTCGTACCTGCCTAGGCTTTTCGTGCTATTTTTGAATTGATGCATCATTAGGATGTCACCTTACCTGGTTCAGATCATGTGCTGGCAATAGAAAAGCTCGTTGTCAAAAAAATGGTTGATGTGGTTGCTAGAGAGGCATGCAGGAAGAGGGAATCAGGAGCCAACTGTCCAATTGTTGGCAGATTCTTACTCTTGGCTGTGTCCTCAGTTGATTCAACTGAATCCAGTGGTGATTCCTGAATTGCAAGTGATCGAGGTGTTGATGCAGTGGTGGCAACTGCAGGACTGAATAAGGTGGACAAACAATTTCATCAATAAATTCCAATACTGAAAGAAGAGTGCTGTAAAGATCAGCCTATGCATTGTCATGAACATATCCCAAGAATCTCCACAATTAGGGGACCATGCAGAACAAAACCTGTACATGGATCATACCTGAAAACAAGGTCTGGCTTGCTGTCAACCTTGAATTTTACTCACTGGCAGTGGTAAACATCAGTTTTAAAGGCAAGCATAGCGAGCCTAAGTCACTGACGGAGAGCGAGGCACACTCACGCACTCAGAACTCCAAAAGGCTTAAACCCTTAACCCTAAACCTGGAAAAGAGAAGAAAGAGAAATACTTGCTCTTCATGCAGTGCACATCTTGGATACAAAAAACATTTGCATGCGAGAAGAAAAAAGCTTGGAAATCTTGAGAAATGTGATGGCATCGTCGAGAGGGAGGAGATTGGAGATCTGGAGAATGGGGATCGTGAAATACGCAGAAGCACTTGTGCTTCAGAACGAGCTAGTACAGAAGCGGCGAGTAGGCACGACTTGCGACACGCTCTTGTGTTTGCAGCATCCTCCAACTTTCACAGTCGGCAAGCGTCGGACGTTACACAACCTTCTGTCGACGCCTGCCGTTGTGAGGAGCATGGGAGCCGAGATTCACCAGACAGAGAGGAGGCGACATCACGTTCCACGGCCCGGGCCAGGCAGTCCTGTATCGTATCCTGTCTCTAAGAGACTTGAAGCTCGGGGTTCGCAAGTACTTGGAAGGCTTGGAAGACACCATGATCCGACTGTGCCATCTCTATGTCATCACCGCCAGAGGAAGAATGGTGAAGGAGACAGGCGTCTGGGTATCGGACAACAGGAAGAAGATCGGTGCTGTGGGCATCAGAGTCTCCTCTGGCAGCATCACTTCACACGGTCTGGCGTTCAACATAGCTCTGGATTTGAGGTTCTTCCAACACATCGTTCCTTGTGGAATCGCCGATAAAGAGGTCACGTCTCTCAGCATGAAAGCTTGAAAACCGCAACATACCCTTCACTTCATTTCATGCAGATTACCAAAAAGATTGAATACAAATATCGCAGCAAGAACTTCCTGAGTGGCTATTTGAAGGAAAGTTCTGAGTTCTTCCTCCACCACCACAATGCACTTCCATTGTTTCATCAAAGAAAAGGTTTGAGAAAATGACATTCCAGTTATTATCCATAACAATTGTAACTCTGTTAGCTCTAACATTGTGCAGCTGTCAGCTTTCTCTTCTGTTCTCCTTTGAGGAACATATATGTAGGTATGCACTATGTAAATATCTTGCTCCTTCCATCTTATAGTTATTTTTCTTGTCATTGTAAAATATGAATAAAGCTGTACATAGTTTTGGATTGCTATTTGACAATCATAGAAAGAAGTATCACTGAATTCACCAATTTTAGATTGAGAAACACAACAGCCAACCTCACTGTAAATCTAATCACTTTTCACTGAGACCAATGCAGGCCTACTTGTTTTCCAGAGTCATAACTAAAAATGGGTCTATAAATGCCAACAATCAGCACTATAAAATGAATCATGGGTGTCATGATTGGATGGCTCTGATAATAAATGGGCCATTCGAAAAAGAAAGCTGGGATCACCAATAATCACTGCAAGAACAAAGACCATCATGGAAGTGATGAAATCACCTCACATCCCTTAACACGATTGCTCTTGCAGACAGTTTTGCAATGAACTTGGTGGCAGTATGGCAACCAAAGGTTTCTGTAAATTTGGAGTACAAGGAGGTGTTTTGATAAGCCCAATGCAATGGCCAGCTTTGCACTGTGTAGACACAGATGAAACACCTTTTCTTCTTCCTCAACATCATGCAGAACAATTCTGGTCTCTGGTGCATACCCAAGTTCATTCATCAACACAGAAAATCTCTCCAGCTCTACACAAATTTCAACAATTTGAAGATGCACTCGGTCATCTACAACAAATGTATGCACCTTCCCATTTATCTCAATCCAGCCATACCCTGGCTGTTTTCTCAAACGTTTTTCCAACCTCTGTTATTGAACACCTGCATCAGTGAGATCCCACTTGCCAGCAGCCACATAGATATTTGATAGAAGCACATAGCCTGCAACACTCATTTAGCACTATATTCTCCCATCTCCACATTACCAATGATTCTGCATGCACCAAGCAAGGCCATCCATACAGTAGCATTTGGTTCACAAGCCATCATCTTATTTCAGACAGCCAGAACAGCCAAGAAGGGCAATGATGCAGGTATGGCGCTCCACAGCTGCGGCAAAGCTGTAAATTAAACCCATTGATTCTAAGTAATCACGACTGCCTTCTTCAAGGGCCTCAATACTTGCACATGCATTCAGTGTCCCTACAAAGGTGGTG
>Ga0209611_10006580_pt1 | contig 18940 bp, 17 predicted proteins | sample S1TSphgellanicum_3_FD_187693 | JGI IMG/M metagenome (GOLD analysis project Ga0209611, IMG submission 187693) | Host-associated microbial communities from peat moss isolated from Minnesota, USA - S1T2_Fc - Sphagnum magellanicum MG (SPAdes) (version 2) | ecosystem: Host-associated > Plants > Peat... | reverse complement strand
AGCGGCTGAGGTTCGACGGCCTCCCGCTCTCTGCGCTCCGCTTCGAGCGCGGCCTGCTGCTCCTGCAGCTTCTTCTGCTCGATCTCCTCGAGCATGACTTTCATCCACTCGCTGAACATGTCTACGGTTCGCTCTTGTCTTCCGGAGGGGCGCCGACCACGGCCTCGACTGCCTGAGTCACCTCGGGATCATATCCGGAGTGCACGCGCTGATACACGCGCTTCGCGAGCTCCGTGCCGCGGTCGGTCTTCATCCATTCCGAATAGAGCGGAAGAATCAGATCGGCGCGCCCGACGCTCATGACGTACTGCTCGGACTCGCCCGTGGCGGGCGGGTAGCCGCCGGCCAGCGCTGCCCGCAGCCATTCCCCGGCGAGCACCGCGTTGTGCGTCCTGCCGAAGGTGAACGCCTTGTCGAGCTCGCCGAGCTGGGTCGCCGTCAAGCCCGGCGGCAGCTCCGCGACGAAGTAGCGCCACTGGGGCTCGCTCCAGCCGCGCGTGGGCAGCTTGGCGGCCGGTACGCGCGCGCCGAGCCAGGCGCCGCGCGCCGCATCGACGGCGTCGAAAGCGGCCACCGGCGCCGCTTCGCCGCCGGGCGGCAGGCCCGGATCGAGGATCCAGGCGAGCACCGCATCGCGCGTGACGAGACCGGGAAACCGGTCCAGCAGATTCTCCTGAAGGTAACCCAGGAATTGCTCGGTCGATACGGGCTTGCCGGCGAAGTGATCGAAATAGCCTTCGAGAAACGCGTCCAACCGTTCGCGGCCGAAGCGGCTCTCGAGAAACGCGCAAAAGAACCGGCCCTTCTCGCTGATGATCGCGCGCGGCGCCGGCGTGCCGCCCTGCTCCGCCCGGGCCGAGAACAGCACCTGATCCTGGGCGTCCAGGGCCGGCAGCTCGGCGCGTAGCAGCCGCCAAGCGAGCAGCGCCTGCTCGGCGGCGAGCGGCGCTCCATACACCGAGGCCATGCTGCGGCTGCCGATGTATCCCGCGAGCGCCTGCGCAATCCACTCGTCTGCGGGCTCCGCCGCGCTCTCGCGATTCGCGATCTCGGCATGGGCGATCTCGACGGCGAAAGTGCCGAGCAGGCTCTTGTCCCCCGCGATCAGGGTCGGCGACACGAATGCGGCCCGCGCATGATCGGCACCCGCCTGTGGAAACGTCGTCGGCATCACCACGACGTCGAATCGATCCAAGGGCGCGCCGCCGACGAGGCTCGCCGCCGCCCCGAGCAGCGCCTCGGTGTCGGCGAATTCCTTGAGAGCCGGGCCGAGCAGGGCGGCCTCGGCGTAGACGCCGGTGCGCGCGCCGAGCGGCTTGAACTTCAGCGAACCGACCGCAAGGCCGAGCTGTTGCGGTGGCACGGCGGCTGGCATGATGAACCAATAGTCGCCGTCGTGCTTGGCCTTGGGATCGTTGCCGGCCCCCATGACGGCGAGCGTGCCGTCGGGCGTATGGATGTGCGCCCGGTAGCTCAGGCGCGCGCTGGGAGTGTCCTGCAGGGGGATCCAGCTGCGCACCGCCAGCGCAGCGCTGTCCGAGTACACGAAGGGGGGATGTTTCGAATCTGGTTGCGCCGGCACGAGCCAGTGCAGTCCGCGAGCCTTCGGCTGGGTCTCGTACTCGATCTTCAGCGCCAGGGTCTTCTGCTGCGATGCCGGCAATTCGATGACGAGCGGGCTGCCGAGCTGCTTGTCCGGCTTGTCGAGCCGGTAAGGCCGACTGACCCAGATGGCCTTGGTCTTTTCGGTCGCGCCCATGAAGTCCGAGCTGAGTTCGCTGACCTCGAGGATATTGAGATCCATGGTGTCGAGGACCAGCCGGGTCGCGGCCGGATCGAGCCGTTTGATCGCGAGCACTGCGCTACCCGTGAACTCGCGAAAGTGCAGATTGACGTCGAGGATGAGCTCGAGGTGGGTCACTTCGAATTGGTCCACGTTCGCGAACGACTCGGGATCGGTCTCGGCCCTGCCGAGCGTCGCGGCGCCGGCGGGCACGCAGGCGGCCGCGAGCAGTCCGAAGAGGCAGGCGCGCGCGCGGTTCACGGCATGCTCAGCGCGTCGCGTTCGGTGCCGCGGCGGCCTGCGCAGGTTTCTCGGCTGCGCCGGTGATTTCGCGGAAAGTCTTTTCGTCGATGAGCAGACCGCTCTTGCCGTCCCAGTTCGATCCGGTCGGCACCGTGTCCTGCACGAGGCGGGCCGTGCCGACGATCGAATCGAGGCCCGGGGCGGCGCCCGTGACCGGCACGGGAATGCCGCGCGGCTTGCGCGCGAGATCCGCGACGCGCTGCCAATCGATCTCCTTTGCGTGCGCGGCGATCCTTCCCTTTAGTTTCGGATTGAGCATCTGATCGAGCAGGCGTTGGGGTTTCTGCGGGAGGGCGCGCGCATCGTCCTCGAGCACCGCGTAGGCCTGCAGGTAGAGCACGCCGTCGCGCCAGCCGAACAAGTAAGGCTGGTTCACGACCGTGACCTTGGTGCCGATCGGAATCAGATTGAAGAACACCGCGATGTCCTCGGGATAGAGTCGGATGCAGCCATGGCTCGAGCGCATGCCCACGCCGTAGGGCTTGTTCGTGCCGTGAATCAGATAGCTCGGCCACTCCAGCCGGAACATGTATTGGCCGAGGGGGTTGTCGGGGCCGGCCGCCACCTTGTCGGGAAGCTGCTCGCCGTCTTGCGCATGCTCGTCGCGCACCGATTTCGGCGGTATCCACACGGGGTCCTTCTGCCGGCTCACGATCTTGGTCGTGCCCTCGGGCGTCTTCCAGCCGACCCGGCCGATGCCGATCGGATGCGTGAACACGACCTGCCGCTCGCCCTTCTTGGGGGGCGGGTAATAGAAAATCCGCATCGCTGCAAGGTCGACGACGACGCCCTCGTGTGCCGCCATGGGCAGCACGAATTGGGTCGGGACGACGACCTCGCGGCCGACGCCGGGCAGCCACGGATCGACGCCGGGATTGGCGAGCAGCATTTCCTCGTAGCCGACGTCGAAGCGCCGCGCGACGTCGGGCAGCGTGTCATCCGCACCGATGGTCGTTCTCTGCACATAACCCACGACCTCCGTGTCGGGGCCGAGTTCGAAGCGGTGGGTCGCACTCGGCACGGGCAGTAGCGGCTTCGGCGGCGGGGGCGGCGCCGCGACCACGGCCGGCGCAGGCGGCTGGTCGGGCCTGAACAGGGAGCAGGACGCGAGCAGCCAGGCGCCGCCGATGAGCGCCAGCAGCGCGCCGCAGCGCCGGATCGAGGGGGGCTTCCACATCATTCCCACACTATTACAACAAAGACTGCGCGCGGCAACGGCACCGCCGCCGGAGCCGGCCCGGCGGCCCTGCGGCCCTGCGGCGCTGCGCCAGGGCGCCGCTACGCGCGACTTCAAAAAAAAACCCCAAGCTCGCGCTCGGGGTTGTGAGGTGCGGACTTCATTGAAGGGAAGTAAAGTCCGCTAGGGGATCGAAGAACCGGTTCGACTCAGTGCAGTTGGTGCCACTGTAGTACTTGAATGTCGCTCTCATCGAGGTCGAAGCTGCGCGCGAGCACGCGGGCAATCTCGCGGTCCTCCTGCACTCTGCCCGACTGCTCGAGCAGTTCCACCACGCCGCGATACTCGCTGAATTCGATCGCGCCGTCCTGGTGTGCGAGGAAGTGGGTGTAGTATTTGAGGCTCATGGGCATAGAGCTTAAATTTACGGGTCGGTTCTGACTGTGAACGGGCGCTCAATGCACCGAGGTTCGCTCGGGATCCCATCACGTTCTGATGATGCGCCCCGGGGCGTATAGGGTGTCCCGGTATCGACCACCGGTGATTCCCGGCTCCAAGTACATCTTGCCGGAGGGGGCGCAACGGCTCCGTGCCGAACTTCACGTGCTCTGGCACGAGGAACGGCCGCGCGTGACGCAGGCGGTCGCCGAGGCGGCCGCGCAGGGTGACCGCTCCGAGAATGCCGAATACACTTACGGGAAGAAGCGCCTGCACGAAATCGACCGCCGCGTGCGCTTCCTGCGCAAACGCCTGGAGGGCATGCAGATCGTCGATCCGGCGGCGCCGGGCCTGCGCCGCGACCCGCATCGCGTCTATTTCGGCGCCTGGGTGTGCCTCGAACGCGCGGACGGGACGCAGCGCTGGCACCGCGTGGTCGGGCCCGATGAATTCGACATGGCCGAAGACTACCTCAGCATGGACTCGCCGCTCGGCAGAAGCCTGCTCGGCAAATCGGAGGGCGAGCACATCACGGTCGCGCTGCCGGACGGCGCCGAGATCGTCACGATCACCGGCGTGCACTACGGCGTCAGACCACGCGCACGTTCTTGAATTGCCAGGGATCGTCGGTGTCGAGGTCTTCGGCGAACAGCTCGCCGCGCTGATGCAGCGGCGTCCAGTCCGTGTACCGACCGACCAGGCGGCCGAGATAGGGCCGGCAGATCTCGAGCGGGCGTTCGAAATCCATATCGTCGGGCTCGACGATGCCGCGGGTCGGGTTCTCGATGGCCCAGATCATGCCCGACAGCGCCGCCGCCGTGACCTGCAGGCTGGTCGCGCTATTGTAGGGAGCGAGCGCCCGGGCCTCCTCGATCGACAGCTGGGAGCCGAACCAGTAGGCGTTGCGCGCATGGCCGGCGAGCAGCACCCCGAGTTCATCGATGCCGGCCGTGATCTCATCGCACATGATGCGTTTGTGGGCCTGCAGATGCCAGTTGCGGCCCGCGAACTCGTGCACCGAGAGCACGGCGCAATCGCTCGGGTGATAGGCGTAATGCGCGGTCGGCCGATACACGAGGCGCGCGCCGTCCATGACCGTGTAATAGTCGGCCAGGGAAATGGCCTCGGAATGCGTGATCAAGAAGCCGTGAATCGGGCCGGCCTCGGGCGTCCAGGTGCGCACGCAGGTGCTCGCACCGGGACGATTCAAGTAGATCGCGCAGCCCGATCCGGCCGAATGGCGGCCGCCGTCGGGCGGAAAGTGGCGTTCGTGGGTGCCCCAGCCGAGCTCCGCGGGCTGGGCGCCCTCGCTCACGAATCCGTCGACCGACCAGGTGTTGACGAATTCGTTCTGCGCCTTGGGTACGTTCGACACCTGTGAGTCGCGCTCCGCGATGTGTATGACCTTGATGCCGAGCCGTTGCGCGAGACGCGCCCAGGCCGCGCGCTCGCGCGGCTGCTCGATGACGACGCCGGTGTCGGCGGCGATGTTGAGCAGGGCCTGCTTCACGAGATGCGAGACCAGGCCCGGATTCGCCCCGTGGGTGAGAACCGCGGTCGGTTCCGCGCCGTCGCGGCGCAGGCGCAGCGCATCGTTGCGCATCGCATAGTTGCTGCGGGTCTCGACCGACAGCTTGGGGTCGGTATACCCGCCGGCCCAGGGTTCGATGCAGGTATCGAGGTACAGCGCGCCCCGCTCGCGCGCGAACTGCAGCAATGCCGTGCTCGACACGTCCACCGAGAGATTCAGCAGAAAATCCCCGGAGCCCAGCAGTGGGGCGAGAACACCGCGGTAATTCTCCCGCGTCAGCGGGGACTCTATGAACCGGGCCCCGAATGCCTGCGCCTCTTTGCGCCCCTTGGCCTCGGCCGTGACGATCGTGACGCGGTCCGCCGAAGTGCCGATGTGACGCAAGATCAATGGCAACACTCCCTGACCGATGCTGCCGAAACCGACGAAGACGATCCTGCCCGCAAATGTCACATGCACTTCGTGTTCACTCATAACTTTTTGCTCATGTTGCACCCTCTCGATGGGGCCGCCGGCTGGCGGCGCGCGCCCAGACTACCTGGGCAGGCGCGAATTGCTCAAGTTTCGCGCCAATGCGGCGGCAGGGTGCGCTCATAGCCGGGCAGGGTTTCGATGCGCGCGATCCAGCGTGCGAGCGCCGGATAGTTGCGCTCCATGGGCAGAAAGCGGGCTCCGAGCTCCGCAGCAACGCTCTGCGCGAGCGCCCGGCGCAGCAGCTGGATCCACGGAAAAATCACCATGTCGGTCGCTGAATAATCGGCGCCGACGATCCACCGCTCCTTGCTGAGACGCCCCTCGATCGTGCGCGCCTCGCGCGCCACGACGTGCATCGCGTCGGTGAGCGCATCGGTGCTCCCCGCGACCGGGTCGCCGAACACGCCGTCGACGATCTTCGCGACGGCGGGTTCCGCGTACGCCTGGAACTCGCAGATCACGCGCATGATGACGCCGGCTTCCTCGGGGCTCGCGCCGAAGATCGGCCGCCCGGGATATTTGACGTCGAGGTAGTAGAGGATTGCGACCGACTCGAACACGACGTAGTCGCCGTCCTTGAGCACGGGCAGGCGGCCGCGCGGATTCAGCCTGAGCATCTGCGGAGACTGATGTTCCTGCTTGTCGAAATGCAGCAGCCGCGAGTCGTAGGCGAGTCCCTTGTGTTCGAGCGCGAGCAGCACCCGCCACGAGAACGGACTGCCGCTGCCCCAGTACAAGGTGATCGCCATGAGGTGATTGTAGCGGATGAACTCGCCGCGCCGGCGCGCTAAGCTGCCCGGCATGGATTACACGACCCTGATCGACGTGCCGGCCCTGGCCCGGCTGATCGGCGCTGCGCACGTGCTGCTGGTCGATTGCCGCTTCGAACTCGGGTTCCCGGATGCAGGCCGCAACGCGTTCCTCGAGGCGCACATTCCCGGTGCGGTGTATGCGCATCTCGAGGCCGATCTATCCGGTCCCGTCGGACCGTCGACCGGCCGCCATCCGCTGCCGGATCCCGCCCGCTTCGCGGCGCGCCTTGGCGCCTGGGGTGCCGGCCCCGAGACCCAGATCGTCGCGTACGACGCCGCCAATGGTTGCTTCGCCGCCCGCTTCTGGTGGCTCGCACGCTGGGTCGGCGTGTCCCGGGTGGCAGTGCTCGACGGCGGGCTCGCCGCCTGGAGCAAGCGCGGTGGTGCGTTGCAGGGATCCGCAGCGGCGCCGGCGGTCACGGCCGGCGCCGACACCCGCGCCGCGAACCCGGCCAGCCTCGCGCCGACCGGACCCGACCGGTCCGCCGTCGTGACGCTCGAGGAGCTGATCGATGCGCTCGCGGGCCCCGCCTGCCGTCTCGTCGATGCACGTGCGCCGGAGCGCTATGCGGGCGTGGTCGAACCGCTGGATCCCGTCGCAGGGCACGTGCCGAAGGCGGTCAATCATCCGTTCACGCGCAACGTGGCGGCGGACGGCCGCTTCCGACCGCGGGCATCGCTGCGGCGGGAATGGCTGCGGTTTCTCGCCGGCACGGCGCCGCGCAACGTGATCGCGATGTGCGGATCGGGCGTGACCGCCTGTCACAATCTGCTCGCAATGGAGTACGCCGGTCTTTCGGGCGCGAGACTCTATGCAGGCTCCTGGAGCGAGTGGATCCGTGACCCGGCGCGCCCGGTCGCGCGCGGTGCCTCGCCGTGAAGGCCGGCGCTTGCCCGGGCTCCGCGGCGCTCGCGGCCGGCGTTTGCCCGGGCTCCGCGGCGCTCGCGGGCGGCCGCGCGGACCGGCGCCAACAGCGAGAGTCGCCGCCGCGCGTGCGCGCTGCGAATCTCGTCATTTACATGTTGCCGCAATTTGTTATCGTTCGCGCCACATGAACACCCCCGCAAGAGTGCTGCCCGCGAGTCCCGCGTGGAAGATCGAACAGTCCCTCGACCTCTATCAGGTGGAAGCCTGGGGCAAGGGTTACTTCTCGATCAATGCGCAGGGCCACGTGGTGATCCGTCCTTCGCTCGATCCACAGCGTGAGATCGATTTGTACGACGTCGTGCAGGGCCTGAAAGCCCGCGACCTGCATACACCGGTCGTGATTCGGTTCTCCGACATCCTCGCGCACCGCCTGCGGCACCTGGCCGATGCCTTCGGCACGGCAATCGCGGAGAACGATTACAAGAATCGCTACGCGGCCGTGTTTCCAATCAAGGTGAACCAGCAGCGCCTGGTGGTCGAGGAGGTGTATCGCTACGGCAAGGAGTTCGGTTTCGGTCTCGAGGTCGGATCCAAGCCGGAGTTGCTCGCCGTCATGTCGATCACCGAGGATGCCCCCGATCGCATCGTGGTCTGCAACGGCTTCAAGGACGACAGCTACATCCAGGCCGTGATTCTCGCCACCAAGCTCGGCCGCACGATCATTCCGGTGATCGAGAATTACGAGGAGATCCACCTGATTCTCAAGCACGCCGAGCGCTGGGGCGTGCGCCCCAAGCTCGGCGTGCGCGTGAAGCTCGCCAGCGAAGGCGCGGGACGCTGGCGCGAATCGGCCGGCGAGAAGTCGAAATTCGGCCTGTTCATCAGCGAGATCCTCGACCTGTACGCGCTGCTGAAGGAGCGCGGCATGCTCGACTGCCTCCAGCTCGTGCACTGCCACCCCGGCAGCCAGCTGCAGGACATCCGCCGGGTCAAGGATGCGATCAACGAACTCGCGCACGTGTATGCGGAGCTGAAGCTCATGGGCGCCGGCCTGCAGTTTATCGACATCGGCGGAGGCCTCGGCGTCGATTACGACGGCAGCGGAACGAACTATGAGTCCTCGATGAACTACACGCTGAACGAGTATGCGAGCGACGTGGTCTACCGGATCAAGAGCGTCTGTGACGCCCGCGACGTGCCGCACCCGATGATCGTCAGCGAGTCCGGCCGCGCGATCGCGGCCCACCATAGCTTGCTGGTCTTCGACATCCTGGGCGCCTCCAAGCTCGACCAGTTCAAGGTGGCGGGCCGCCAGGCCGAGGACTACCACGGCACCGAGGAGCTGCCCGCGCCGGTTCGCGACCTGTTCGACAGTTTCCGCTCGGTCAACGAGCGGCGCCTGGTCGAGTGCTACCACGATGCGCTGCAAGCCCGCGAACAGGCGCTGCAGATGTTCAACTTGGGCTATCTGAGTCTCGAGTTTCGCGGCCTCGCTGAGAAGCTCTACTGGGCGACCTGCACGAAGATCCGCGACTTCTGCCGCAAGCTCGACAAGGTGCCCGAGGAGCTCGAGAACCTCGAGGTCATGCTGAGCGACATTTATTTCTGCAACTTTTCCGTGTTCCAGTCCCTGCCCGACAGCTGGGCGATCGGCCAGTTGTTTCCGATCATGCCGATCCAGCGCTTGGGCGAGCGCCCGGACCGCAACGCGGTGCTTGCCGACATCACCTGCGATTCCGACGGCAAGATCGATCGCTTCGTGCATCCGCGCGAGACCAAGCGCACGCTCGAGGTGCATGACCTCCTCCCGGGCCAGCCGTACTTCCTGGCGGCGTTCCTGGTCGGCGCCTATCAGGAAACGCTCGGTGACTTGCACAACCTGTTCGGCGACACCCACGTCGTCCACATCCGGCTGCATGACCAGGGCGGCTGGTGGATCGAGGAGATCGTGAAGGGCGACACCGCGAATAAGGTCTTGGAATACATGGAATACGACACCGACGAGCTGTACCCGCGGCTCGCCCGCGACTGCGAGCGTGCGGTGCGAGAGGGGCGCATGACATTGAATGAAGCGCAGACGGTGAAGCGGTTCTATGAGAACGAGCTCAACGGCTACGCTTATTTGGAGGTTGAGTGAAGGTTCGGCGGTTGTGTAGGGTCTAGCGGCTCAATGAGATCTGGCGGTTGTGTAGGGTCTAGCGGCTCAATGAGATCTGGCGGTTGTGTAAGATTTGGCGATTCAATAAAGGTGTCAAGCTACCGTTTGCCAAGCCTAAATCCCTGGCGTAGAGTGTTTCTAGGTTCGTTCCCTAGTTCATTTAGCGGGTTTCCCAGTGAGTGTCCCAGCTGATTTGATTAGTGCACGACCGAAGGTACAGGCCTTCGTCGCGGGAGAGTTCGCGCCTGGGTCTGCGTGTTGAAACCGCGTGCGAGCGGGCCAGCCCGCAGTCGCACGCACTGTCAGTGAGACTAGTTGAATGACGACGATCTACGTAGGTAACCTGCCATTTACCGCGACCGAAGACGAAGTCCGCAGCCTGTTCGAGCGCTATGGCAAGGTCGAATCGGTCAAGCTGATCAACGATCGCGAGACGGGACGTCCCCGCGGTTTCGCCTTCGTCGACATGTCCGCCGGAGAGGCACAGAACGCCATCCAGCAAACCAACGGCTTTCAGATGGGCGGCCGGCCGCTGCGCGTCAACGAGGCGCAGGAGCGGGCACCCCGATCCAAGCCCGCCGGCGGTGGCGGTGGCAGCGGCGGACCCCGCCGCTGGTGAGCCGATCCTGACGGCTTGACCCCGCCGCGGGATGCGGGGCCGGTTTGCCCGGGGTCGCGACCCGCCGATCCTGGGTCAGATGGGCGTGCGATCCGCGCGGCCCGTGTTCACCCCATGTCCTTGGGTCACCCCATGTCCTTGAGTCACCCCATGTCCTCGGGTCACCACATGTCCTTGAGCTGCCCCGCCACATCCACCTTCGCCGTGCCCTCCTCGCCGGCTTTGAAACACTCCGTGCCCCGCTGACTCGAGTACGAACTGCGGTCGCAGGTCGCGAGCACCTTGTCCGTCATGAAGCGGCTCTTGCCGCCGTAGACGTGTTTGTCGCCTTCCTTCGACTGTCCGGGGATCTGGTACTTGAGCGGCGCGCACAGATGCAGCTCGTTGCGCGCGCGCGTCATGGCGACGTAGAGCAGGCGACGCTCCTCGTCGATGAGTTCGGGCTTGCCGGCCGCATACTCGGAGGGAAACGTGCCGTCGGCCACGTTGAGCACGTAGACGAAGTCCCACTCCTGACCCTTGGCCGAATGGATCGTGGACAGGATGACATAGTCGTCGTCCTTGGAGGCGCGCCCCGCCTGATCACCGGTGACGACCGGTGGATCGAGCGTGAGTTCGGTGACGAAGCGCTCGCGGCTCGGATGCTGGCCGGCCAGTTGTTCGAGCGCCTCGAGATCTCCGTTGCGCGACCACGAGTCCTCGTAGAGCCGTTCGAGCTGCGGCTTGTACCAAGCACGCACGAGACCGACCTGACCCTCCCAGGGGGTGTGCGGATCGGCGAGCTTTTCGAACAGCTCGCAGAACCGCTTCCAGTCCCTCTGCACGGCTTGCGGCAGCTCGAAAGCGGCCAGGCTCTTGAACGAGTGCTGCCGGGCGTCGAGGTGGTCGAGGGCCTGCCCGGCGAGCACGGGCCCGATCCCGGGCACGAGTTTGAGCGTGCGGAACCCGGCCACCGTGTTGCGCGGGTTGTCGGCCCAGCGTAGCACCGACAGCAGGTCCTTCACGTGCGCAGCCTCGAGGAACTTCAGGCCGCCGTATTTCACGAACGGGATGTCCTTGCGGGTGAGTTCCACCTCGAGCACGTCGCTGTGGCTGGAGTTGCGAAACAGGATCGCGTGACGCCGAAGTGCGGCGCCGATCTCGCGGCTCGCGAGCAGCTTGCGCACGATGTATTCGGCCTGTGACAGCGCATCGTCGCAGGTCACGTACGCAGGCTTGAGGTTCGACTGGCGCAGGCCGAGCAGAGTCTTGCGGTACTGGCGCGGGCCGTCCGCCATGAGCGCATTGGCCGTGTCGAGGATCGGCTGGGTCGAGCGGTAGTTCTGCGCGAGCACCACGATGGCGGCCTTCGGTTCGAAACGGTCAGCGAATCCCAGGATGTTCTCGACGGCCGCTGCGCGAAACGAGTAGATCGCCTGGGCATCGTCGCCGACCACGGTCACACCGGCGCCGCCCGGCTTCACGGCGTGCACGATGTCGCCTTGCAAGACGCTCGTGTCCTGGTATTCGTCGACGAGCAGGTGATCGAAATTCTTCGAAAACGCGTCTGCGAGCGTCGGGTTCTGCATCATGACGTGCCAGTAGAGCAGCAGATCGTCGTAATCGAGCACGTTGTTCGTCTGTTTGCGCCCGACGTAATCGCGGAACAGTCGCGTGAGGTCCTTTTCCCATTCCGCCACCCAGGGAAATTGCTCGTCGAGCGTCTGCTTGAGCGAGCAGCGCGTGTTCACGCGGTGGCTGTAGATCGCGAGGCAGGTCTCCTTGCGCGGGAAGCGCTTGTCCTTTTGCGAGAAGCCGAGGTCGTGGCGCACGACGTCGAGGAGATCGGCCGCATCGGAGCGGTCGAGCACCGTGAACGCAGGATCGAGCCCGAGGTGTTTCGCGAACAGGCGCAGCACGCGGTTGCCGACCGAATGAAAAGTCCCGGCCCAGGCGAGCCGCGAGATCACGCTACGGTCGCCGAGCTGACCCCGCTCCGCCAGCACTTCGGCGACGATCGTCTGCGTGCGCCGGACCATGTCCTGCGCTGCGCGGCGGGTAAAGGTGAGCATGAGAATGCGCGCGGGATCAGTGCCCTGCAGCACCAGATGGGCCACGCGATGGGCGAGCGTATCGGTCTTGCCGGTGCCGGCGCCGGCCACGATCAGCAGCGGTCCGGCCGTCACTCCTTTTCCGGGCACGCTGGTGCCGAACATCGCGGCGCGCCGCTGCGGCGAGTTCAACGCATCGAACGAAGTGACCTTGGCTTTGATCATGAAGCGACTATACGGACCAGCTGTACGGATATCCAGAGCGGGCGGACCCTTAGGCTCTCGAGCATGGCGCACGCACGGTCGCGTGCGCGTAGAGCCAGGTCACAGGGCCGCCTTGCCGATGGCCGGGGTCCCGTGGATGATCGGGGCTCGAGTCATCATCCCAAGGAACAGCATGCTGAAGCCAACCACGGTCGCGAGCCGATGCGTCCATCGCGGACGAGTCGTCGACGTCTACACCGAGCGGCTGCGCTACGCGAACGGCCGCGAATACGAGATGGATTTGATCCGCCATCCCGGCGCCTCGGCGGTCGTCGCCGTGGACGGCGCCGAGCGCGTCTGTCTCGTGCGCCAGTATCGTCTTGCGGTCGACGACTTTCTGTGGGAGATCCCGGCCGGCAAGCTCGATGCCGGGGAGGCCCCCGCTGATTGCGCGATGCGGGAACTCGAGGAAGAGGCGGGCGTCTCCGCGCAGCGCTGGACACCGCTCGGCCTGTATATCACCGCGCCCGGGATCTTTAGCGAAATCATCCACCTGTATCTGGCCCAGGATCTTGCGATCGGCACGCCCAATCCGGATGTCGACGAGGAACTCGAGCTCGAGTGGATGCCGCTCGCGGAAGCCGTCGGCCGCGTGCTGCGCGCCGAATGGAACGACGGCAAGACCGTCGTCGCGCTGCTGCGGGCGCAACATCAGCTGCGATTGTGACGCAGTCCGGGTTTTTGTATGCACGCGGTTGACAGGAGTTGTGCGCCGTTCAATAAAGTTAAGTGGCCAACGATCGCTCCAAATTCCGCAAGGCACCCGCCCTGCCCGATCCGCCGACGCCGGCCGCGGCGCCTGCGCGCGGCAGCGATTTGCCGTCCGGGCGGGTCCAATTCGATGATCGCGGCAATGCGATCTGGGACTGGACGGGAGGCACCGTCAACATCGATCCCGCAACCGCGGCGCAACGCCTGAAGCGCCTCGAGAACCCGACGCTCGAAATCGTCGATGAGCCAGCGAGCCCAAGCAAGGTCGCAAAGAGCAATCCCGCGGGTCCGGTGAAGGGCTACAATCCTTACAACAGCGGCAAGCTCGAGGGCAACGCACAGCCCCGTAAAAAAAGGGATTTGAAGCGGCTCAGCGAATGGATCGCGCTGCGTAAGCAGGCCAACCGCAACAAGCAGGATACCGGCGGCGACGAGTAGCCCCAGTCCTTTTGATCGCACTTCTTTTAATACAGTCGAATCCCGGATCGGTACGCTCGTCATGACGCGCCCCTTCGGCCCGACGCGGGCGCCGGCAACCCCTCCGCTGCGGCACCCCGGAGCACTGGCCGCGAGCCCTTTGCTAGGCTAGGCGGCGAGTGCGTCCCGGAGCTTCGCACTGCTCCCCAGACGATAGAATCGTCGCAACTCGCGCACCAGCGCCTCGGTCCGCGCCTCCCCGCGGCGCACGAAGCGGCGCTCGAGCCGGCGGCAATACTGCGCCGCGCAGCGGTGCGCCATGCGATATCGCTCGGTCTCGGCCGGTGCCAGCGCCGGGTCGAAGCTCACCCGGTCGAACAGCTGCGCATGGACCTGCAGCGGATAGGCACCACCCTGCTGATCGGCAAGCAAAAAGACGGTGGTGGCATACTTGTCGACTTCCGCCTGGGTTTCGAGCTCGAGCAGCGACACGGGGGCATCGCGGTCGAGGCGCCAGGTCGTGTAGAGGAAGTGGCTCACGCCTTCGAGTGCCGTGCAATAGTCGGCGAGATTGCGTTCGGTGAGACGCCCGAGCGGATCCTCGCGCTCGAGGCGCCCGAGCAGCGCCGCATCGATGAACAGCGCGACGCCGGCACCGTCGGCGGTGGGCGCCAGCAGCAGCTCCTCCTCCGGTGCGCGCCGCTCCCCGACGGTGAGCGCATCGCCGAGCTGCCGCCGGTCGGTGACCAGGAAGTCATAGACGTCATAGTCGAGATCGACGTCGTACAGGCGTCCGAGCAGCGCTTGCAGGCGGCGCAGGATCATGCGGGCGTCAGTGCTCGCGCCGTGTGCCCGCCTGCCGGACCGGTTCGACGCCGAGGCTCTTCAAGAGTCCGTGCGCGCGCGGACTGCCGGTTTTCAGCCAGATCTCGTAGAGCCGCAGGATGTCCGCATCGCTGTGCCGGTAGGACATTTCGCTGACCTCGTTGAGCGCGTCCACGAGGCGCTGGAATTTTTGCGCGAGCTGGGCATAGATCGCTGCGACCGTGCGGCCCGACAGCGAGCGCTGCATCGTGTCGGCGAGCGAGCTGTAAGCGTTGCCGCCCATCGCGATGTGATAATCGATGTCGATCAGCTTGCGCGCGAAACTTCGCGCGAAAAAGCCGGCGATGAACAGCGAGACGTCGCCGAGACGCTGCAGGCTGCGTTGGCGGGCGAGTTCGCTGGGTGCGTCGAGCGCCTCGGCGAGCATGTGCGCGAGCGGCTTGATGCGCAGGCCCTCGGCCGTGGATTCGTAGAGCGCGTCGGCCCGGGAGAAGATCGTGAGCAGATTGACGACGTAGGCCTCGGCCTGTGCGTCGATCTCGAGATGCTGATTCGCGCTCGCCGCCTGAAACGCGTCTCGAAAGAACTCGCGTAGCGAGGCCACGGCGACCAGTGATCCCGAACTCGTTGCTTGCATGCGTCAGGTCCTCATGAAACTGGGCTCTCCCATCCTATCGACTCCTACGTCGGCAAGTGAAGCTCCGCAGCATAGATTTTTAAGGGTGTCGATATCCGACAACGAGGGCAACCCGCGATCAGCACTCGCGGGGGTCGGCTGCCAGAGTCCGGCGCCCCGGCCGCACCCCCGCCTGGACGGAGTCAATCGAGCTGTGCCAGCGAAGTGACGGTGCGCGGCGGAGCGGCGAGGGCGGCCGGCCACTCGCGCGCCGCTCGGTTCACCCATACCACGCCGAAGCCAGCCTCGCGCGCCCCGACGACATCCGCGTGCGGGTCGTCGCCCACGTGCACGATCTCATTGGGATTCACCGCGGCGAGGCGCAGCAGTGCGGCGAAGATGCGTGGATCGGGCTTCGCGGCCCCCGCGGCGCGCGCGGTCACGTGGCCTTCGAACAACCCGCCGATGCCGCAGCGCTCGAGGTCCGCGTTGCCGTTGCTGAGCGCGAACAGCCGGTAGCGCCGCTGCAGGCGCTCGAGCGCAGGCAGCGCATCGGGGTAGAACACGACGCGGTTGCGCGCCGCGTAGAACACCTCGAACGCGCGTTCGGCAGCCGTCGCATCCCGGTGGCCGGCCGCGGCGAACTGGCGCTCCAGGGCCTTGCGCCGCAGGAACGTGACGTCGTGCGCGGCGCCGGGAAACTCGCCCGCGACCGCGGCGCGCAGCGCCCGCATCGACTCGATGCTGTGGCCTTGCAAGACTTCCGGATGCCGGGCGCGCAGCCACTCGTGAAGCTCGGCCTCCGCCGCCGCGATCACCGGCCCCGCGGCCCAGAGCGTGTCGTCGAGATCGAAGCACAGCACTCGCGGCGCGGGCCGAGGCGCCCCCTGCGATCTTGCGCGCCGTGTCGCGCCCTGCGGTCTTGCGGGCCGTGGCGCGCCCTGCGGCGTCACGCTAGGCCTCGACGGCGCGCCACGCGGCCGGGTAGGCCTCGCCGAGCTGCATGATCCGGTGCAAGAGCGCGTCGAAGTCGAGGCCCGCAGTGCCCGCCGATTGGGCGAAATCGTCCTCCTCCGACAGATTCGGGTTCGCGTTTGCCTCCAGCACGAACAGGGTTCCGTCGGCGCGCAGCCGGAAGTCCATACGCGCATACCCCGTGAGGTGCAGGGCGCGGAAGATGCGTTTGGAGAATTGTTCGAGCCGCGCCACGATGCCCAAGGGCAGATCCGAAGCAGCCGCGGTCGTGATGCCATATCGTTGCTGATAGCGCCGGTCCCATTTGACCTTGCGGGTCGCGATCGCCGGCAGCCCCTCGGGCAGCGACCCGAAGCTCATCTCCCAGACCGGCAGCACCTTGAGGCGATCGTTGCCCATCACGCCGACGTAGATCTCGCGCCCCTCGATATACTCCTCGACCAGCGCGTCGGAGCGGATCTGCTCATGGATGAACGCGATGCGCTCGGCGAGCTGGCGCTCGTCGGTGACCACGGAGGCGTGCGCGATGCCGAGCGAGGCATCGTCGGTCGAGGACTTCACGAACAGCGGAAACCGCAGCCGGCGCGGCACCCGCACCTTCTTGCCGAGGGGAAACACGATGAACTGCGGCGTCGGCACACGATGATAGGCGAGCAGCTGCTTCGAGAGGACCTTGTCGCGCGACAGCAGCATGCCGCGCGGGTTGCAGCCGGTGTACGGCTGGCGCATGAGTTCGAGGAACGCGACCACGTGCTGATCGTAGGTGACGATGCCGTCGAATTCCTCGAGCAGGTTGAATGCGATGTCGGGTTTCCAGTCCAGGATCGCACGGCGCAGTTCCGACAGGCTGTCGCTGATGCCGAGGGGCAGCACCTCGTGACCCGCCGAGCGCAGGTGCGAGATCACGTCGTATTCGGTGCGCCATTCCTCGATCTGTTTCTCGCTGACCCCCTCGAGCGAGTCGGGCGGCACCAGTGTCGAGTGCACGAGCACGAGGGCTCGGCGCCTCCTCAAAGTGCGACCCGGGGCAGCTGGCGCTCTTCGTAGGATTCCGCGAGGCGCCCGACCAGCCAGATCAAATGGCCCTTGAGCTCGCGGCGCGGGCCGCGCACGTACAGATCGAGCTGTTCGCAGCGAGCGACCACCAGGCGCAGCACTTGATGGACGAGATATTCACTGAACGCGCCCGCCTCCACGAGTTGCTGGCGCAGTGGATTGCGCAGCTCGCGCACCACGCTCGCGGCCTTCGGCGCGGCCCGCGAGCGCGGTACGTTCGTGAACACCTTGAGCAGCAGTTCGTCGGCGCCCGAGCGCCGCGGCAGCCGGTAGCGGGCGAACTTGCGCGTGTAATGTTCGCGCAGGCTGCGCGTATCCTCGCCCAAGTCCTCGATGCGGCTGCGGTCCGCCACGACCGGCTTGGCAGCGAAGAGCTCGCCCGCGAGCATGTCGATGTACTCGAGCTTGCCGTAGGCGGGCCAGCCGTGATAATCGCGGCGCCAGGCCGACTTGGGCTTGAGCCAGACCGCGAAGGTTTCGGCGAAGTCCTCGGTCGGATGCGCCTGCGCGTACCAGGCGCCCAGGTGCTGCACGAAGCGCCGGCTGCCGGGCCTCGGCCGGTAGGTGTCCGGATACGGCAGTGAAGCCGGTCCAAACACTTCCCGCCAGCTGCGGCGGCGGCGCAGGCGGTAGGCCGAATCGATTGCGTGCCCGGCTTCGTGGCGCAGGATCCTCATGAGCCAGTTGCGGTTGCCGCCCTCCACCTCACGCATGAAACGCCGCTCGAGGCGCATGAGCCGGCGATGCGCGAGATAGAACGGGATCGCGATGCCCGGCACGCCATCGGGTGAAAACCACTCCTGTGCGAGCCAACAATGCGGTTTGAAACGGATGCCACGCTGCTCGAGTTCCTGATACAGCCGGTCGATGGCCCGCTGCAGCTCCGTGCCTTCGATCTGCAGGTGCAGATCGCAAAACCGCAGGCTCAGCAGCTGCTCGTCGGCGAGCGCCTCCCAGGCGTAAGCGGGGCGCTGCGGCGGGCGGGCGCGGTCAGGAGAGCGGCGGGGCGGCGAGCTGGGCACGCAGAAAAGTATAGGGGCTATCGAGTAGTGGTGCCATGCGTCAGGTGAAGGGGAACATCGGCACGGGCGCTTGAATCCCCCGGCGCGAGCGCCTGTGCCCGCTCGGGGTCATCGTCCGCGGCGTGACGCTCCGGGCTCATCGCGTCCCGCAAAGCCTCGAGGCCGGCGAAGTCGAACAGCTCCGGGTCCGCCAACTGGGAAGGGGCAACGTGGCGCAGACTCGTGAAAATCGTGTCGATTCGCCCGGGATGCCGCGCTTCCCAATCGGCGAGCATGCGCTTCACGGCGAGCCGCTGCAGGTTCGGCTGCGAGCCGCACAGCGTGCAGGGAATCAGCGGGAAGCCGCGGGCGGTGGCGTAGCGCGCGATGTCCCGCTCCGCCACATAGGCGAGCGGCCGGATCACGATGTGCCGGCGATCCTCGCTGAGCAGCTTCGGCGGCATCGCCTTCAAGCGGCCCGCGAAGAACAGGTTCAGAAACAAGGTCTCGACGATGTCGTCGCGATGGTGCCCGAGCGCGATCTTGGTGATGCCGTTCTCGGCCGCGAATCGATACAGGGCACCGCGCCGCAGCCGGGAACACAGGCCGCAAAGCGTCTTGCCCGCGGGGATCACGCGTTTGACGACCGAGTAGGTATCCTGGTCGATGATCCGGAATGCCACCCCGCGCGCGCGAAGATAACCCGGCAGCACGTCCGTCGGGAATTCCGGTTGTTTTTGATCGAGATTCACGGCAAGCAGCTCGAAGCGGATCGGGGCATTGCGCTGCAGGCTCTGCAGCATGTCGAGCAGCGTGTAGGAGTCCTTGCCGCCCGACAGACACACCATGACGCGATCGCCGTCCTCGAGCATCGCATAGTCA
>Ga0209611_10006578_pt1 | contig 18943 bp, 13 predicted proteins | sample S1TSphgellanicum_3_FD_187693 | JGI IMG/M metagenome (GOLD analysis project Ga0209611, IMG submission 187693) | Host-associated microbial communities from peat moss isolated from Minnesota, USA - S1T2_Fc - Sphagnum magellanicum MG (SPAdes) (version 2) | ecosystem: Host-associated > Plants > Peat... | reverse complement strand
GTTTGTTCGTGCATACCTGTGCAATCCTTCCATACCCGTTGGAACCAGGTCCTTCTTGTTGAGCCAGAACAGGTCCCTGTTCCACAACAGCAGGAGAAGTCCGAGAGCTATGCATTCCTGCAAGCAATTATAGATTCCTGGCAGTATGAGGAGCTGAGATGTGCAATTTTCTTCAGGACACTAAATGCATCAAAGAGTGCAGTGGCATGCAACCCTGAAATGTATTACAATCATCCATAGACAACTGCAAATGGATTCCAAAAACAAAATGCCATAGCCGGTGTGACTTAATTGTACTCCAAGCTCAGCGGATACCATACAAGAAGCATGCTGTGGAATTCAAGGAGTTTTTTGCTTTGTTAGACATCATGCAAGGGAGCATTGCAATTTCCCAGAAGAAAATGCTAACCAGCAAATCTTCGACGTTTCTCCCTCTCGTGATCGATGTCATGAGTAGAAAGGTTAGCCAATACATCGTCGAGAACGCTCTCAGGATTGTCTCCAATTTTTCGCGGCGCAGTAGTCTTCTCGTCGCGTACTCTACGTCCCAGTAAAGGCATTCCTGATGCGGATGTGAACATGCTTGCCAATCGTTGCTTCCCTATCAACGCTGCCGCTGCTGATAGTGCGGCTGCTTTCCTGTTTGGTGCATCCTTCTTGACAACTGCACCACAGCAATTGAATCTGAACTAAGCTCCAGAACCTAAAATCCGACCTAAATTTCAACAATTTGAGAGAGCTGCAAACTCTGGCACATTGCAACTGAGAAACAACACAATGCGCGGCCGAAAGAAAAGAAAGCTCTCCGGGAAGACGAAGAACGAAGACGAAGAGACAAAGCTAATTACCATCTCCATCTCCGTTCTTTTTGTTCTTGCGTTTCCCGGAGTGACCATCCTCATCATCGTCGCCATCAGAGTCGTGAGGGAATTCATCGACATCCCACTCCACCTCTTCACCAACATCAGCGTAACCCAATCCATCATCCGCAACCACGAATGCGTTAGCTCCCGTCTCCCTCCGCTTGGCCACCAGCAGGTTGTAGTCGGACTCCGAGAGCGTGTCGTAGATTTTATCTTCTAGTTTCAACTGGAAACCATCGATCCTCCGTCCACCTTTCTGCTTCAAGCTCCGCAACTCCGATAGCGCCGCAGCTCTTGCTGATGTCACTCCTCCTCCTCCTGCCGCCCGTCCTTCCCCGCCTCCTCGTCTCCGCCTCTCGCCCTCATCGCCTCCTCCCATGCTGCCCAAGGAGCTCTCCCACACACACCTCTGTGCGTGTCTCCTCTCTCTCTCTTCCCGCGACACTCTCGTCTCTCTCCAGACCTCGCGCTCGCTCTCTCTCTCTCTCTCTCTCTCTCGCTTTGGCGGGAATGGGCGTGGCGGGAAACAGAGACGATGTTCAAATACCCGGCGGGTTGGTGACAGATCCGGTCACAAGAACCAGCCAGAACTTACAGCTTATAGCCAAAAAGCTGTATTAAAAATTAAAAGTTCTAAAATTATGTGTTTCTTTTAGATTTTCAATAGCCAGAATTTGACCAGAATTTAAGAAAAATCACCAGGTTTCTCTATACACGGTTCAAGTAGATAGCCAAAATCTCTTGAATAATGCTTTTAAAACTTTACTTTCTTATTCACCTAGTAGCCAAATCTGGCTAAATCTCCATGTGGATCATCCCCACTTTGGCTACAACACAAAATTGAACCCAAAAATAATAATACACTTACAGAAATCAGCATCCATATCCTTAACAAATAGCCTTTCCTTTAATAGCAAAATTTTGCCAAAAATAGAAATTAAAAGTAAAAATTCGAAAATTAGGAGATTTTGAAGGTTTTTAATTATCATAAGTGAGAAAAAAAGAGTAAAAATCAAGGCTAAAGCCACTTGAAATAAAAGGTGATTACTCTTCAATCCCTCCTGAGCGCCTCCACTGCTGCTACATATTTTTTCACTCCTCCTACATGTACAACTACTATAATTACTTCGAACCTTGTGCATTAAATGCTCAGTTTCAGCATTTCATACCCAGATTTAATAAAACTTCCTTACTTTGCAGACCTCATTCAAAGAGGGGATAGGGGGTGAAAAGAGGCCCAAAGACAGGGTGAAAACAGGATTACTTTAAGGAAAACTATAATGGTTTTCTAACTTTGGAATATTAAAATACCCAAACCAATGATCATTGAAAAGATCAAAATGAATGGCCAACATTGATACATGTAATCTCATAAAATTGTAGCATTTTTGAAATACTCAATTTTTTATTTGATCATATTGTTAACTCCCATGGAAGCTAAATAGCACAACTAATTCTTAAACACCAAAGTAAGGAATTCTTTTGATTTCTTCAAGTTGGCGTTACAATGCATGCTACATTTATTGGCAAGTGATCTTTCTAGGATGGTTTTTGAATATCTTCGAAATTATTTTCATAATTCAACGAATGAATTTTTTAAATTATTCCAACTTTATTTTCATATTACATATGGTCATATTCCACCTCAAATTGCACATGTCTTTGGAACAACCCACCTTTTAACCAGGTTTAGGGTTTTAGGGTTTAGGGTTTAGGGTTTAAAGTTTAGGCCCAGGTTTTAGGGTTTAGGGTTCAAAAATGCTACAATTTTATGAGATTACATGTAACATGTATACATTTTTGAAACCCTAAACCCTAAACCAAGCCTTCAAATGGAGTTCATCCCAGTGCAATGGGGGGAACAATGTCTCGATTCACAAGCCACATTTTATGTTTTCAATTCCACGAAACCTTTGCAACACATTTCTCCCCACACTAATTTAGAGTTGCAACTAAGGATAATTGTGAAATAATAATCCACAACATCAAGTGCACCTTAAACCTTCACCCCAACTTGGTTGTTTTTTAACTGGATGTGCCAAACATCTTCAATTCGGTGCTAAGAAGGGTCATATTTCAAGAACTTCAGACAACAAGTGGGGACATCATACAACTCATTCCTTTTGTTCGTGTATTTTATGTATTTGAGTCTCCCCTATTTTACAATCATCATAATCGTGAAAATGATGTCATATCCATCCCATTTGCCATGGGAACCCATCAAAGGGCACTATTTGAGGTAACCCATTTTAAGGTTTTACATTCTACAACTAGTCATTTCCCTTCTTGTTTATTTCTATCCATTACAAATGACACTGACATCATAGGTCCCTTTTCAATTATATCATCTACATATGAAAATTTTCAAATTGCACTATATGTGATAGGTCTTTTATCCAACTTAAAAAATGCATAGGATGGTCACCCTTTGGCCTACCACTAGACTTCAACACCCCATCCCAGTTTAACACCCCATTCCAAGGAATTAAAATCTTGGGGGTTCAATGGGCACCTCAACTTTCACATCATCTTTCATCAAAAATGTCTTGCTAAGGGATGTTTGACATGTGGACATTTTCCATAAAATGGGCGATGTTTAGGTAGCCTTTGGAATTTTAACCTATTATTTTGTGCAATGTCTATCGTATATTTTATGATGCACACCTCCATCTTCCACTTTCACATAGTTTTTTTATTTTCTTTTACTCTCATTCTTCCAAGTGTTTAGACACCTTTTGGGTCCAAGATCCTTTGATAGTCCAAAGTACCTTTAGTTCATAAATAAATCTCCTTTCCAACAACTTTCGGTGGCATCGGGTTCATATCAACATCCACCATCGCCTCAACAATTTATTTAAGGAATTGAGCCTTTGTCGTTTTAGTCATAACTATAATGGTTTATGGTTGATCAATGTCATTTCCTTATTGAAACCTTAGTATGAATTGACAATGACACATTTCATTTCCAGTAACACTTCAAGCTGGCATGTGATCTTCTACCACCCCTAGCTCATGTGTGTTCTCTTCCATTTGAATAACTCATAAAACGACAAATGGTTCAACTTCACAATTCCATTTCGAAATGTCTACACCATCATACCCTTTTCAACATGTTTTTCAATGAAATATCTGAAGTTCATCATGCCCAAATTTTATCATGTTCTAGCCCAAGGGTGGGCATTTGGCTTACAACTCAACCAATCTTCTCAACCTTTCCATTATCTTCTTCAAAAAAATTCATGGCATTTCATATGTGACTTGGATTACCCCATCCTTCAATTGCAGGTATCCCTGGATGTGTGTGCACACATTTTATTAACCTTATGGAAATCCACCTTTTACGTTATGTTCATGGTAATGAATGCATTAGATTCCATGATGGAATTCACAATACCTTTGCCGCCATTGCATGAGACATTAACTTCCATGAGGGACAAAAATAATTACATGTTTTTCCTTCAACCACATTCAACTCATTTCGTCAACAAATCAACATTATGCTTTCCAAAGATGGCATTCACACCCTAGTCAATGTTGTTATTACCAACTCAACACAATCGGATTTATTTCCCCGATCTTGTGTAATTCAAGGATTTGCCACCTCCGATGCAGTTCAAACGAAGTAAAAGAATTATTGCAATCAACACCCCATTGATCAATTCCTCTTTTTAACAATTGAAATATTTGGTTACTTACACAAACATGCAATATATTTTTACACAATTGTGCCAACGCCATTTGGAGCTTGAAAGGGTCGGAATGCCCTCATCTTTCGACCTTAGTCATTTTTCTTCATCAATTTTTTTTTATTAGATTACAAAAGATGCAAACATCCTCCATTTTAAATTGGGCAATAGTCATAAGCTTAATTATTTCTCGACTTCCACCCCTTTAAAACACACCTCCCATCACCATGGCCAATCTATTGCAAACCATCAATTTTTGACATAGAAATATGGTCAACCTACCACAAGTAGTTGATTCTAAATATGGAGAGATTTTGACTACTTCAAACCAACTCAACGTCTTGTAATTTTTCCCTTTTTCCTTTTTTTTTATTCCTTTGTGCATTTTCTTAATCTATGGTGTGTTTTTTAATAAAACTTTACATGATTTGATTAAATTAAAAGGTTAAACATGCATCACGACCCCATGGAATCAAGCAACACAATTGGTTCTTGAATGCCAAAAGGGTCAAACATGTAGCACAAGCTTTAGACACTTGTTTTGGTTTAAGTTACAACCATAAGGGTTATAATTTATTTAATATGTGAAAATTAACATTTTTTAATGAATATTTTCATTGTGATAACAAAAGATTTTTTCTTAAAAAGTGAGGAAATCACCAAACTTTCAAAACCACCAAATTGAAAACAAAAATTAAATTTTTTTAAAAAAATGATGAGGATGTCAAATATAAATTAATGAAAACTCTTGAGGTGTGTTGTGTTTTCAAATATAAAGTTGGGCTCAAGCCAATTGGCATATAACTTTAAGAAGAAAGAGCTTGACAATGACCAAAACAAAACATCTTTTCTCATGAGATTTTGTTTTTTTATTAGGGCAAGAGGCCCAAAGTATTAAGGACCAAGCTTAAACCATAAGCAAATGTTTTAAGACCATAAGCCAAACAATTTTTGAACCAAAAGCTTGAGCCATGGTATGCAATACCAAAAGGGCCATAAATTTATCATACCCCTTATTTAAATGAAATGATGTTTATTAGCAAAAATCTCTTTTGGTTTTGTGATTTTAATTATATTCACTTAATCATTTTCACATGTCCTTCATATTTTCTTAGAAGGGAATCATTAACAAGATATTTGTATATTTTTAAAAATAAGTTGTTCTGAAATGTCATTATAATTTTTATTATTTCCTTGGCTCAAAATAAATTACTATGTAATTTTGTGTAATTGTATTAAAAATGAGGTGATGTTTGTCATTGAACACTTCAGAAGTTATCTTCTTGACTTGGTTGGTAAGGACCATAAACTAAAAAACACATTCATTATGTCATACTTGCAATGATAAAAAAAAATTATGATCACCATAATTATAATAATTATTCTCAGATTATTATTATTGCTTTGGTGGTTGATTTTTCCCATTCATCATTATTTGTAATTAAAATTTTGGTCGTGTGTCATAATTAACCTTTAATTACTATTTAAATATCAATTATCAATTAATAACCTTTCGTTATCATTTAAGTATCATTTATTATTATTTATATATTTAAAAATTTAACAAAAAAATGAGATTAAAATCATATGATGTTTGTTAACAAGCAATCTAATAACACGTTTTTGCTAAATACACTTGGTGTAAGTGTTTTGGGAATCAAGTGATGTTCGCCAACAAACACCCATAAATTGTTTCCTCTTTTTTTGATAATCTTTATTACATTTAGTTCGTATTACTCCATATTTGTTGGCAACAAAATAAATTTATTAACTAATATTAATTAACCATAAATGTCATTAAAAACTATGAAATTTATCATGAATTATGATTACCTTTATTCTGAAACAAAAAAAACACTTGTTCCATAATTTGCTTGGATGTGCATTTACCATGAATGATGTTCGCTAACGAACACCCCATGTATTTCAAATGCAATGCTAAAAATGATAAATTATGAACCCGAAATCCCCCCAACCCTAAACCCATAATTTGAACCCCCTTAACATGTTAACCAAAAACCCTTGTCCATTAACCAATAACCTTTAACCATAAGCCATAAACCCTAACCTAACATCGATATCTTAAAAATCACCTTAAACTTTAAAACCCAGACCCCGCCCATTCACAAATCCCCCACATGGAAAACCCGCTTGAATCCCTTTGAAGCAAATTATTTATGGAAAATGTGGAATTCAAAAAATAATGTACATTAATGAAATTTTTAAATCAATTAAAAAATTCAATGTATAAAAAAATTTATGATCAATTTTTAAATTTTTTTTCTTGGTTTTCAAGCAAATAACCAAGATTTTTAAAAATTGCATTTCATAATGTTTTCATCTTAATATGGGTACATTTTATTTTCAAAAATTACTAGTAAACTTAATTTTTTTTAATTTTCATAGTTGAAACCCATAATGCTTTTGTGCATTTTTAGTTATTCAATGTTCTAATGTAGGCTTGAAATATAATAAGTTTAAAACAATTTTTTTTGTAATAATCATAAATTTTTATAACATTAAAAAGGTTTATATATAAAGGAAAGTAATTTGTTTATTTTGAATATTAATATATATTTAAAACCAAATTGGGGCATTTTTTTGAAATTGTTGAAAAATGATCAATGAATATGATTTTATGGCCTTTGGTTTCATCATTTTAAAATTTAAACATAGGAGACATTGAATTTTAAAATATTTTTGTCACAAGAAATTCAATATAGTAAAAAAAAAAAATTTAAATGAAAAAATTGTTGGTTAATGGGTTCACACTTGGACCAACATCATATGTCACATTAATGAATATTGAAACACGAAATTAAAAAGACAACAATATTGAAATGAAAAGATAGATTTGTCACCAAACACATTAAACATGACATGTTAACAAATAGGAAATTTAGTCAAGTGCAAACATAAATTTTTATTGAAAGAAAACTAAAACATGATGCTTACAACATGGAATATAACATCAAAAACTCCTCAAGGTTCTTGTCACATGAAATACATGAATTTGTGCAATGAAGAAAAAAGAGCCAAACCATCAACACCAAGGTATTTAATTAAAAGACCAAATCACAAATAACCAAACTAATATAAGTAAAGAAAATAATTTAACCTTGTGAAGGTAACTTAGTTACTTTCGTACTCAAATAATTAATGAAACCTAATTAGTTGAGCTTGAATTCTCAACACTCCCCTTCAAGTTCAAATCCATTTATAATACACCATGCATTTTTTTAAACCTCCTTAGCTTGTCTGTACCTAAAGCTTTTGTGAAAATGTCAACAACTTGATTTTTAGTACTATCATGAATAAAGTTAAATTTTCTTATTAGAACTTTTTCTCTAATAAAATGGTAATGCACCTCAATGTGCTTTGTCCTAGCATGATAGACCAGGTTGTTAGCAAGTACTATGCTATTAATGTTATCACAATAAATGACAACAAGAACATCCACTAATTGTCCCAAATTCGAAAGTAGTTTTTGTAACCAAACTGCTTCACATGTAATAATTGTTACACCTTTATATTCAGCCTCCGTGTTTAATAGTGCAATTGTTGGTTGTTTCTTACTACTCCAACTAACATCACCACTTCCAAAATAAAACATGAAACCACTAGTTAATCTTCTATTTGAAACATTACCAACCCAATCAACACCCATGTGTCCATGTATTTATAACTGGTTCTTAATTTTATAAAAAATTCCACACTACAAAACATGTTTTATGTACCTTAGTATGCGACTCATTATATCCAAATGTGGTTGTTGTGGTGTTTGCATGAATTGATTCACCACTCCAATTACATAACTTAAATCTAGCCTTGTGATGGTCATGTAAATCAAACTCCTCACTATGTGTTTATACATAGTGGTATCCTTCACAAGATCACCTTCATCTACACTTAATTTCACATTTTACTCCACTAGAATTAAAATGGATTTGCAACCCATCACCCCATATTCAGACAATTTGTTCAAGGCATATTACTTTTATAGTAACCATATCCCTTTAAGGGATTAAGTTACTTCAATGTCAAGGAAGTAACACAACTCTCCCAAATCTTTCATTACAAACTTTTGTTTCAAAAGCTTTTTCAAATTAGAGATGTCTACATCACTATCTTCTGTGATAATCAAGTCATCGACATAGATGACTATGATTATAATCTCACGATCTATTTTTTTCAATATAGTGAAAAATATGCATTAGATGTTTGAAATCCACTTGTGATAAGATATCGACGTATTTTGTCTAACTAAGTTTTAGGTGCTTGCTTCAAGTCGTATAAAACTTTCTTCAACCTACAAACAAATTAAGATGTGTTTGGTTCACATAACCTGGTGAATCGAAGGTGGACACCTCGGGAATGCCAATTGGCTTGTACAGACCAAGATTAGGATCGATCGATTGGTCTGTAATGCCATACAGCTCGTCACGAGGTGTCCACCCACGCCCCAAAAAAAACATTAGAAGAACATTGCGGATGGAAGACCGCCTAACGCGCTCCTAAGTCAAGGGGTGAAACCCACTTGAGGGTTTCACAAAGTCAAGTTGCGGAAAGTTGAGACTTGGAGGCACGCTCCCGGCTTCCAACTCTAAAAAGGGGTAGAGGGTCGAGTTGAAAGCCCAGGGATTAGATTAGGAAGAGGTATTAGTTGATCAAGCTTGAATCTGCATCAAAACACATTTCCGGGACACCCTTGGGTGTTGGGACAAGCCACAGACACTTTGTACCACGAGACACACCACGGCCCGGACTCGGGGGAAGCCACCACCTTCCCCCTTATAGTATTCTCTGTGGCTGGTCACGGAGGCTACATCCGAATAGCACATTTTGTTGGGACTCCCGAAATGGAGTCTCGAAATTGTCCCGGGTTAAAGTCTCGGGACTTTGGACGGCCACAGCTCCTCGCCCCGAACTCAGATCGGGACGAGTCGTGAACCAAAGTTGTAGCTCTCGTCGAGATCTTTCCAACGCCTTGTCGCACTCTTCAAGGCGACGTCGAAAAGAGGTCGATTCTTGACTTTTAGTGGTCGGGAGTCAAATTGTCAGTTTGACCCCCGCCCCTTATTTTGCCCATAACTTGGGCTGCAGATGTCCGAATGGCCAATGCGAGGCCATTTTCGATATCTATGTTTCAAGACCTTTCCAGTGGCACCAAGAAAACCCTAATGCGAGGTGTTTTGGGCCTTGCTTTGGAGCTCTTTACATTCGGGAGTCCCGGAGGACTCCAAACCTGCAACTTTTCGAAGTGTTGGGCTTCATCCCCACACTTGGCCAAAGTGGGGTTGTGACACTGCCACGTCTTTGGGGTGAAGCAAAAATCGTTTCACCCCTAAAACCTAATAAATAAATTCCAGCAACTTGAAGGAATTTGTATCTCCCTGTCACAAAAATGTAATTAGTGTTCTAAACGATGACACGAGGGGATCATGCACACTTGGAGATCAAGGGTGGATTCCTCGAAAATGCTAATTGGTTCGTATAGACCAAGATCGGGATCGATCGATTGGTCTGTAATGCCATACAGTTCATCACGAGGTGTCCACCCACGTCCCAAATTAAACATCAGAAAAACATTGTCGATGGAAGACCACCACGTCTTTGGGGTGAAGCAAAAATCATTTCACCCCTACAACCCAATGAGTAGTTTCCTGGAACTTGAAAGAATCTATATATCCCTGTCATAGAAAAATAATCAATGCTCTAAATAATGACCCGAGGGGTTCATGCACATTTTTAGATTAACGAACAGTAGTAGTAGTTTGAGTTGCCATTTGGTTGTTGACCTCCATGATTTCTTCTTCCTTTAAAGTTTCCTTGTCCGCCTCCATGAGATTGACCTTCATGTTGATGATGTCCACCACGTGAACTTTTGTGTTAACCTCAAAATGAAGTTTTACCACCTTTACTTCTATTAATATTTGAGTAGAAAACATTTTCTTGTGATCCTCCATTAGATGAAATACGAACAATTCTCATTTCTTCATTTGTAAATAGGGTTATTAAGTCTTGGAAATTGAGAAATGTTTTTTGAACTACAATTGAAACATAAAATTTGTTGTAGTTTTTTTTAAGTTCATTTAAGGTCACAGCCACTAGATTTTCATCATCTATAGGGGCTCCTATAGATGAAATAACATTTGCAAGGTTTTTCACCTTTGAAGAATAGTCATTAATGTTCATCTTGTTTTTTTTGTAGATTATGCAACTTTTGCTTGAGTTGCATTTTATGGGCTTGTGTATTAGCGTTATACAGACTCACCAATGTATTCGAAACTTGCTTGGGTGATTTTGCATGTTATATAGCACAATCATAAAATCAACACACTCACAAAAAACTAATACAAGACTTTTTTAACAATTTCATGCTAAATTTTATTAGTTTCAATTTATTGTTGTGTGGGGTTTTTTGGGAGAGGAGGTTTTTTTCATCATAAATTATGAATTCCCAATAACCTTTCCCCATAAAAAAATTCATAATCCTAAATTTTCACACTTGAAAATTATTTTTGTCTAATTTTTCAATTGTAATTTAAGAAAGACCATCCACCATTTCTCAAGGCAACATTTAATGTCTTTTTAAGGTTTCACAAATGATTTGTTTCAAAAAATGATTTTATTTTTTTCCTTGGGTTTCTAAAGTTAAATTTAAAATTTTCCTTCCTTAAATTTTTAGGATTAAGGTTAGGGTTGAACAAAATGGACCTTGCATATGTATGTATGTCTTGAGTATTATACAAAAGTTTATATTATACATAAGTTTGACGTATATGTACGTATCTTGTATAATATTTTGTATGGTATTAAGTACATGATTATATATCAAACTTTTGTATGAAAGTTTTGATAATGTATTTGCATTTCAAAATCTTCAAATTGTTTTTTTCAAGTTCTCCCAAATTATATTTTTTTCATTTCAAAATTTGTTTTGATGTCTTCTCAATGTAAAATTTTATCTCAAGCAACTTTGTAGAGTTCCACCACTCACATATGACCTTGGATTGATTTGAAATTTTGGTGAAACATGAAAAACTATGTCTACTACGATCTCTCAAAATTTTAGCTCATTTAACTTCATAAAATGAAAGATCTTGTTACTTCCTTGTAATCACCTTAAATTGGGACCTGAACATAAAATGACTTACAATTCATTCTCAATAACTCCAAACTCCTTGAAATTTTGGGAAACACATTAAATATATGTTTTTTATATCTATTCAAAATTTTAATTTTATTGATGATGATCACAAAGAGTTATCACTTTGAAAAAAAACTAATTTCAAAACTACGTTTGACAACTTTAACCTTTGGCTCGTGACCAAAGTAAAGGTTTACAAAGGTGAGGGCCCAGAGTGAAGCCCGAGAATCACATTTTATGTTTCAAGAGTGTAGAAGAATGTGAGGGATGAACCCCACACTCCCAAGTGAATTCTCACTTTAGGAGTTGGAGTCCCAATGAATTTTCAAATCCTTGGAGGGCAATTACAGGGGTCAAAATTCATTATCAATTTAACTCCTGACCATTAAAAATTAAGAATTATCTTTATTTATTTATGTGTTAGTAGTGTGTTATATATTGTTGAAAAACTTTTGACAAATGCTACAACTTTGCTTTAAATTTCACCTTAATTGAATGTCTAAAAAAAGATTATGAACCTCATAAATTGCGAGTGGTCCAATTTCGAAAATTTCAGGATTCTTAATTTGGGAATCTCGAGACAAAATGACATTTAAATGCAGGCCTCGTGGCCATACATAGATAATATTATAAAGGGAAAAATGGTGGCTTCCCCCAAGGTTACACCATGGTGAGTCATGTGAGTCTGTGTTTGTATGTGACTTGTGCATGCACTAAAAATGTTTCAACCACACATTAATTAATTTGTTGTTTGGTTTGTGTAAGTTCATGTGAATAATTGACCCGTTTGTCACTCGTCATAATCTTCATCTTAGAGTTCACTACGCCTTTCTACCCTCGCAATGGTGTAAGTCAGGGAACATACTTCAACTCTTTATCCTTCCGTTGTTTTCACCTTTGGGCTTGGAATTGAATCTATTGAAGAGTTTGGGGTGTGTCACTAAAGCTGAAACTTTAAATATTTAAATTTTTTTCAATACATATCCAAATGACATGAAATTTTTTTCACATATATAGTCCTTTATGGTCTATAAGATTTCAAAGTTGCAGATCCGAAAATGCTCAAACAAAGGAGATATGACCAAAAATCATATCTAACACATAGTCTTCAAAAATTCATAACTCTCATAAAACATATCATTTTTTTTTGGAATTTTGAAAATAAAAACGTTTTATAGTCTTCTATGATTTTTTCAAGTTTCACTCCAAGATCTTTTCAGAGTAGATCTAAATATAGATTTAAAGATCTGACTTTCACAACTTTTGATGTGTTAAATTTCTCTCACCTTTTTTATTTTATTTTATTTTTTTCACATTTTTTTCCCCCTATTTCTCTTTTACACTCAACAAACTCTTATGATATTATTAAAATTTTAAAAATTCTAGTTCTAAGAACTTTCTAGTTCTAGATTTTTTAAAACTTTTTCATCAAACAATTTGAGCTTTAATATCATGTTAACAAATAAGAGATTCAATCAAATGTAAACATAATTTTTTATTAAAACAAAATTAAAACATGATGTTCACAACATGAAACATAACATCAAGAAATTCTCAAGGTTCTTGCCACATGAAATACACAAACTTATGTAATGAAGAAAAGAAAGACAACCCATCAACATTAAGTTATTTAACTAAAAGACTAAATTATAAATAATCAAATTAATATAAGTAAAAAAAATAATTCAACCTTCTGAAAATAACTTAGTTATTTTCCTAATTTAGTAACTAATCAAACTTAATAGTTGAGTTTGAATTCTCGACATGACATAAAAAATATAATGATCAAATTTAACTTTCTTTGAATAAATTTAAATAAAATACCATGAAAAAAAAAAGGTAAATATGTTTTTTGTCATTTTGTACATTAGAATAAAATGATAATAACTAAGGCCAAACTTCAAAATCATGATGCAATCATAGGGATTATGATGTTTTTATAATAACCCATTACATGTTTCATGATAATGTGTAAAAGGTTTTGATTATTCATTTCAATATATAAATTATTAAAATCATGTTAAACATGACAAAGGACATTCAACATTAAAATTCATTAGACCAAATGTGATGGTGTAAATTTGTGCAACTTACATCCATCTTGCAAATATAAACATCTTAAAAGAAGATGAATTTTTTTCATGTTCATTATCATTGAAACTTGAAATGTCCACTTCTTTTGTTAAAGAAAATTAACATTAGAATTTTTAAAAGTAATTTTTAATAAGAATAATAATAAAAAAAACTAAAAGCAAAAAATGAAATTCGTAAACCTTACATGTTTATTATAAGAACACATTCCTTGTTAACGATGATATTCATTTACAAAATCATAATGCATATGTTTTGGAAAGAATTAGGAATAAAAAATAATGAGATTTTTTCCATGTAATCTTATGCCAAATGATGTTCAAGTCAACATTTAATTGATTCACCCAATGAATCTAAACACATTTATTACAAATTCAAATTTCAAAATGTTAAAAAAGCTAAGGTTTGCAACAAGGTTGCAATCTTCAACAAGTCATATTATTATTTAATATTGTGGATGTGAAAGTTGTAACTAACATTGCATGTATTACATTCTATAATCAAAACATGTTGAAGATGCAAAAATAACATTAGTTAAACATCTTAGATTGTCACATGAATTGTTTAACAATGAGAAAAAACATGAAACATCAAAAAAAATCTTTTTTTTGCAACCTAAATCAATTGGAGATGGTCATTATAATTATTGAACATTTTCACATAGAGATTGAAGTTGCTAAAGCTTGACAAAAGTTGACAAATTACACATTTTAACAACTAAAACATATATATTAGATGTTCAATGTGCTTTAAATATTGCATAATATTTAATGAATTAACCTAAAACATAATCCAACTTCAAAACATTGTTGTTGGGTTTTGTGTAAGTCTTCCTAAAACACATTTTTGATAAGGTTTCAATTTTCAAATAAATTGATCAATTAAAGCCCAAATTATTAACTACAATAACTTATTCCTACCATAATATAAACAATAATGGAATCCTCAATTTTGCTTGCTTAAAACCCAATACTATATAAACATTGACATTTAAATTTCATGTTACTAGCATCTATTAATCACATTATGACACAAAAACATAATTTTGTAAGATATTTATTTTACAAAATAGAAAAATTAAACATGAGTGTAATGCCCTTGCCAAGGTTCCAAATTGAAGAAAATCTTTCCCACCTCCTCCTTTCTTTTCTATTTCCTTGTATGTTGTTCCCATATGGTTATGAATAGTTCATCCATAATTATAGCTAATATTTCATGGACTTCTATGTTCCCATATGGTTTTAAATAGTTCGTCGATATTTATAGTTAATATTTCATGTACATGTAGGGAAAAAAGGTTAAGAAAAAATAAAATTTAATGTGGGTTATTAAACTATTTCAATATACATAATATGGACATGGAGTGAGGTAGGTAGTTAGGCTTGGAAGAGGTAGGTATGCATGAACACCAAAAGATGGCTGGACAACAATTTTTCTATTATATAGATGTACATAGTTTCAAAAAAAATTCTAGAAATTTGCAAGTTTCTCCTTCATGAGCTCCACTTATTACATACAATCTGGTTGGTTTCCGGAAACCCATTGTAGGCAATAAAACATAGCTACAAAATTGCAGAGAAAAACTCCACAATCATCACTTTGAAGCACAATCTCTTACATCAATCTTCAATGTGAATGTAGAGAAGAGAAAAATACAGTATTTCAGATGGAGCACACCTTTGAAGATACGTGGTATTTTAGCTGGAGTGCAGCTTTGAAACATTATTCACATGGCCACCAGGATGAAGATCATGGATTCGACCTGCACAAATTCAAGATACTATCTTTCATGAATCCGGGATCTAGAACTTGAAAATTCAAGATACTATCTTTCATGAATCCAGGATCTAGAACTTGAGAGGGACAAACTCCCTCTCATGTTTCCAACATCCAACCACACATGTACAATACAACAACCAAATCTGATTTGGAAAAGGATTGTCAGTATCAGGGGTATCAGTACCTAGCTAGTACCTACCAACAATCCTCTCTTCACATTCTACTTGCCATCCATTACAGAGTACATACAAAATGCCCAATTTTGTTCAAACTTTTCAAAGCACAATTCTACATGTAGAAAAAGCCTTGATACATCTAGTAACTTACATGGCTTATTAGAAATCCTGCAACCATGAGCAACAGCTGAAAATAGTGCACAAGATTCAAATAACAAAAATGCCAATCTTCACATACTCATCAGTTTGAGGTTTGCAAATTAACATAAATCTCAAAATCAATCACAAAGATCAAGCTCTTTAAGATCCCATCACCAAGAACCAAAACTCTCTCAGAAACCCATTTCCATCCTACACCCATGATGAGCAAGAACCCAAGATGGCACACGAGATTCAACAACAAAAATGCTAGTCTTTCACATAGACATTACGCATCAGTGTGAGGTTTTGCAAAATAACATCATCTCAAAACCGACCACAAAGATTCAAAGCTCCTTAAGATCCCATCACCAAGCAGCAAAAACTCTCTCAGACCAAACCCAATTTTCATTCTACCGGACCAGAGTTTGTGCTCTTTTGATGTAATACACTTTCCATTAGAGAGAGTTCTTTTTTCTGTGACTTCAAACCCTTTTTTTTTCCTGGAAGCATGAGAGATTGAGGGACTTAGCTTTTATTTCACAGTCTGTAGACAAAAATTCAGTCACAAAAATCTCTTCTTCAGCATCCTCCAGATTTTTTAGCTTCTGCATGAATATGTACTTGGAGATTCATGCAACCCAAGTTTTGATTTTGTGCACTGGTGTAAAAAAGACTTTCGGAAGATTCTTAGTCCTCAATTTACATCAGAGATTGGAGTTGCAGTAGATCAAGAAGAAGCTCAAGAAGAAGAAACTCAACAAGACGAGAACAAGAAGTTAGGTGTTGAGGAGATGGGCAAAAGAAAAGGCAGGCACCTGCAGAGAGAGAGAGAATAGATGCTTCCAGCTGCTTTTCACCGCCCAAGGATGCGTTTAGGGTTTGGAGTTTTCTAAAGTAGTTTTCCACCAAACCAGAAGAAAGAAAGAAGTGGGTTGCTACAATATTCCATGTGGATAAAGATCCATACGGAAGAAAAAGAATCATCACGGGAGGAGATGGGTGTAGAATTTGCGTGTTGGGTTTTTTTCGCACCGCAGTTTTGAGTTAGTGGTGGTGCAAAGTTGCAAAGGATCTTGTGCAGTTTCTTTCTCTCTCTCTCTCTCTCTCTCTCTTCTGACAACAGCCATCATCATGCATCGCTTAACGGGGCTTGCATCAAGTCTGGGCTTCTTCAGCATCTTCCCAGATCAAACACAGAAGGTGGAGAGAAGCAAGAACGTGTTGAACACATCAATTCAGAAGAATGATGCTGATGGGTCATGTGCAGAGGAGGAGGAGAAGCTGGAATTCTTGGAAAAGTATGGGAGTCAGTATGGGTATCCAGAGAGCACAACTCCTATCGATGAGCTTCGGAGCAAAGAATTTGCACGCTTGGCTGGTAAGTGTTTTCCATCTTCTCCACCAGCAGGAGGAATTCTGGAGTTCTGTCTCAAGAATTCTTCTTCCAAGGATGTGAATTCTTGATTGAAATTGTGGTTTGAGTATTGGGTTACTCCACAAATCCTGACCCTCCCCCCCAGACTCCTCCCTCTGGCTTCTTGGGAAGCTTTGCAAATCCTCATAATTATTGTAACCCAGAGTGATTTGGGTTCTGGATAATTTTTTTCTGCCTGTTCTTCTTCTTTGGAAAGGCAGAGGAAGCAGGAAAAAGCTTGAGCAAGATGCAATCTGTGTGAATTGTGATATGTCTGTTGCTAGATCAATCTGAGAATGGTGGTATGTCTTCTGTTGGAAAGAGAGAGGGGTTGTTGGGTAAGAGAGTTTATGGGGTATGTGATGTCTGCTGTCAAAACAGGAACTGTGTATGTGGATCATGCGGGAGCAACACTGCATTCAGATTCTCAGCTGAGAGGAGCTCTGGATGATCTATCTGCAAATCTTTACAGCAATCCCCGTATCCAGCCCTTTCTTTCATTCTTTCTTTCGTTTCCTCATCTGATTGTTAATTGCCTGAGAGGTTTGAAACAGCCCAAGAGCTGTGAATTGGGAAATCAGAATGGTGGCTGTGGAAGATGATGGGTAACACCCTTGACAGAAACAAAAAAAACAGACAGTCAAAGTGACAGCAGCATCCGGACATCTGATAAGGTCGAGCTTGCTCGACAGCAGGTAAAACTCTTCTGCTGAGATCTCACAGAAGGAGCTACTCAACAATAATGCAAATTATGCTTTCTTTTGCGAGGTTTTGTTGCTGCTGGCTGGTGGGTGATAACATTCAGCAAGATTTTCTGTTTTTATTTTTTTCCCTCATAGGTTTTGGCTCTCTGCAATGCGCCTCCTGGGGAATACACATGTGTATTCACAGCAGGAGCTACGTCAGCTCTGAAGCTAGTTGGAGAAGCCTTTCCATGGAGCAGTGAGAGTGAGTATCTTTACACCATGGAGAATCACAACAGTGTGCTCGGGATCCGAGAGTATCCTTTTTTCATCTGGTCACTTATCCGAGGTTTTGCAAACTGCTGACTTAAAGTTTTGTCTACTCAGACAATTCATCTTTGGTAAGTACAATTTGTGAAATGCAATCTCTTTTTCTTAGCTTCATTTTTCTGTAGGTGTCATTGTGAGATCATCATTGCATTCTTGACAAAGGAAAAAAGATATGCTCTTGATCATGGTGCCACTGCCATTGCTGTGGATGTGGAACGGATCTCCCCCCCAAGCTCCAAATCTAGAAACTATGAGAGAGGCAATGTGCAGATAAAACGTAGGAGTCCACTGCAAAGGCCCATGGGATCTTGGACTTTGACAGGAGAACGTAAAGGTGGGGATACTGAGCTCTCTTTGTTTGAATTTCTAACATGTGGGTAGTTGGTTTTTTTGCTTCTTCTGTTTGATGTTGTTCTGACTCATGTTGCCAAGAGTTTTGATGTTGGATTTCAAAGATTTCAGAACCAACGGGTGTTGTGATATGGTGGTTATGGATGATGCCAGAGGATCAAGAGCTCTACCACCTGTTTGCATTTCCCCTTGAATGCAATTTCTCAGGAGCAAAATTTGACTTGGATCTTGTCACTCAGATTCAACAGGGTAGACATTGTGGAGAAAAACACTCGTAGG
>Ga0209611_10006577_pt1 | contig 18948 bp, 16 predicted proteins | sample S1TSphgellanicum_3_FD_187693 | JGI IMG/M metagenome (GOLD analysis project Ga0209611, IMG submission 187693) | Host-associated microbial communities from peat moss isolated from Minnesota, USA - S1T2_Fc - Sphagnum magellanicum MG (SPAdes) (version 2) | ecosystem: Host-associated > Plants > Peat... | reverse complement strand
CTGCCTTCGTGGATGAGGAGGAGGATGAACCCCCCCGGGTTGCTACGCTCGTTTTCCTTGGTTTGCTCATTGCGCATGTTTTTCGCTCTCGTTGGTAGGCACGAAGAAATAACGAGGGCGTGGTCTCTCGATTTTCTGAAAATCGCGTGACCATTTTGTGCGCTAAAACGTTGTACTCAATTCAGCGCTCGACTCCAATATGTCAGCTTGGACAGCGGAAGGTTTTTGTGAGCTTGCTTGAGCTTGTGTGGACGTTGAGCTCAGAGTCTGCTTACTGTAAGTGTTTCATCCCTCTCCTTTGTTGTTTTGATAAGCAGATGATCCTTTGAATTATGCTTCTTGAGCTCTCGAGTCTTCAACCCAACAAAAAGAAGAAAAGAACTTGGATAAGAGATCACTTGAATTATGCTTTTTGAGCTCCGTCTTCAACCCAAATTAAAATTTAAGAAAAAAATTGGGCTGGCAGATTTGGAGTCTGAATCTCACTCCCTTTTTCGTGAAGACGATTACTAAAAAACAGACTTCAGAGAGACCCAACCCATTAGACTTGCTGAGGAGTTTACTAGAATGATTTTTGTTTTAAGAAATTATTTCCAAACTCCTGTGAAATCCCTGTTGTCAGGCAGGCACGGACAGGAAGGAGATAACAACAACAACAATTATTTTGTCCTTCGGGACCAAAAAAGAAAAAAAAAACAGTAAGCAAGCATGGGAAATGCATGTAAGCGATTAGCATATTGTTGTGTGGAGCCTTGTGTGGAGCCTTCGGATTGGGAACCTGGACATCCTGGAGGAGGAGATTCATATAGACCTTCCCCACATGGAAGAAATTCATACCAGGAGGAGGCAGCGCGGCGACCAATTGGGCCCAACGCCCATGGCATTCCTGTGCAGCCCACTACTAATGGATTTGCTGCATTTGCACGAGATGTTTTCGAATTCGAGACCACAGGCCTGGTACCAATTTCCTGGCATATCATTCACTAGGGTATTACGATCTTATTTTCTTCTTTGAAATCATGACTTCAATCCATGCAATAACGAGTGCAGATCATGAATGTGGTCCTAATTCTCTGTCCTAATTCTTTCTGCCAGCTGCAGATTTACACCTTCCTTATGCCATTTCTAGAAATCAACCTGACATGGGTGTGGCTTGGTCCAATTGCACTGAGAAAATGATTTTTTGACATGGTGTCAAATGTAGGTGCCAGATGGGCTAAGTCAATATGTTCAAGCAGAGCAACGCACACAAGCTGTCTGGTAAGAATTGGTCTTAAAAATGTCTTGTGTGTCATTGTTGCTTTGTGTACATCATGGTGACCTTGCAATATGCAGGCCCTGGGGGGCATCAATTTGATCATAGGGCCATGCCATGTGTCTTGAATCTTGGGATTGACTGAAAGATTTGTCAAAGTGGTAAAATTGAAGGTATCAGAGGGTGTTGGGGGCATGGAGGACCACACCTCCGAAAAATGCAGCTGAAGCCTCTCGTCTGGTGCTCAAAGCCTTGCAGGGGCAGCTCGGGACTGATGTTCTGGTACATTCATGCATTGCCTTCTTTTCTATCTTGACAAATTGGTTGTAGATCGTAAGAAATGAGCTCAGCCAGGCTCTGTGTCCTAATTCTTCACTGGTGGCGGCTGTCTGACACATTTCACACTCGCAAATCTATACATGGACCTTGGTTATAGTAGTAGTCTCAAACAAGAAGCTAGATGTACAAATGTGATAGAAGAAATCTGGAAAGCAAAAGAACTCATGATTGACATGCATATCCTTACAGAATGTCAAGGAGGAAGATGAGTGGGTTTTGAATGGGCATTCCTTTGTTGCTTCCAGGGTCTTTTGTCCTTCTATCAGCTCCCTCAACCACAGGTGCCACCTGGAGGCCCACCTGGAGGCCCACCTCCACCTGTACCTCCACCTCAACCTGCACCTCCAAAACCCCAGGTAGCAATTGGAGGTGAAATGTTGCCTGATGGTGTACGGTATGAGCTTCGAACTCTTCCAGTAAGTGCCACCTGATTTGAATCTATGTTAGCTTGGTCCCTAAACCCTGAACCCTCTCACATACATACACTCTTTTGATTGGTCAGAAAATTTACAACAACTGAGGGCTTGTTTTGGGGGGGTGGGGGGTCTTCCAATGATGTGGTTGACATTGGATTGCAGGTCACAGAGAGGCGAGATGTGGGTGATGGAGATGGCATGACAGTGTATGTGGAGGTGTCGAAGAATCCTCCTGAAACCAGTATAGTGCCACCTGATGTGCAGGAGGCTCTCCGCCAAAGGCGCACAGCACTGCTGAATCGTGACTTTGCAACAGCTGATTCCTTAGAAACTAAGATAGAGGATGTGGACTACAAGTGGGCTCCCAAACTCCTTTTTGCCACCTGCCTTTTTGGTCATCTGTGGACACAATTACCCAACATCAGAGCTGACAATGAAGCAGCTTCTTCTAAGATGACTGAGTTTTCATTTGGCTACTAGTACTATTTTGCTGCATTGTCAGACCAGATCTGCTCTATAGTGTCCACAGACATGACGACTATTGACAAGAAGCTGGATATTACTCTGCTTTCAGGATTATTAAAAACAAAAGGGATCAAGAGATTCTTGTACACAAGTACAGGGTACGACTTAGGTGACCAACTTCTGCTCCTTGCCTGATGTCATTCATGTTTTTGACAATGAAAATTAATAGTTCCTATAATTGTTTGGTATTGAGGAGGTGGACCATGTTTAGTCAGACATGGTTGTTTCCTGTGTCCTCTCATATGCTTGAATGGAATAGATCAAAATTGTACCATGTAAAGGTTTGTGCAGATGAATGATGCAACTTTGATTCCTAGCCTGAGGAATGGGGATTGACCACTTCATGCAGGAGTGTCAATGGTTTCTAGCTTCCAATATTCTCTTAGATGTTCTAAACCCTAAGCCCACCTGTACGTTCAACAAAGGCAGCGAGAGGCTCTCTCTCAGTAGTCAAAAGAAGTCATGACTAGAGCTGCAAGAATTTGACATTACAAATGTGACTGACAGGGGGGTAGATGCACCAGAAATTGAGCAGCCTTATGGGCGACAGGCACAGGCAGTCCTTCTTGGCCTGGTGGAGGGGCATTCTCTGCGGCTTTTGGTGTATGATGATGATTATTTTGGACGCAAAGTTGCTGATGTTTACTGCGATAACGTGTTTATCCAAGTATGTCACAATGTCTCCCTGCTTCTACACCTACTGTTCAACAAAGTTGGTTCTTGTTTCAGCCTGCAACCCATTGTGGGGAACTCTTGACATGAGACAAATTATCATAAGCAGATTACCCATTAGACCATATCTGTGTTTTCTTTGAGCACCCACTACAAACTTGATCTTGTTGCCTCCACTCTCAGTCCCTCTCAGATTGTCTGCTCATGAACTTCTTCTGTGCATGCAGGAGGTGCTGTTAAAAAGGGGTTGTGTGTGGCACTTTGTAAAGTATGATCAAAGTCCAGAATTTGCAAAGGTAGGAAGTCTTGAAACTACAAAACCCAATCTGATCCATAAACAGGTGCAAAATGGATAACTACAATTTCATGACTTCTGTCACTGCCAGTTTATGCAGGCATAGAAGAAATTTATGACTCTGATCATCTTTGAAAATAGAAAGGGTTGCCTTTCTTTTCATTCTGCCTGCAGAATGGGGTCTTTCAGGATGAGATGAGTGTGAATGAATTCATGTTGCTGCAGGACCCTACCATTTAGCAAAAGAAAGAATGACCACCCTGGTGAAAGTTCACAGTTTTTAAGATACACCACTCATGGTGTTGATGCGTTGTGGCTTGCATTTTGCTGCAAAATATTCAGCTCCAATAGTAAGATTGCCTGAGTTGCCTGAGTTGTATCCTTTTAATTGAGGAAACTTCTCTTCCTCATTCAACAAGCAAGCATAATCTGACAAACTGCACTGTTGTTTCCAGTGGGAGAAAGAGGCACGAGCTGCACGAGTGGGCTTATGGGTGGATCCGAATCCCGAAAATCCTTTGGACTATAAGAGAAAGCACCCTAGAAGCAAATCAGCTCCGAGATTTCGGTCTCGGCATTGATGACCTCTGGTAGGTAAACCTTGTAAATGCCAGAGTTGCACAGGGGTAATCCTGACACAAGAATATGTTCACCAGCAGTCACCAGATCCCCTTCCTTTCGAGGTCAAACTAATAAATGCATTATAGAAAATTTCCTTGAAGCCGTGATAATATGCAGGGAAGTATCTCTATCTCAGTGTTTCAATAACTCCATAGAAACTCCTCTTGACATTATATTGTCAGTCCCTGGACCTTCAGAATTCTCTCTTGTAGTTAGTTTATAGAGAAGCTAGATAGTTGCCACAGCTCATAGCAAGACTTCATACAAGTCTCATATCTGCTTATTACAGAGCTTGAAGCTTAATCTTATGTCTTATGGAAAGCATTTTGATCCTCCAGAGATTAGAAGCTGTTCAGATATTTGGGGCTTAATCTGTTGGTGAAGTCTTAAAATTCTGAAGATATGCATTTAATGTAAGCATTGGGCAAACATGAGAAATGGTAATCTGTGGACATAAAATAGGTATTGAGGATCATTGTCATAATAAGAGTTTGAGTCATTGGGTGGTAGCCTGAAAGCATGTACATTGCTATGTGAATTGTGCAAACTTAAAGGGATTTGACACTCGTCAAATGCTGATGTTACAAAGTAGAGCCTCTTTCTTGTGCATGCTCAACTTACTAAGTGTTGTTGCTCAGTAATTTGGGATAGTCTATCACCTTTCAATAAAACACCATAACACAACATATAAAGCCCATCTATGAAATGAGACATTATCTTTGTGTAACTTTTCACACCTATTTTCATTAGTGTCAAAGTTCTTCTGTTTGGATTTTGCTTGAGAATAAAAAATATTTTATGGTTAGATTTGCAATGCAAAAAGATTCAATTTCAAAGTTAATTTTTAAAAAAGAAGGAATTGGTGGGTAATTTCTTGATACCGTTGGAAATATCCTTGATGAGTATAGGTGCAACAAGGCATCATTTTGAGATTGGAGGTGTGGAAGTTTTCTGAATTTGAGTATCTTTTGACATTGGCATTTTTTTTAAATGAAAAATTCATTTTGTAAAGAAATTGAATTTCACACAATCATTTTTTTGTAAAACAATGTTGCGATATGTGGTCAACAAGGCAAGTCACACTATTACATATTAACACATGCACTTAAGGGCAATTTCTAGTGTTGTTGGTATGGTTTTCTATTTTGGAGTGTTAAACCCAAGGTTCAAGTTTAGGTTCTTAAGACCTAAACCTAACATCACCGGCCTTTTTGCAAATTGGAACAAGAATTAGACCATGGAAATAACCTTTGCTAAAATGTACAAACTAGTGTTGGCCAGGTATTCGGTTCCCTAGTTTCAATTCCCAAGAACCTACTCAGAACCAGGTCTTGATTATGTAATTGGGTGGAACCACAACTGGGCCCAGCCCCTAGGTTCTATGGTGGACAAGAACTGGAACCAAACTAGGACTTAGAAAAAACCCAATTCTAGTTCCTCTTTAATGGTTAGGGTTTTTATTTTAAAAATTAAAGTTAGGTTTGAGCTTTGAGCTTTAGTTTGGGATCTCTTTTTTCAACTTTTGTTTAGTCTTCAAGTTTAATGTTTGGTTTGAGCTTTATTCTTTGCTTATGTCTTTTGTGCTTTGTTTTGTTTTGTTTTACTTTTTGAGGAGCTTCAAGCTCCAAAGCTCAATGCCAAGAAAAAAACCTTTTCCTCTCCTCAACAAAAGTTCACTCAACCCTTTCTGGGTCTCCTTTCATTGTTGCTTTTCCTAGCTTTCATCATTCTCTTCTATTGGCATTTTTCTTGACTTTGAATTTGACTTTTATTTATTTATTTACTAGTTGGTAAACCCATTTTGCTTGCAAAACGATCAGGAGAAAAGATTGAAGGACCTTGAAAATTGTTTAGTTAATAGTTTTAAGTTGGGACAATTTTCATTCAACGGGACAATAAGAATTTAGGAAGCATTCTATTTTCAATAGCCACACGTCATGAACATAGCTTGCGTTGCAGTCATTTATGCATCCAATGCAAGGAATTTCAGCCCATGATTTGGATGTGGGAATTTTGACCCATCGGGACAGAAAAGTAAGCAATAAATAGAGAAGAAAAATCATTGCAACAATTTTGTATAAACAACATTGGTCGTCGTCCTACCATTCGGGCAGAAAATAAAGACGTCATTCACACGCGTAGCTCGTGACAAAGCTACATACAATTGGCCATGGGTGAAGACAGGTTCAAGCAAGAAAATGCCAACGGTTTTCATGGTCTAACCCTACGCCTTGTTAATTGTCATAGCGAATGCCAATTGCAAGGGGAATTGGCGCCTTTGTAGGGTGAATGGCCACTTCAAATGATTCGTTATTGTGGTGATGCGCAGTATGTTGATAATATTCCCCACATGTGCACCACCAATGATCTGTGCAACGATCAATCTTCATGCCAGGCGCGAAATGATTAGACGGGTCCCCTTACAAAGTCCTGAGGTTGCATCGAGATTTCTTAGTAAGATAACAGGGACACTAACTTTGAGGGCCAGGCGATGTGGTGGCATACCTGCCAGAGTAATGGTGTTGAGAAATTCTGTGCCAATCGCCATAGCCTGGTCATCCCCCGTTTCCACCGAGTCTGCTAACAAAAATATGTGCTCTTGCCCAGGCACAGCCTCGACAATCTAAGTGTTGAGAGAGTTCACGATTGTATTTTTTGTTGTCAAAATAACTCGACCGTCCATGTATCCTTGGTTTGCGTAATTGATTGCCAGGGCCAGGAAAACAACATGGATGAGGGTCTCTAAAGATGGCGCTTGATGGATTTTTGGGTATAAGGCAATCTCGACTCCAATTGAGGGCTCCGCGTCAGCTTCCGGTGGAAAATGATCAATGATGGAAGACTCTTAGCCATTGCCGACTTTCAAAAGGTACTTAGCATACGGCTTGGAAAGGGGATTGGCGCGTAATTTCATGTTTTCTGTGAGAGTCAAGATGCGCACTTGACGCCACAAAATCGAATGCGAAAGGGCCGCAGAAACGATTACTGCCCGAGAACCTCTGGTCACCACTAACGGACATTGTCGGAAATCACCCCCAAAGACAACCACTTTACCGCCAAAGGGCGAATCTAGGCGCCGCATGATGTCGCGCAAAGTCCGGTCTATCGCCTCGGCACAATGTCGATGTTGTGCTGGAGCTTCATCCCAAACGATCAACTTTGCTTCCCGGAGTAGCTCAGCAGAAGTGCTTTGCACAAGTATCGAACACATTGAATCCCTACCAAGGGCAATTGGGATCTTGAAAACCGAATGTGCGGTTCGTCCACCTTCCAATAGGAAAGCTACTATGCCAAAAGAGGCAACCCCAATGGTGACATGTCCGTCTCGTCGAACCAATGCCAATAACACTTTATATACAAAGGTTTTGCCTGACCCACCTAGACCGTCTAGGAAAAATATTGCGCCTTCACCTTGGGCTATTGTGTTGAACACTATAGTGACAGCTATTTCCTGACAAATGTTAAGTCGCGGGAGATTTTGGTTGATGTAGCCATGGAATACGCCTCTATCGTAATCAAGTTCTGCAGCCAATTGAGGATTAACACGCAGCATGTTTACAGGTGGCAAAGCGAACGACATTTCCGAAAAGTCATGCAAGCCTTTGTTTGTCAAGGCTAATTTGGCTTCAAAGAGTAGTAGGGTATCGTTGTAGACATCATCAGTAATGCCTCCATTTGTGATGCGTCAATGCCGCATATCGTGCGACATATCGTCTCAATATCTTTCCCATAACACTTCCGGATTCAAAGGAGAGCAGAATAATAAGAGAGTCACAAAGAGATTCCTTAGCCTCTTTGCGTCTTGATCGATACATGCTTCTCGCATGCACATGTCCCATTCTACGTCATCCTGTAGTAATCCCAATGTTTTGCAAGCAACTTGAAACGTCGAATGCTTTATATCGTCAACAATCCGAAGATGTTTGAAAGAGGTCGCGCCCGGTATGACAGTAAGTAGGAGGCAGAGGAAGAAGCGTTCACCAGCAACAGGATGTACAACATACATTCGCCCAACAGCTTTTTCTCCTCGCTATCGAGCTGACCAAACTTTTTCTCGAATTTTCCAAACATGATCAGCAGGGAAGTCCACATACACCACGTTCCGCCCATCCGCATTTTGAGCGTTATATGCAAAGTAGGTGGTCAAGGTGGTTTTTTGGTGGGCAGCACGCTCCGCCACAACTGCCAAATCTTCATTTTCATTAAAAATGACGTTGTGCTGTCCTGGCAAATGAACAACTAATGGAGTGACTGGCGGCCATTCCATATGTTTTTTGAATGAAAGTAAGGAATCGACCCCTTCAGCAACGCTCAAATATTTGGCGTTAATGTATTGCTAGATTTCGTTTATTGGACCAGCAATCATCGTTGCAACACGATCAGGACCTTTGTAAACGTATTTAAAAAGGTATTTGACACTTCGAATACCGGCGGACACCTCAACGTTAATATGTGCATTAAACATCTTGGTAAGGTAGGGGTTGTGGGGCACCACCCATCGGTTGTCGTACGCAAAGCCATCTGGAGTCTTTTGAAACGTTCGACCATCGTTTCGTCGACGGTAGACAGGGTAACCGTCTTCGCCTTCTGTTGTCTCCTCGGAGAAAGCTCGCAGATATCGTTTCTTGCATAAACCGTTGACCATGCAGGGTGCGTTGGGGTATTCTTGGCCACATGGTCCGTGCAACAAACATTTTGTGACCGTTTCAAAAAGAGGTGTGTTCTCTGGAAAAGGAAGCTCTGCCGACACTAAGCGATCTATGTCTTCGGTTGTGGAAACTTTCTGCTTTGGAGGAAATATAAGGCACAGATGGATGTGAGGTAGGCCTCGTTTTTGGTATTCCCTTGTCTAGATGTTCCCAATAACTTTGACGAACCATCCAATTTTTGCCACTCCTTTAAGAAGGGCTTTCACCTTCATCTGAAATACGCGAGCAACCAAATTTGGACGGTCAGAAGCTATTTGGTTGGGCTCGAGCTACGCGATTATTTCTTGTCAATTCGGGTTGCAAGTGAATGTGAGGAAGGCATCTGGAATTCCTTTGCTTCGCACAATAGCCATCGCATCTTGATACACTTGCATCATGAAACGTGGAGAACCACGAAATGAAGCTGGGAGAACAATTCACTGACCCACTTGCATAGGATGTAATCGGAAATTATGTTCGACCATATCTGCCAGCCCTTAGTAGAGTTCCACACGAAGTTGAACTTGGTTTAGCACCAAAAAGTTAAGACTATTCAGCTCTGTCTTAGCAGCAACATCAACGATATATTGTTGAAAAAGGCGACCACCGAGATGTAGAGCGGAGAGTTCATCACTAAAGTGCACTCTTTGTGCGTAATAAGCCACCATTGAGACCCTTGTGCATGTTCCGTCCTGATTATTCTATAGCCGCAGATTTTCAAACCACCCGTCCTCCCAAGTGAAGAAAAGTAGTGGGTATTGTAAAGGATCGTAAGAAGGTGTTAGTTCGTTCATCCGCTATAAACCACCTCCATATCGCCGTTGTACAATGACATCGCGATTTCCAACCTCTCCCGGCTCGTTAGGAATTATCATTACAACCTCGTTTGCAGTAGGGGCGTTATAACAGTGGACATCTCCATTTCCCAGGGTACGGCTAGCTGTAATGCAAATGTGGACCTCCTCTGTAGGGTTTGCGGCGAGACGGTCGGTTGCACGAACGAAGACATTTACATAAGGATTTACACGTCCGAGGATCATGCGAAGTGTCATCAAATGCGCCGAACTTAGATTAGGGTTCTGCATCTGTCTCTCTTCGAAGACCACACTATAGTAAACGCTGTGCTTCAGGGAAAATTCTTTTGCCTCCTATTCATACCCCACCAGAGTACATGGCCATGTTACAAGATTGACAAAATGCCGAATTACGTAAACATCTTCGTTTATACAATGCTGCATTTGCATTTACGTCCACAAGGGTCCAGAGTGTGGGCTTCGAGCTTGGACCAGGAGTGCATACCTACAAAGTGCAAGGAGGATTCTACCACTTGATTGGTGGTATGGAACCTGCAGAAGGGCAATTGCCACGCTTTCTTCAAGCCTATGTGCATGATGCGGTAAATGAATGACGCACTCCCAACTCCTCAAAGGGGTTCAAATGTGAGCCCAAGCAGAAAGCAGTGGAAAAGGAGGAGTCGGAGCACGCTCCCTAGCTCACAACATTTTGAGGGGGTAAAGGGGCGTGTTGGAGCTTCGGGATGGGACTAGGAAGAGTTGACAAGCTTCACTCACTCACACAGGCCTGCACATAACCCACACAAAGTGGTTAGTGTAAAGTTGGAGCACCTTTGGTGTTAGCACTAGCCACGGGCAACACGAACACACAAGACTCACCACGACCCGGACTTGGGGGAAGCCACCACCTTCCCCCTTATAGTATACTCTGCAGCTCTCCACGGAGGCTACATCCAAATGGCTATTTTTCCCGGGACTCCCGAGTGGGAGTCCCGAAATCACGCCAAATGGGACTCCCGCAACTTTGGAGCCCCATAACTTTGCGAGCAGACCTCGGATCACAATGCGATTTAAAGCAAAGTTGTAGCTCTCATTGAGAGCTTTCCAAGATATGTGGCACGCCCCTTGCAACTAAGTAAATCGGGTCGATTCCTGACTTTTTATGGTCGGGAGTCAAACTGGTAGTTCGACTCCCGGCCCTTCTTTTGGCCATAACTTGTGTTTTAGATGTCCAAATGAGCAATGCGAGCCCATTTTAAGAATCTACGCTTCAAGAGCTTTTCAATGATATAAAGAACGCCACAAGACATTGAGGTTTGACCCCTGCAACCGCTCTCTGAAGTTTCGGGAGTCCACCGGGACTTCATCTCCCAAAGTGGGAGTTGCCTTGGGAGTGTGAGTGTTCATTCCCTCACACTCCCTCACACTTTCTTACACTCCTAGGAGTATGTGATGTGACTCCCGGGCTTCCTCTTGGCTTAACTCCCGGACTTCCTCTTGGCCCGCAACCTTACAACCCCTTTGCCTTGGTCGCGAGCCCAAAGCTAGGGTTGCGACAAGCACCTTCTTACAATCCTTCACAATACTCGCTGCTTTTCCTCGCTGGGGAGGACAAGTGGTCTGAAAATCTGTGGCTATAGAACAATCAAGATGAAGCACGCACAAGGGTCTCAATGACGACTTATTACGCACAAAGAGTGCACTTTAGTGGCGAACTTTCCGCTCTACATCTCGGTGGTTGCCTTTTTCAACAGTATATTATCAACGTTGCTGCTAAGACAGAGCAGAACATTCTTAACTTTTTAGTGCTAAACCAAGCTCAACTTCGTGCAGAACTCTACCAAGGGCTGGCAAATATGGTCGAACATGACTTCCAATTACATCCTGCGCAAGTGGGTCAGTGAATTGTTCTCCCAGCTTCATTTCGCGGTTTTCCATGTTTCATGATGCAAGCATATCAAGATGTGATGGCTATTGTGTGAAACAAAGGAATTCCAGATGTTTTCCTCACATTCACTTGCAACATGAATTGGCAAGAAATAATCGCGAAGCTCGAGCCCAACCAAACAGCTTCTGACCGTCCAAATTTGGTTACCCGCGTATTTCAGATGAAGGTGAAAGCCCTTTTTAAAGGAGTGGCAAAAATTGGATGGTTCGCCAAAGTTATTGGGAACATCTGGATAAGGGAATACTAGAAACGAAGCTTACCTCACATCCATTTGCTCCTTATATTTCCTCTAGAGCAGAAAGTTTCCACAACCGAAGACATAGATCGCTTAATGTCAGCAGAGCTTCCTCTTCCAAAGAACACACCTCTTTTTGAAACAATCACAAAATGTTTGTTGCACATACCATGTGGCCAAGAATATCCCAACACACCTTGCATGGTCAACGGTTTATGCAAGAAACGATATCCGCAAGCTTTGTCCGAGGAGATAACACAAGGTGAAGATGGTTACCTTGTCTATCGTCGAAGAAACAATGGTTGAACGTTTCAAAAGACTCCAGATGGCTTTCATACAACAACCAATGGGTGGTGCCCCACAACCCCTACCTTACCAAGATGTTTAATGCACATATTAATGTCGAGGTGTCCGCCAATATTCGGAGTGTCAAATACTTTTTTAAATACATTTACAAAGGTCCTGATCGTGTTGCAACGGTGATTGCCGATCCAATAAACGAAATCCAACAATACATTGACGCCAAATATTTGAGCACTGTTAAAGGGGTCGATTCCTTACTTTCATTCAAAAAACATACGGAATGGCTACTAGCCACTCGATTAGTTGTTCATTTCTTAGGACAACACAACGTCATTTTTAATGAAAATGAAGATTTGGTCGCTGTGGCGGAGCATGTTGCCCACCAAAAAACCACCTTGACCACCTACTTTGCGTATAACGCTCAAAATGCGGATGGGCAAAATGTGGTGTATGCGAACTTCCCTGCTGATCATGTTTGGAAAATTCAAGAAAAAGTTTGGTTAGCTCGACAGCAAGGAGAAAAAGTTGTTGGGCGAATGTATTTTGTACATCCTATTGCTGGTGAACGCATCTTCCTCCGCCTCCTACTTACTATCGTACCGGGCGCGACCTCTTTCGAACATCTCCGGACTGTTGACGACATAGAGCGTCCGACGTTTCAAGCTGCTTGCAAAGCATTGGGATTACTATAGGATGACATAGAATGGGACACGTGCATGCGAGAAGCATGTATCGATCAAGATGCAAAGAGGCTAAAGAATCTCTTTGTGACTCTCTTACTATTCTGCTCTCCTTTGAATTCGGAAGTGTTATGGGAAAGATATCGAGACGATATGTCGCACAATATGCAGCATCGACGCATCACGAATAGAAGCACTGCCGACGATGCCTACAACAAAACCCTACTACTCCTCGAAGCCAAATTAGCATTAACGAACAAAGGCTTGCATGACTTTTCGAAAATGCCGCTCACTTTGCCGCCTGTAAAAATGCTGCGTGTTAATCCTTAATTGGCTGTAGAACTTGACTACGATAGAGATGTACTCCATGGCTACATCAACCAAAATCTCCCACGGCTCAACATTTGTCAGGAAATAGTTGTCATTATAGTGTTCAACGCAATAGCCCAAGGCGAAGGCGTAGTATTTTTCCTAGACGGTCTAGGTGGGTTAGGCAAAACCTTTGTATATAAAGTGTTATTGGCATTGGTTTGACGAGACGGACATGTCGCCATTGGGGTTGCCTCTTTTGGCATAACAGCTCTCCTATTGGAAGGTGGATGAATCGCACATTCGGTCTTCAAGATCCCAATTGCCCTTGGTAGGGATTCAATGTGTTCGATACCTGTGCAAAGCGATTCTATTGAGCTACTCTGAGAAGCAAAGTTGATCGTTTGGGATGAAGCTCCAGCACAACATCGACACTGTGTTGAGGCGGTAGACCGAATTTTGTGCAACATCATGTGGTGCCCAGATTCACCCTTTGGCAGTAAAGTGGTTATCTTTGGGGGTGATTTCCGACAATGTTCGCTAGTGGTGTCCAAAGGCTCTCAGGCAACAATCGTTTCTTCGGCCCTTTCGCATTCGGTTTTGTGGCGTCAAGTGCGCATCTTGACTCTCACGAAAAACATGAGATTGCACGCTAATCCCCTTTCTAAGCCGTATGCTGAGTACCTTCTAAGAGTCGGCAATGGCCAAGAGTCTTCCATCATTGATCATTTTCCACCGGAAGCCGATGCGGAGCCCTCAATTGGAGTCGAGATTGCCTTATACCCAGAAATCCATCAAGCGCCATCTTTAAAGACCCTCATCCACGCTATTTTCCCGGCCTTGGCAATCAATTACGCAAACCAAGGATACATGGACAGTCGAACTATTTTGACAACAAAAAATATAGTCGTGAACTCTCTCAACATTAAGATTGTCGAGGTTGTGCCTGGGTAAGAGCACATATTTTTGTCGGCAGACTCGGTGGAAACGGGGGATGACCAGGCTATGGCGATTAACATAGAATTTCTCAACACCATTACTCTGGCAGGTATGCCACCACATCGCCTGGCCTTCAAAGTTGGTGTCCCTGTTATCTTATTAAGAAATCTCGATGCGACTTCAGGACTTTGTAATGGGACCCGTCTAATCATTTCACGCCTGGCACGTAGATTGATTGTTGTGCAGATCATTGGTGGCGCACATGTGGGGAATATTGTCAACATATCGCGCATCACCACAACAACAAATCGTTTGAAGTGGCCATTCACCCTACAAAGGCGCCAATTCCCCTTGCAATTGGCATTCGCTATGATAATTAACAAAGTGCAGGGTTAGACCATGAAAACCATAGGCATTTTCTTACCTAAACTTGTCTTCACCCATGGTCAATTGTATGTAGCTTTGTCACGAACTATGCATGTGAATGACGTTTTTGTTTTTTGCCCAAATGGCAGGACGATGACCAATGTTGTTTATACAGAATTGTTGCAATGATCATGATACCACGTGACGCACTCCCAAGTCCCGGGTTGAACCCACTTGAGGGTCCAACTTTGTTGAGTTGCGGAAAGTTGGGACTTGAGGGGCGCTCCCGACTTCCAGCACTAAAGAGGGGTAGAGGGGCGTGTTAGAAGTCCCGGGATTAGACTAATCCCTTGGACTAGAAGATCAAGCTTGAATCTGCATCGAAAACCAACCCCAAGAGAGTTAGTTCACATTCGGGAACACCCTTGGGTGTTAGGACAAGCCACGGGCACTTTTACATACAAGACTCACCACGGCCCGGGCTCGGGGGAAGTCACCACCTTCCCCTATATAGTATACTCTGCAGCTTTCCGCCGAAGCTACATCCAAATGGTTCTTTTTCCCGGGACTCCCAAGTTGGAGTCCCGAAACTGTCCCGGGTTGGAGTCCCGGGACTTTGAACGCTCATAGCTCCTCACCCCAAACTCTGATCGGGACAAGGTCTGAACCAAAGTTGTAGCTCTCGTTGAGAGCTTTCCAACGCATTGTTGCACTCCCAAGCCCTAGCTTTGGGCTCGCGACCAAAGCAAAGGGAATTGCAAGGGTGCGGGCCAAGAGGAAGCCCGGGAGTTAAGCCAAGAAGAAGCTCGAGAGTCAAGGCAGAAAGAAGCCTGGGAGTCACATCACATACTCCCGGGAGTGCAAGAAAGTGTGAGGGAGTGTGAGGGAGTGAACACTCACACTCCCAAGGCAACTCCCACTTTGGGAGATAGAGTCTCGATGGACTCCCGAAACTTCAGAGAGTGATTGTAGGGGTCAAACCTCAATGTCTTGTGACGTTCTTTATATCGTTGAAAAGATCTTGAAACGTAGATGTCTAAAATGGGCTCGCATTGCTCGTTTGAAAATCCAAAACAAAAGTTATGGCCAAAGGAAGGGCCGGGAGTCGAATTGCCAGTTTGACTCCCGACCACAAAAAGTCAAGAATCGACCAGATTTACTTAGTTGCAAGGGGCGTGCCACATATCGTTGGAAAGCTCTCGACGAAAAATACAACTTTTCTTCAGACCGCATCGCGATCCGAGGTCTGCTCGCAAAGTTATGGGGATCCAAAGTTGCGGGAGTCCCATTTGGCGCGATTTCGGGACTCCCACTCGGGAGTCCCGGGAAAAATAGCCATTTGGATGTAGCCTCCGTGGAGAGCTGCAGAGTATACTATAAGGGGGAAGGTGGTGGCTTCCCCCAAGTCCGAGCCGTGGTGAGTCTTGTGTGTCCATGTTGCCCGTGGCTCGTCCTAGCACCAAGGGTGCTCCAACTATGCACTAACCACTTTGTGTGGGTTGTATGCAGGCCCGTGTGAGTGAGTGAAGCTTGTCAACTCTTCCTAATCCCATCCCAGAACTCCAACACGCCCCTCTACCCCTTCAAAGTGTTGTGAGCTAGGGAGCGTGCTCCGACTCCTCCTTCTTCCGCTGTTTTCTACTTGGGCTCACTTTTGAGTCCTTTAAGGAGTTGGGAGTGCGTCAAACAAGGTTTGTTTATCAAGGTACGAGAAGTAACACTTGGGTTTGCCAAACCCAAGTCCCAAACTACACTTAAAGTATGCGAGCAGGGTTATGACTTCCTGCGTTGGCCACACTACTAACCAACCCTTTGGGATGCACTTAAGGCATGTGCATGTCCCCACAAGCTCACCTTGCTTGCCTCCTCTTTCGGGGCCAAATTTTCTTAACCCTAAGGTTGGAGTCCGATTTTGATTTGGGCCTATGCGACATAGTTTCATTTGTCCCATGCCATTTGACAACTCTATTCACCTTATACAAATTTCTCATGATACAATCTCTTGGAAGTTTTAAAGCCTTTATTTCACTTGCACTTGATGTGGTACATTTTATGTGACACTCTGCCCCACTAAAAGAAAGGTGATGTCCTCATCACACTCTACGTCTTTTTTTCTTTGCCAGTCTAGTGTGGAATTCTTCTATGGCTTCTTGGGCATGTTCCATGTTGGATTCATTGACCCAATAAACTTCTATTGGATGGTATCCTTTCCACTTAACTAGGTACTCCCGCTCTCATCCTCTTAGTTGCCTTGTGTCGCAACCCCACTTTGGGGCTAAGTGTGAGAATGCAACTCACACTCCCAAAGATGGGAAAATGGAGTCCTCTGGGACTCCCGAAAACTCAGAAGACGATTTGAGGGGTCAAATCTCCTCGCCTTAATGCGTTCTTTATATCAATGGAAAGCACTTGAAGTTTAGATGTCCAAAATGGGCTCGAATTGCCCATTTGGACATCTGCAGCCCAAGTTATGGGCAAAAGAAGGGCCGGGAGTCAAACTAGCAGTTTGACCCCCGACCACTAAAAGTCAAGAATCGACCTCTTCCCGACGTCGCCTTAAGGAGTGCAAAATGGCGTTGGAAAGCTGGCGACGAGAGCTACAACTTTGGTTTAGAGCTCGTCCCGATCTAAGTTTGGGGCGAGGAGCTATGACCGTCCAAAGTCCCGGGACTCCAACCCGGGACAGTTTAGGGACTCCAACTTGGGAGTCCCGGGAAAAAGAGCCATTTGGATGTAGCCTCGGTGGAAAGCTACAGAATATACTATATGGGGGAAGGTGGTGGCTTCCCCCGAGTCCGGGCCGTGGTGAGTCTTGTGTGTAAAAGTGCCCGTGGCTTGTCCTAACGCCCAAAGGTGTTCCCGAACGTGAACTAACCCTCTTGTGGTTGATTTTGGATGCAGATTTGTGCTTGATCTTCTAGTCCATCTTCTTAGTCTAATCTCGAGACTTCTAGCACGTCCTTCTACCCCTCTTTAGTGTTGGAAGTCGAGAGCGCCCCTCAAGTCCCAACTTTTCGGAACTACACATAGTTGGACCCTTAAGTGGGTTCAACCCGGGACTTGAGAGTGCGTCACCTTGACTTGAGCACGGCCTCCACCTCAAACTATGGTTCATTATGAACCAAGTCTAGTGGGGGCCTTGAGTTTTGCTCTCGATTAGGCCTTGAGGCATCACGAGCGACCAGCTTCAAGAAGGAAACATGAAATGTGGGATGAACTTTAAGATTTTCTGGTAAATCTAACTTATAAGTGTTGGAAAGTTTCTTTTCCAACACTTTGAATGGACCCGCATATGGGCCCAAGAACTTATGACTTAATCCTTCTAGCAACCGAAAGTTCTTTATGTTCAACCACACCTTGTCTCCCACTTGAAATTTCACCTCTCGTCGGGACTTGTCCGCGAAATGCTTGTACCTCTTATGCACCTTTTCCAAGTTGGCTTTTGCTAACTCCTAAAGGTGCCGCCTTTCTTCATCAAGTTGTGTGACCATTGGCACTTCCTCACTTGCATCACTTGGAGTTTGTCCTTGTGCTACCCAAGTCATGGGCACAATTGGTGATTTTCCCGTCACCATTTGAAATGGGGTGGACCCAATTGCGGAGTGTTTCGAGTTATTGTAACAAAACTCGGCTAACTCCAAGTGGTCCACCCAATCTTGTTGATCCGCCACCACATAATTCCTTAGGAATTGTTGGATCACCAAGTTCACCCTCTCGGTTTGTCCATCAGTTTGGGGACGAAACGAAATGCTCATCTTGAGTTCCGACCCCATTCGCTTCCACAAGGCCCGCCAAAACTTATTTGTAAACTTCGGGTTTCGATCCGACACTATGTCTTTTGGAAGTCCATGATGTTTGAAAACGTGGGAGAAGAACAACCTCCTAGTCTCTTGTACCGTGGCTTCATCTTTTGTGGGAATGAAGTGTGCCATTTTGCTAAATCGATCCACCACCACCATCATGGCATCAAACCCCTTTGAAGGGGGCAAACTCACCATGAAGTCCATTGACACACTTTCCCAGGGCCCTTCGGGAATTGGTAAAGGTTGCAACAACCCCACTTGCTTCTTGTTAAGTGTTTGGTTTTGTTGGCAAACCAAACAAGTCTTCACATACCTCTCTGCATCGTCTTTCAAGTTTGGCCAATAGTAGGACTTCTTAAGGAATGTGGTGGTGCGCTTTGCACCACCATGGCTAAGCCTCAACAAGGTAGGGTAAAAGGTTAACGTGTAATACATTGTCTCCTACCCTTACCTTACCATTACCCTTACCCGATTCGCCCACACCTACTTTTACTTTTACCTTTCCCTACCCCTTCAACCGGGTAATTACCCAGTAAAATGTTTTTACCTTTCCCTACCCTTTCAACTGGGTAATTACCCAGTAAAATGTTCAAATTGTATTTCGTGGGACATTTTACTCAAAGATCGACTTGAGAGAACAAGACTCACTGGTGTACGTCGTGTGGCGAGGTGGACTCTGTGGCGGACTCAAGCCTGATGGTGGACTCCGTGCGGACTGACGACGGACTCCATTAAGGCACTGGGGCCACAATAAATAATT
>Ga0209611_10006574_pt1 | contig 18951 bp, 24 predicted proteins | sample S1TSphgellanicum_3_FD_187693 | JGI IMG/M metagenome (GOLD analysis project Ga0209611, IMG submission 187693) | Host-associated microbial communities from peat moss isolated from Minnesota, USA - S1T2_Fc - Sphagnum magellanicum MG (SPAdes) (version 2) | ecosystem: Host-associated > Plants > Peat... | reverse complement strand
CTGCTCGAGCGCGTGTTGAGCCTACGGAGTCGCCCAAGTCGAATCGGACAAATGCTCATCTAGTGCCTTGCCGGGGGCGCATTGGTCCGAATAATAGGCGCTCTGCATGCCGCCGATCTTCGCGCGCAGCTGGTAATAACCGTTGTAGTAGTCAAGAGCGTTTTTCTTGGCGATGGCATCGGGAACACCGAGCAGCTTGGCCGCGCGGTAGTTTCGCTGTACGGCCTGGCATTCGGTGAGCGCTTCATTGCGTTCGCCGCGCACGTGCATGCTCTCGTGCGTGAACATGTCGAGGCTTTGAAGTTCCCGCTCGTCCGCACGAGCGGGATGACGCAGGTAAGACATGAGGGTGCCGCACCACGGTTGTTGGATGGCGATTTCGCCCGATTCCGGATTGGCATGTCCGGCGGCGAGCATCTCGGGGTCGAGCATCGTGTCGAACAGGGTGTTGCAATGAACTTTGGCCCGCCGATTGTCGGCGAGTTCGGTTGCTTTCGCGGATAACAGCCGTTGAAAATACCAGGTATGAAGCGGCGGCCAAGCGAATCCCGCGGCCAGCAACAACACCAGAGCGAGATAGGGTTTGGAGAGCGGGGCGGGGAAATCAAACCCCGCCGGAGCAACGATGCTCCTGCGGATTTCGCGAAACGCACACCAGCAGAAGAACAGCGAAGCCAGAATCCACAGCATGACGGGGCGTAAGGAACGCGGGATTCGGGCGCGCCGGTCGAGGCGGCGGGGTATCTACAAAGGCGCCGCGGGCGCATCAGCATCCGGCGGCAATGGAATGAACTCGCTATTGTCGAGGTCCGGGAGTTTCATGCGGCCCGCACGCCAATCGGCTTTGGCCTGCGCGATCCGCTCTTTTGAGGAGGACACGAAATTCCATTCGATGAAACGTTCGCCGACCGGTTCGCCGCCCAAGAGCATGACCATCGCCGGCTCCACGGCGGTGAACAGGATTGGCTGACCGGGCGCGAACACCAGCATTCGGCCCGGTCCGAACCGCTGCCCATCCACTTCGACGCACCCTGACGCGACATACGCCGCACGTTCCGGATACTCGGCCGGCAGCTGGGCTTTGGCGCCGGCGGCAAGCCGCCAATGAACATAGAAGAGCGGAGACGAAGTCTCGACGGCCGACTTGGCGCCGAAGGCTTCGCCGGCGATCAGCCGCGCCCACAAACCTCCGCCTTCATAGGTCGGCAAGTCCGCGGCGCCGTGATGCCGGAAGCCGGGACGAGCTTCCTCGTGTTCCTTCGGCAGGGCGACCCACGCTTGGATGCCGTGCATGTTCCCGCCTTCGGCGCGGGCGCGCTCGAATCGTTCGGAATGAGTAATGCCGCTTCCGGCCGTCATCCAATTGACTTCACCGGGCCGGATGGCTTGTTCGATACCCAGACTGTCACGGTGCATGATCTCGCCCTCGAACAAATAGGTGACCGTCGAGAGTCCGATGTGCGGATGCGGGCGCACATCCACGGATCGCGGCAGCCCTTGCGCAAAATGCGCCGGTCCGAAGTGATCGAAGAAGATGAACGGACCCACCATGCGGCGCTCTGCATGCGGCAGTACGCGACCGACCTCGAATCCGCCGAGATCGCGGCGCCGTTGCTCGATGACGAAATCGATCATGGGAGTCCCTCTTCCGGTTTGCGCTATCATTCTACGACGCCCTGTGTGCCCCGGAGCGATCATGATCGACCATATCGGATTGAGCGTCAGCGACTATCGCAAGAGCAGAGACTTTTACGTCAAGGCCTTGGGGGCCATCGGTTACCGGCTGCTCGCCGAGTTTCCCGCCTCCGTGACCGGCAGCACGGATGTCGCGGGGTTTGGCCAACCGCCGAAGCCGGATTTCTGGATCCACTTAGGCACGCCCAACCAGCCGCCGGTCCACGTGGCGTTTCGTGTCGATGCGCGTGCCCTGGTCGATGAATTCCATGCCGCCGCCCTCGCGGCGGGCGGCAAGGACAACGGCGCCCCGGGCCCGAGACCGCACTATCACGAAAACTACTACGGTGCGTTCGTGCTCGACCCGGATGGGCACAATGTCGAAGCGGTTTGCCACGATCAGGCACGCATGCCGTGATAGCCGTGCAGGAAGAACGTAACCACCCGCGCTGACCAGGCGTCGAGTTCGGCCCGGCTCATCGGCGCGCCGAATCCCATGGCGCGGCGCTGCGGTCCGCCAATCACCATGTCGATGAACTGCTCGGCAGCGAACCGGCGAAGCTCCTCGCTGAGGATCACCTGGGGCAGTTCGCGCGCCAGCAGTCCGCCGATGAGAGTTGCCGCCTCGGATTTGATGCCGTCGTTCTCGACGGCATAGGCCAGTTCGGGGAATCGCATCGACTCACCCGTAACCAGCCGATGCAGCGCAATCGCCGGCGGCGAGAGCGCGGCTTGCAGCATGAGCCGGGCCAGGTGCTGCATGACCGCCGCCAAAGTCGTGCCCTCGATCAACGGCACATCCGCCCCGGGACGAATCTTCTCGATGATGCCGTGAACCACCGCGGCGAACAGCGCCGCCTTGTCATCGAAGCGATGGTAGAACGTGCGCTTGGAAATGCCGGCTCGAGCGGCGACCGCTTCGATGGAGGTCGAGCCGTAACCCTGATCGAGAAATAAGTGAGTGGCCGCCTCGAGAATTCGCTGCCTCAGCAACAACGCATCGGCGCGTGATGGCCGGCCGGTTTTTCTCGGCGCTTTGGCGGCGCCATGACCGCGAAGTTTGCGTCCTCTACCGGTGCGGATACGCGTAGCCACCCGGACGATAATAGCCGTGAACGGCATAGCCCGGGCGGGGCGCATAGTAATAAGGATGCGGCCCGTAATAATAAGCGCGCGCCGGCGGCGGATAGTACGCCGCTCGCGGTACCGCGTACACCGGCGGCGCGGCATAGATCGCGCGTGGTGCGTAGCCATAGCTGTAACCATAGCCACCGGCATAGGCCGGCGCGGGATAGGGTGGCCGCGCATCACCGCCGGTCACCACGGCAGAAGCGATCGCGAGCGGTAGCGTTGCGAGTCCGACGGCGGCACCGACCAAGCCGCGGCCGATGCCCCAAGGATAAAGCCCCAATCTGAAATCGCCGGCCAGCGCTGGCTGAAGCGGAATGCACGCGATCACCGCCGTGCCGGCGGTGCCCAACAGAATCTGTCTCAGTCTGGACATGGCTTGCTCCTTCGATTGTGGGTGCCGCTGCACGGGCATACCGTAACAAGCCTTTTAATAGAACGCAACGGTACCGTTTTATAAAAATCGCAACGTAGCGTGGTCGACGGTCGTACAAAAAATGAGTGAAATTCTTTCAGCTTCCTGATGTTGCGACCGAATCTTAAACTTTAGTCTTGCGTATTTTTCGCGCCGACGTTATATAGGCTTCCATGGGCGGGACATTTCCGCACCGATCATTTTTGAGCAGGTTTCTGGAGGCGACCAACATGACGACAATGCGTGAATCGACCCCTCGTGGCGGAGCGAAGGTGAAAGCGCCGACGGCGGTACCTAAACCGAGCCGCAGCGGGGTAAGCGGGGTAAAGACCGTCGCGAAATCGAGGCGATCCGCGGCCACGCGCAGCGCGGCTGTCGATCCCCAATCCGTTCGTGACTTGATCGCGGCGGAAGCATATTTCTTGGCGGAGCGTCGCGGCTTTATCGCCGGTCATGAACTCGAGGATTGGGTCACGGCGGAACGAGTCGTTGAATCACGCCGCGAGGCTAAATCCGCTTAGGCCCGTAAGAGGCTAATCGACGTTGCCTGGTTCGCCGCCACTGCGCGGCGGAGAGGCCCGCGAGTCCGAATAGCGCGATGCCGTCGAGCCCGCCTCCACCGCTGCTGCTGGGTGCCGCGGTGATCGTCAAGGTCGCGCTGCTCGCGGTCGATGTACCCACCGAGTTGGAACAGGTCAAGCTGAACGTCTCAGTACCGGCGGCGTTCGGAGTGATCGTCTGGCTGCCGCTCGTCGCCAGCGTCCCGCTCCAGTTGCCCGACGCTGAGCAGCTCGTGGCGTTGATCGAGGACCACGTCAGAGTGGTCGAGCCGCCGACCTCAATGGACGTGGCGGCCAAGGTGAGCGTGGGCGCGGCCGGCGGCGCGCTGACGGCCAAGGTCACGGAGCTCACCGGCGATGCGCCGATCGCATTGGCGCAGCTCAACGAATAGGTATCCGTCCCCCCGGCGGACGGAGTCACGACCTGGCTGCCACTCGTCGGCAAGAGACCGCTCCAACTTCCCGATGCCGTGCAGCTCGCAGCGGTTGGTGAGACCCATGCAATCGTCGCTGATTGGCCGAGATTGATCGACGGCGCGCTGATCGTCAGCGTGGGTGCAGCGGGCACCGCGTCGGTCAAGGTCACGGAGTTCGATGCGGACGCGCCGGCTGCATTGACGCAGGTCAGCGTGTAGGTATTGGCGCCTGACGTGGACAAAGTCACCGTCTGGCTGCCGCTGGGCGCCAACGCGCCGCTCCAGGCGCCGGAAGCCGTGCATCCCGTCGCATTGATCGTCGACCAGGTCAGCGTGGTTGAACCGCCGAGCGCCACCGTGGCAGAGGCCGGCGACATGACGGGGACCGCCAGCGCGGTATCCGCTTCGATGAATCCAAAACCTGATTGTTGATTCGGCGCTACGGTCGCCATCGGCAGCGCGCTTGCCCGGAGCGCACCGTAAATCTCGGTCGGAGTGGCCGCCGGCTTGGCCTGCAGCATCAGCGCGCCAATGCTCGCCGCGTGCGGTGTCGCGGCTGAAGTGCCGAAGAAATTCGGGTAGCTCGGATTGTTTTGGCATGCGGTGATCGAGGTGCTGAACAATCCGTTGGATGGGTACGGAGGCGAGTCCGAAGCCAGTGTGAATCCCAAGAAAGTGGTGTTCACTCCATCGGGACCGACGAAATCCGGCTTCTGTCGGACGACTGGGGTCGCAAGCCTCGCACCGCTTGCGCCATCGAACAGGATCGGGGCGCCTCCCTGCGAGGAGTATGTCTCGAGCTGCGCCGGCGAGGTACCGCACCGGGGCGTGTCGAAATAAAACGCGGCGCCCACCGCCGCGGCGCCGGCGGCGCCGGGATGTCCCTGGATCGTGGGTCCGGAGCTGTTCACAAATTGATTGATCGTACTGCCGAGGCCGTCGTCCTCCACGGACACGATGATGCGGCCGGGCTTGGTCGAGCCGTTCGCCAGACCGACGACGATGTTCAGATTCTGCTGCTTTGAGTTGCCCGTAGCGTTCGCGGGATTGCCGATGATCATGATCTGGTAGGGGTCGGTGCCGAGCGCATTCAAACCCGTGCAGGTCGTCGTGGTGCCGTCGTAATTCGTGATCGTATCGCTGCCGGTGCCCCCGGTGATGCAGACATCGATTTGACTGTTCGCGCCGCACGAGCTGCTCGCCGTGGCGGTACATCCGGTGAGGTAGGGCTGATCCCACTCGACGACCACGGCCAAAAAATCGCCCGGCGGAATCGCGGGTACGCTGATCGGCAGCGCCGTCGCCGTCGTGGCGCCGGTGGTATCGAAGTTCAGCAGGTATTCGTTCGCGTTGTTCCCGCTGCTCTGCAGAGTGGGAAAGGCCGGCGCCGTGTTCTGGTAGGACGGCGTATAGCCATCGTTGCCGGCGGCCGAAAAATACGCGACCCCTTGCGCCTCGACCGCGTCGATCGCTTGCGCCACGATTCCATCCTCGAAGAAGGGTTCATCGAAGTACCCCAAGTCGTCGCCGATGACTTTGGCGCCCGCGGCCGCGAGCGCGCCGATACCGGAGGCGAAGTCGGCTTCGCTCTCGAACCCGGTGTAAAAGGCCAGACTCGCGCCGGGCGCGACGACGTGCACGACTTGCAGCATGGCGCGGCCTTCATCGGTCAACGGCGGCTGCGTGGGCGCGCCGTAGTCCAGGCAATCCGCCTCCTCGATGACGTTCACGCCCGAGGGCAGCGCGCTGCTCGACACATCGGCGGCATAGTCGGCGGTAAAGCCGTTGAAGGCGTAGCCCTCGTAGCCGGAGACCGGTACTCCGCTGCCCGGTTCGGCGTACACGGCATAGCAGTTGAAGCTGTCGGAAATAATACCGACCGTAATGCCGGCTCCGGTAAGGCTGGGATAGTCTGATCGCAACACACTGCTCGCCTGCGCATAATCGCCCTGAGTGGCGAGCGCTGCGCGCTTGCGCGGCATGGCGGCTCGGATCGAATCGACTTCGGCGCGTGCCGCGGCGGTCTCGATCTGGTTGACGGGCAACCATCCCCCCACATCGTTCGCGTACAGGGCGGGTCGCTGCAATCCCAGAGCAGTCAACGCGGACTTCAATTGCTGAGGATTGCCGCGGGTTACGGCATCGATCAGCACCAGCGGCGTGCCCGTGGCAGAGACTTGCGTGAATCGCGCGGCGGGACTGAGCGAATGCAAATCCTCGAGTAAATGACCTGGCCGCGCGAGCGTCGCGTGACGCGACAAATCGGCGAGCACCGAGTCCAATTTGCCGGCCGTCGCGCCCGGGCTCTGCTGCGCGCCACGTGCGCCTATGGCGTAGAGGCGGGCGGTGCCGGGAGTCGCGATCCGCTTGAGTCCGTTGAACGCGGACGTGGATGTTGTGGACGAAGCGGCCATGGCGGTCAGCAACACCAGGGAGCCGATTGCGAAGAAACGTGAAGACAATTTTCCGCTCCCGATTGAGGATCCAAGCATCCAATCGGACTGCGGTGCCGCAGAAAAGTTTATCCGCTCGGAAAATGCGTACGGCGATCAGGCCGACACGGTACCCGGCAATGCGGGCCCGTTCGGGCTGCCGAGTCCCGTACACGCGTCCCAGCCCGGTGCCGCTTTGAATCCGCCATTGGTGCCTTGGGTAATGTCGCGCAGCGCCTTGGGCTCGCCATACAGCAGAGGATTCAAGTAGCCGGCCGGAGTCTTGTTCAATTGATTGATGCGCGCGATCAGCGCGGCCCACAGCGGCGCCACGGCACTGGTACCGCCGATGACGGTATTGGTGCCATCGATGCGCACGTTGTATCCCGTGTCCGGATCAGCATCGCCGGCCACATCCGGCACGCCGCGCATCGTCAAGGCGACGGACGTGCCGTTGCTCTCGGTGACCTCGATGTCCTGCTGCCAGCTCGGCACGGGGAAGAAATTGCTCACGCCGCCGCCGCTCGCACCGCCGCTGCTGCCGTCGTTCCACACCACTTCCGTGGTGATCGTCGTCGCGGTGGCGTGCAGGCTGGTGCCGCCGCAGCCGAGGGCATGCGGACTCGAGGCTGGAAAATCCACGTTGTTACCGCTTGCCCCGTCCGTCGAGCCGTTGTCGCCGGACGCGACACACACGGTGATGCCGAGCGTCGCCGCTGCCTGGAACGCTTCGTCCATGGCCGTCATCGCCTGCGCGGTCCAGCTCGATTCGGGCCCTCCCCAGCTGATGGAGATGACGGACGGCTTGTTGGTCGTGTCGTGAATGGCGGTCGTCACCGCGTCAAGAAAACCCGCGTCCGTGTTGGGAGTGAAGTACACGGCAATGTTTGCGCCGGGCGCGATCGACCCCACCACCTCGATGTCCAGCATGACTTCGCCGTCGGGCCCGTTCGCGCTGCCCGTGGGGGCGTTCTTGCCGTGATCCACGGAAACCGCCGAGACCTGGGGGGAGCCGACCTTGAGAGCCGTAAAATAAGTCTTGAGGTCGGCGGGTCGAAATCCGCCGCCGAGTTCGATGATCGCCACGCACTGGCCTTCACCCGTTGCGCCGGGAAATCCGTACAGCGCCGCAACCTCCGTCGGGTTGAAGGAAACCGGCGCCGCAGCGCCTGAGCGCGCGGTGGCGCCGCCGGCGGACCGAAATCTGATGTGCGGTTTCGCCTGGGGCCTGTCGTCGAGACCGAGTACGGCTTCGACGACCCCGTCCAACTCCGCCGGCAGATGAATCTCTCCGGTGCGGCCGCGGTAGGTGCCATCCGCGGTCGCACAGTGTTGCAGTTGTACCGAGAGTGCGGCGTTGAATTGTTCGACCGTCCCGGAGAGCATCACGGTGCGACGCGCGGCATGTTCCTGGACCACCGCCAAGCCATAGGTAGCCGCAAACTTGCGTACCGCCGCGAGATCCGCCGCGTCGGCGCCATGCAGCCGGGCGAATTCCTCGCGCGTGAGAAATCCGCCCGATCGATCTCCGGCCGCGAGTGCGGCGACGCGTGACTGCAGCGCTGCACGCGCGCGGCGTCGGACGAGCACGCTTACCTCCAGCCGTTCGGTCGGATCGGCCGGTGCGAGGACGCGAGTGCCCGGCAGTGCCGCGCGCGCACTTCCCTTCAGCGTGACTCTAGCCATGACTGCTGCGCCAGATGACCCGCAGCAGTGTTAGAAGCGTGTGAGCAGCGGCAAGCCGAGCATGCCCGACAGCGACCAACCCGCGGAGAGCGACGAAATACTATCGGACCGGCTCGATTGGGAGAGCCGTGAAATTGTGGCGGACGATCGTCGCCCCGACAGGGACGAAATGGCAGCCGACGGTCGGGTTCGTGACAGGGACGAAATGGATCCCGGCGAGCGCCGTCCCGAAAGACTGGAGATGGAACCGACCGAGACCGGTCCCGATAGCGCCGAAATTGCACCCGGGGAGGGTGTCTTCGACAGCTCGGAAATCGCCGCGAGACCAGGCTCCAGATCACGCTCGCTCGGCAGTCCGGAGCCGATCGGCCCGAACGTTTCCAAAATATCTTCGGCGGCTTCTCCGAATCCATAGGGAGGTTTGACGCCAACAGCATAGGCGGTGATTTTAGCGTCGGTGAACCCGGCCGCATGCAGTTTTTTGACTGCGTTTTGCGCACTCTCGGCAGTGCCGTAGGAACGTATGATCTCAGCCATTCTGGTGCTCCTTTCTGAAAGATTCGATCGCCCCAGCGCAGATTACTTGAGCGGAACGCGGGAAGCGAATTCTGCGACGACGCTCGCTGCGTGTCTGTAGGATTCATCGGCGCTCGCCACTTCAGGGGGTATCGGTCGATGGAGAAAATTGCCGGCGCGGCAATCTTTTTGGTGGGACTGTTGATCATGTTCTCAGGACGGCCGACCGCAGCGAAGAACGGCAGCCCGACAGCAGGAACGTTTCGGCTGCCGTCATGGGCGGATAGGGCGATCCAGTGGGGAATCGGGATTCTTTCCGTTTGGTTCGGTGTGCAGTTGTTCTTCGGCGAAGCGCATTTCTTTTGAGCCGCGGCTCCGGTGAGTGGCGGCCCCGGTGTGCCGACGGCCAATGTTCTTGCTTCGAGTGTCCTGACAGATTGACAAGTCAATTTGACAACTTTTATTGACACCTCAGAATCGCAGTTGTATGTTACCCATGGTTCCGGACTCGTCCTCATAAGGCATTGTCGGTGAGGGATAGAGGTGGCCGTGGTGTTCGCCCAAGAAGAAAAATCGTGCGTCGCTCCAGGGCATCGGCTCTGGTTCCTGTGCGTTCCCCTTAAATCAAGTTTTCGTCGCCGGCAAAGTGCAGCGACGATAAACCCGCGTGCGGGTCGCGCACGAGATTGACGGATGAGAGATCAAATACAGGAGTGAACCTTATGGCAGAAGATCCGAACAGAGTATGGCCGACGGGACTGACCGTCGCCGAAGCTGAAGAATTACACAAGCATGTCATCGATGGCTCGCGAGTGTTTTTTGCCATTGCGGTGGTGGCGCATATCCTTGCGTACATCTACACGCCGTGGCTTCGTTAGAAGGTAAGTGCCATGAATCAAGCGCGAATTTGGTTGGTCGTTAAGCCCACCGTCGGCCTGCCTTTGTTTTTGGGCACCGTTCTGGTGATTGCACTACTCGTGCACTATTCGATTTTGACTCATACGACATGGTTCCCGGCGTATTGGAATGGGAGTGCGAAAACTCACCATTCGGCGCCGGCTGAAGCGGCTGCCCCTTAAGAGTCGCTGCAAGGAACCGATTGCTGATGGCATATCAGGGGGGTCGGATCGATTGATCTCGGCCCCTTTTTTTGCCCACCAGATCGACCCCTACCATGAATCGCCTCAGCGTCAGAATGATGAAAGCTTGGGCCTCCTTCGGCCCGAGATTCCTGCCCTTCGCCGATGCCGCGACTGCGGAACTTCCGCTCTCCCGCCTGCTTCGACTGTCACTGTTCCAAATATCCGTAGGGATGGCGCTGGTGCTGCTGATCGGCACGTTGAATCGCGTCATGATCGTCGAACTCGATGTGCCGGCCTCGTTGGTCAGTCTCATGCTGGCATTACCTCTGTTATTCGCGCCGTTTCGCGCGCTGATCGGATTTCGGTCCGATAATCACCGCTCGGTGCTCGGCTGGAAGCGGGTGCCCTATATATGGCAGGGCACGCTGATCCAATTTGGCGGTCTCGCGATCATGCCCTTTGCGTTGTTGGTGCTCTCGGGCGGCGGCAACGCGAGTCATGCGCCGCAGTGGATCGGCCGTCTCGGCGCGGCGCTCGCGTTCTTGCTGGTAGGCGCCGGACTGCATACCACGCAAACGATCGGACTCGCGCTCGCCACCGATCTCGCGCCCGTCGAGGCGCGGCCTAAGGTCGTCGGGTTGATGTACGTCATGCTGCTGGTCGGGATGATCCTGAGCGCATTGTTCTTTGGCGCCGCCTTGGTGGACTTTACGCCGGCACGCCTCATCCAGGTCATTCAGGGATGCGCCCTGGCCACGATGGTTCTCAATGTCATTGCCCTGTGGAAGCAGGAAGCTCGCAGACCCCAGCGGGGCAATGCAGCTCCCATCCCAGACGATCCCCAATTCAGCGATGCCTGGCGTGAATTCACGCGCGGGAACGACGCGCTCCGCCGGTTGGCGGCGATCGGAGTCGGCACCATGGCATTTAGCATGGAAGATGTTTTGCTCGAACCCTACGGTGGCCAGATCCTGCACTTGACGGTGGGGTCGACGACCAAATTGACCGCAACCCTCGCGATTGGCGGCCTCATGGGCTTTGCTCTGGCATCGCGGGTGCTGAGCCGCGGCGCGGACCCGTTCCGGATGGCAAGTGCAGGCGCATTGGTCGGCATACCCGCGTTCTTGTTCGTCATTTTCTCGGCCCCGCTGTATTCGCCTATGTTGTTTGCACTAGGCACATTTCTGATCGGGTTTGGCGGCGGACTGTTCGGCCACGGCACCCTCACCGCCACCATGAATCGCGCGCCGCCCGAGCAACGCGGGATGGCGCTCGGCGCCTGGGGCGCCGTGCAGGCTTCCGCGGCCGGGATTGCGGTGGCCTTTGGCGGTGTGATGCGCGACGTCGTCGGGGGCATGGCGACACAATACCGCCTTGGAGCCGCGCTCTCGGGCCCCGCGACCGGCTATGCGTCCGTATACGCGCTCGAAGTTGCGCTGCTCTTGGCGACGCTGCTCGCGATGGCTCCGCTGATTCAGCGCAGTGGTGAGCGGGCCTCCATTCCTCCCCCGGCGCCGTTGGCGCGCGATCCGCTCGACACGCTGGTCGAGTTCTACGCGAAGAAGTAGCCGTCATGACGCGCCTGGCGATTCTCGAATATCCCGACGAGCGGCTGCGCATCATCGCAAAGCCGGTGACGACATTCGACGCCGGCCTGCTCAAACTCATCGATGATATTCTGGAGACGATGTACGCGTCAGGCGGAATTGGACTTGCTGCGACCCAGGTGAACGTCCATCTGCAAATCGTCGCGATCGATGTGTCGGGCGCGGCCAATCAACCCCAGGTATTCATCAATCCGCAAATCCTGACGCGCAGTGAGATCGGCTGGGTGGAAGAGGGCTGTTTATCCCTGCCCGGCATCTACGAGAACGTGCGGAGAGCGACTCGAGTGCGGGTTAGAACCCTCGATGGCACGGGCGCCGCGCACGACCGCGACCTCGACGGCATGGCTGCCGTCTGCCTTCAGCATGAGATGGATCATCTGCAGGGCAAACTATTCTTGGATTTATTGTCGTTCTTCAAACGCAGGCGCGTCGTCAAACGGCTGAATGAAGATCGTCGCGTGTCGGCAACCGCGGAGTTGGCCGGCAACCAGCAAGTGCCGATCAGACCGTAACAGAATCGACATCGGCGAATTCTATCGCGGCAAGTAGCACGCAGTGCGTCGCCCGAACCAACGATACCGATTCCGGGCAAGCAACCGATAAAGCGCATTGCGCCAGGTACGCGGTACGACGCGTGCCGCGTTGATCGTCCACCAGAGTCCACCCAAAGCCGCGATCACATGGATCGCCGCATCCGACTCGGTGAAGTGCCGACCGCGATCCACCACGAGGAACGTGGCCGGATCCTCGGGATCAATGCCGTACTCGACCAACCAGGCTTTTCCGGCGGGCGTTTGCATGGCGATCAATTGAAAAGGCGGTTCGATTCGATGGCGCCCCAAGAATCGGACCCACCCCGAACAAATGTGGCAAATCCCGTCGAAGACGATGACGCGGGCGCCGGGGTCAGGTTGCGGCATCGAGCACACCCTCGTAGCGAACGATGCGACCGACTCCGCGCAGCGCTGAATCCACGATGAAGTGATAGCGGCCGTTCCGAGAATCGATCGCCGCGCTCATGGAAAACCACCGCAAAGGCAGCGCAATGCCGAACGCAGTGATGCGCTCGAGCCTCCATGTCATGCCGCCGCCGCGCGCCGACAGGCGGAATTTCAGAACTCCCAGCCCAAGCTTCTCGACGAGCAGGTCCCCGTCCCTACGCAGCGTCGTTGTCATCTCTTCCCGGCCGCCGAAGAGACGCGTCCATGTCTCACCTTGGGGGGTACGTTCGATACTGACGTCGATGGGCGCATCGACCATCGCCCTCGGTAACGCCGCCAAAAACCCCAGCGCTGCGGCGATGAAAGACCTTCCCCGTTCAACCGTGACGCGGCCACTCAATCGACGTGATTCGCCGCTGTGGATCCACCTCAAGCAGGGATCGAGCGCCGAGAATTCGGCGCCCATCAAGGAAGGAAAGAGGGACCCGGCCGTCATGGGGTGTCTCGATTTTTACAACAGGTCCCGATTCCGTTTCCCACCGCGATCGAGCAGGCGCGCAATTCCGCCGCCCAATTTGATGAGCGTTGCGATCGTTGATCGAGGCAGGGCGATCATCTGGTCGTACCAGCGGCTGATTCGTTCGACGAAGTCGAGCATTTCTCTGAGCCGAAGCTGCACGACCGGATCCACGCTCTGGTCGTCGCGGCACATCTCGACGCAATGGCGCAGAGCATCCGTGGCCGGATCGAGTTCCCGAGCCTTGCGGCCGGCGGCGATTCGCGAGACGAGCGTCCACAGATCCGTCTCGGCCTGGTAGAAAGTCCGCCGATCACCCTGAACGGGAACCGGCCGGATCAGGTTCCAGGTCTGCAATTCCCGCAGCGAATTCGACACATTGGATCGTGCGATCCCGAGAGCATCCGCGATGTCTTCCGCGGCAAGGGGTTGATTCGACGCATATAACAGCGCATGGATCTGGCTTACCGAACGATTGACGCCCCAGCGTTCGCCCAAGTTTCCCCATTCCAAAACGAATTGCCGGACCGGAACCGGCACACTTTCTTGAATATCTGTTAATTCTGTCATGACAGAAATTACAGACCATTAGAGAGGGTTTGTCAAGCCCATTCGCGGCGCCGTTGCGGGGGCCTCAGCCGCTACGTCGGCCAGTCGATTTGCTCGGGGGGTGCGCCGGTCGGGTCGTACTCGAGGATCTCGCCATTGGCGACCGAGATGCCGGTCAGCGCGAGAATGAAGGCCCAATGACCCACCATCAACGTCGTCGCATGATCGCCGCGGCCGGCAATTTGGGCTCGAAACGCGTCGGCGCGCGCGATGGTCTCGGCCGATGATTCGACGCCGTCGTACCACCAGCGGGGCGGCAGGTGGGCAAAATCATGGTGTGGAAATCGGACGGCGAGCACTTCGGGATGGCTGCCGACATCGCAGGCGAACGCCGCCCGCTCGCGAATCTCCTGCATGATGACCACGGGGACCTTGTGAATGGCCAGTATCGGTTCTGCGGTCTGCAAGGCGCGGGTGTACGGCGAGATGACGATCCTGGTGAGCGCGGCGTCGGCCAAGCGCCGGGCTGCCGCACCGGCCTGCTCGATTCCGAGCGGCGTGAGTTCCGGATCTTCGATTCCCGGGTCGACGCGAGTGGTACCGAAATGCAGATTGAAATAGCTTTGCCCATGTCGCAGCAGATACATTCTACTACTCTCAGTCTTCGCGGTTCGTATCGCGCTTGCGGGTTCCGTGAATATCTGCGCCGAACTCCGCCACGAGTTGCCGAATCGAATCGAGCGACACATTGATGCCTTCGAGCGTGGCCGTGATCAACTCCGCGTGGTGTCCGTCATCTCGTTTCTTGGCGACGTGCAATACTTTCATATTCAAATTGCGTAAGTCCGACTCTATTCTCATCAATTGTTTGCCGACCACCCCTAAGGGCAGCACGATCGCCATCTCCACATTGCCCGCGGATGCATCTGTCATTCGTTAGCACACCTGGCTGAAAGAGGACCGCAACGCGAAGCCCGACCGCGTCGATCATGGCTTGGATTGCGCCGAGCTGCATTATTGTTGCAATCCGCTTTGATATCCACGCCCGGGAACTATGTTTTAATGAATCCAGATGCTATTTGAGATCGAGCACCGACGTCTTTGTGCGAGGCCAAGGCCATAGCGTCCGCTCGCGTTCGCCCCGGTTTGGTGCATTTCGCGCTCGCCGTTGGCGGATTCGCCATCGGCACGACGGAATTCGCCACCATGAGTCTATTGCGTTATTTCGCACGCGACTTGCACATCGATGAACCCACCGCGGGCCACGTCATCAGCAGTTACGCGCTCGGCGTGGTCGTGGGGGCGCCGATCATTGCGGTGCTCTCCGCGCGCGTAACGCGCAGGACGCTGCTCATGGGGTTGATGGGCGTATTTGCGGTGGCAAATCTGTTGTCGGCCCTCTCGCCCACGTATGGGTGGATGCTGGTATTCCGGTTTTTGAGCGGACTGCCCCACGGCGCCTATTTTGGCATTGCCACCCTGGTCGCGGCCTCGCTCGTCCCGACGGACCGGCGCACGCAGGCCGTCGGCCGCGTGCTGTTGGGCCTCACCGTCGCGACGATCGTGGGCGTGCCGCTCGCCAATTGGCTGGGCCGAGTCTACGGCTGGCGCTGGGCATTCACAGTGGTCGCCGCGCTTGCGCTGCTGTGCGCGGTGCTGGTCGCGCTCTTTGCTCCGCGGGACCGGATGGTGGCCGGCGCGAGTCCGCTGCGCGAACTCGGCGCACTCAGGCGATCGCAGGTCTGGTTGACGCTGGCCATCGGCGCCATCGGATTCGGCGGAATTTTTTCGGTATATACCTACCTGGGGTCAACGCTCCACGACGTGACCAAGGTGTCGGCCGCGATGGCTCCGCTGGCCTTTTCCGCGTTCGGAGTGGGCATGACGGTCGGCAATCTGGTGATTCCCCGGTTCGCTGATCGCGCGCTCATGCCGACCGCGGGGATGCTCTTGGTGGGGAGCGCCGTGGTGCTGGCAGCGTATCCGTCGGCGGCCGCGAATTTCTGGAGCGTGATCATCGATGTGTTCCTGATCGGCGTGGGCGGCGCATTGGCCACCGTCCTGCAAACGCGTTTGATGGACGTTGCCGGCGACGCGCAAAGTCTTGCCGCCGCTCTGAATCATTCGGCTTTCAATGTGGCCAACGCGATCGGTCCGTGGCTCGGCGGCATGGCGATCGCCGCGGGATTTGGTCTGACATCGACCGGTTATGTGGGGTGCGCGTTGGCGCTCGGCGGCCTGCTCGTGTGGGCGTTGTCCGTGCGCGTTACGCCCGCAACCTTATGACCGAGGGCAGCACCCGCGAGCTCTTGGAGCTTTCCGCCACCGAAGCGTTACGCTTGATGCGCGCGGGTGAACTATCTTACGAGCATTACGCGGAGGCGCTGCTCGCTCAATGCGCCGGCAACAGCGTGCTCAACGCGTTCATTTGGCTCAACAGCGATCGTCTCCTGGAAGCCGCGCGCGCCTGCGATACAGAGCGTTCCAAAAAAGATCCCGCGGCGCTTCGCGGTCTTCCCATCGTGCTCAAGGACAACATCGATACCCAACAAGCGCCGACGACCGCCGGCACGCCCGCGTTGCGGGCACACCGGCCCCGCGCCGACGCCACGGTGGCGGCGGCTTTGTTTTCTGCCGGAGCGTTGCTGTTGGGCAAGACCAATATGCACGAACTGGCCTTTGGCATTACCAGCAACAACGCGGCATTTGGATCGGTTCGAAATCCTTACGATACCGCCATGATACCCGGCGGCAGCAGCGGAGGCACCGCCGCCGCCATCGCAGCGCGTATGTGCCCCGCGGGTCTCGGAACCGACACCGGCGGCTCGGTGAGGATTCCCGCGGCGCTGTGCGGTATTGTTGGTCTGAGAACGTCGGCCGGACGGTATTCTTTGCAAGGAGTCGTGCCGCTTTCGCATACGCGGGACACGGTCGGACCGATGGCGCGTCGCATAGCCGATTTGGTCCTTCTCGATGATGTCATCACGGGTGGCGTCGAGGACTTTCGGCCCGCAAAATTGAAGGGCCTGAGGCTCGGCGTGCCGCGCGGATACTTTTATGAAAATCTCGACGCCGAACTCGCGCCGGTCATCGACGACGCATTGCGCCGGCTACGTCAGGAAGGTTGCGTGCTGGTCGACGTGGATCTGCCGGATATCGAAACATTGAGCGCCATCTCGGGGCGCCTGTCGTACTACGAATGCCTCGCGGATCTATCGAACTACTTGGCGGAGCACCATCCAACTTTGACGGCTGCCCAGGTCATCCGGCAGATCGCCGGCGCCGATGTCCGTGAACTCTATGAGGTCTATGCGCTCGGACCTGAAGCGCCGACATCGGACTGGTATCGACACGCCATGGCGCACGATCGACCGGCGCTTCAGGCGGCCTATCGAGACTACTTCAGGAACAACGAGGTCGCGGCAATGGCATTCCCAACGACGGTATTGCCAGCAAGGCCCATCGGTGAGGACGTCGAGGTGCAGTTGAACGGCAGGACCGTGCCGACGTTTATGACGTACGTACGAAACACCCGGCCTGCCACCGCCGCCGGTCTTCCCGGTCTGAGCCTTCCCGTGGGATTGACCGCATCGGGTCTTCCCGTCGGACTCGAACTCGACGCGCCCGCAGGGCTTGACCGGCAATTGCTCGCCATCGGCGCGGCCGTCGAGAATGTCTTCGGCGGGCTCGCCGCTCCGAGGATTCCCTATGGTTGACGCGGTTTGCGAACCTCAGCGGCTTCGGTCACCATGAGGCATAAATAATCGACGGGAGCGGACGCAATGGTCAGCAAGGCGGGATTCTCCTTCGTGCCGGCGGAACTCCCCCTTGCCGGACTGGCCCTCGCCGGACTGGCCTTCGCCGGACTGGCCTTCGCAGCCGGTTTCGCCGTTGCACAGACGATTCCGCAAACCGGCCGTGAGCCTCAATTCGACAATAGCGCCGTCAAGGTCTGGAAGTCCGTGGTCCTGCCCAACAATCCCTTGCCATTGCACCGGCACGAACACCCACGTGTCATCATCGCGCTGCGCGGCGGATCGATGAAGATTCTCGAGGAGAACGGACAGAGCGAGATCCACGAGTGGCAGAGCGGGAAGGCCTACTGGCTGCCCGCCAACCCGCCCGGCACCCGGCATCAGGACGTGAATGTCGGCGAGCAACCGATTGAAGTCATGGTCGTCGAGTTGCAGAACGAAAAGTAGGACACGCCCAGAGAAAATTGACCAGGGAATATCGAGGAAAACGCAATGAAACGAAGCGCGCCGGTTGTGATCATCCTATGGGCGTTCTGCACCCTTGCCAATGTTTCCGCGCTTGCCGACGATCAGAAGCCGTTGCCGGTGGCCCTCGTCGACGCGCTCAATAAATTGTCCGGCGGTCCGCACAAGGGTTTCCGCGCCAACCATGCCAAGGGGGTGATGGTCGAAGGGACCTTCACGCCGGCGCCGTCGGCCGCGTCGCTCAGCAAAGCCCCGCATTTTGCCAAACGAGTGACGGTGCTCGTGCGCTTTTCCGACACCACCGGCGTGCCCACATTGCCTGATGCGAGTCCCGACGCCAGCCCGCATGGCATGGCGATCCGCTTCAACATCCCGGGCGGGGGCAGCACCGATATCGTCAGCATTTCGGCGAATGGATTTCCGGTGGCGACTCCGGAAGATTTTTTGGCGTTCTTGACGGCGGTCGCGAATAGCGGTCCGGCTGCAGCGAAGCCGACGCCGGTCGAACAATTTCTGGGCAGCCATCCCGCTGCGCTCAAATTTGTGACGACCCCGAGGCCGCCGCCGGTGAGCTTTGCGACGCTCGCCTTCTATGGCGTGAACGCGTTCAAGTTTACCAACGCCCAGGGTGTCAGCCGCTATGCGCGGTACCAGATCGTTCCCGTGGCCGGCGAGCACGCCTTGAGCGAGGCGGATGCGGCGAAGGCGGCCCCCAATTATTTGATGGACGAGTTGCCGCAGCGGATTGCCAAGGGTGCGGTGAAATTTCGACTGTTGGCGCAACTGGCGAAGGAGAGCGACACGATCACGGATGGCACGGTCGTGTGGCCGGCGGACCGCGAGGTGGTGGAGCTCGGCACGATCAGTTTGACGAGTACCGTGAAGGATCAGGTGAGCGCACAGCAAGGGATCATGTTCAATCCGCTGGCGCTGCAGCCCGGCATCGAGCCCTCGGCGGATCCCGTTTTGCTCGCGCGTCCGCCGGCTTACGGGGTCAGCTACGCACAACGGCTGCAATAGACGAGCCCAAGACAATCCGCCCCCGACACAATTCGCGCTACCGGCGTTGCAGCGCCTCGGTGGCTTCGCGTACCCATTCCTCGCGATCGGCAATGGCGTCGCGATCGTCCGTGGCCGGCAGCGTTTGCGCAGCGTCCCTTGCGCGAGCGTAGCTTTCTTTGGCACCGGTTGAATCGCCGTTCTTTGCG
>Ga0209611_10006573_pt1 | contig 18952 bp, 19 predicted proteins | sample S1TSphgellanicum_3_FD_187693 | JGI IMG/M metagenome (GOLD analysis project Ga0209611, IMG submission 187693) | Host-associated microbial communities from peat moss isolated from Minnesota, USA - S1T2_Fc - Sphagnum magellanicum MG (SPAdes) (version 2) | ecosystem: Host-associated > Plants > Peat... | reverse complement strand
GATTGAGATCTCTAGCCCTGGCAATACTTCACTTCGTCTGCCCAAGGGTAAACCGTCGAATTCTTGATGACAGGTATCTGTATTATCGAGGACCCGACAGCAAGAATCATATCTAGCCAATATCTGGCCATGAACGAAAAAGGTTCTCCAGTCCGGTAACGCTGCTAGTATCCTAACGATGATCTCTAAATCAAACGCAAACGTCATACCCATCTCGCCCAGCGATAATAATTCTTTGTGAGTGGCAGATGATGTTGCTGTGCGAGTAGCTTGTAGGGCGAGCGAGGCAAGAGCGAGAAGAACCCAGCACCATCGAGTGTAGCTGTAGATTGTCTTGAAAATGTTCTTCTTGACTGCTTTGCGGTCGATAGCTGCCCAGCCGTCGTCTCGTTCCTCGGAGAATAAGCAATGCGAATATATAGACAAAGTAGAGATACAGACATTGACCAGTGCCAGTGCAGCTTCACGGCGCACTTGATAGTGGTAGTTTAAAACAAGAACGGTTTTCGTGAGAGTACTTGATACAATTGCCGTGAGTTGCTTCGCTAAAGCGTGTACTGCCCATATAAGAGAACAAGCGTTAGCGTCACAAATATTTGTGTTCAATTAGCATGGATAAGGACACGGAGTATTGAAGCAATTATACGGATTCATTTTTCTACTGGTAATACACAGATGGAGATGACCTTGGGTCAGTCAAAGGTTCAGTAAAAGATTGAAAATAAGAAATGAGTGGCCTTTGGCACCCAAAACCAAAATCACTGTTGCATCAATCCTGCGAATGAGGTCAGTAAACAGTCCCCAAGAATGATAATATTATCTACCCTCGATAGAGTCAGTATGACTGCACGATCCCCGGAACAGTTGTAGCGTGCGACATGTGACGAGATACTTGAGGCAGGAACTATATCCAGAGGACCGCTGCTCATCTTCGACGAGTACATTTTCGCGAAAAACCACGGGTACCGCCTAAACGGATCATACTTGTGCGGCGGTAGTGGCTCCTGACGCTGTAGGTAGAAAATTGGATGTCCTTGTTGTACGTCGATTCTTTGAATGCTGCCAACAACGACCTCAGCACTAGATGGTGAAGGATAAAACTTTACAAGGCTGTTTCCAAGGTGGGTTTGAGCGCGCGAGTAGTTGACACCATTATAAGTGTAGTGTGCATAGTCGTAGGAGTTCAATTGTTCAGATGCTTGTGGTTCATCCTGACCTAAGAGCTGCTGCTGTGCAGATTTGAAAGACTTGTTGAAAAGAGTCTTCAATGCTCGCACAAGTTCAGGACAATCTTTTCGATTGAGCCAGCGTCGAAGATTAGCACCCTTCACAAATGATTTGGCGAGGGTGGCTTCCATTTCACCTGTGATAATAGTTAGATTATAACAAGTAGAAATAGGATAAAAGTTGGATCATACCTCCAATGTGATTATTTGTGTTAACTTTCTGAATCGTACCAATCAAGCGCTCAAATGGGAAGCACCACCACGAGATGACAGGCCCAAAAAGAATAAGAAAGTCATATAGGTGGAATGCAACATGAACATTGGTTCGATTTTGGTGTGCCTTTGTATGAGGGTGAACCTCATGCAGACCGTCTACCCACTGTTTGAGGAGACTCCGAAACGCGGTTGCTCTCGCAAGAGTCATGGTATAACGGCAAAGAAGGTCTGTGGCCTGGAATAACGCCATGGTATGATCGAGGACTTTCAGAAAATGAGATCCTTCCACCGGAGCTTCTTGGTTCACCTCCCCCCAGAGCAGAACCAATGCAATGGGCAGGTAGATGGTGCTGAGTGTTCTCCATTCATCAGCCTTGATGGTACCCGCATTTGCGTCACAGTAGTTGTGGGGTACATGATTAATCCAGCCAGGCCTCGTCAGCGTTCTGATCACTTCCTGGATACATTTGATAGTATCTGCCCTAACAACCCGCGGACTAAAGTGTACATTGCCTGAGGGAGAGCGGGGCATCTGGCGTCGCTATAAGTAATGTGTTAGTTGTCTTAACAAAAGCAATGAAAATAGGACAGCTTACCCAGTTCAAGAGAAGCTCTATAAAATGCGCTTTGAATTTCGCCACGATCTCGATATTTCGCCCATTTTTAACCGTGGAAATCGTGGTTGGGAGATTAAGCGATGTACATACATATCGTAAAGGAGCAAGTTTGCAGGTATGGAGCTTCTTGACAAAGGAGTCTTTATCAAGACAATGATGACCTTCACATTCAAAAGGGCGTTGAAGAATCTCATGGATATCAGTGACCTGCTCTTCGTCATCCTCGCTCAATTTGTATTTTTGTTGCAAGCTTGAATTGTAGTTCATATCGTATACGGGCCAGGGGTATGCAAATGCCGGACAGAACTCAACAGTCTCCTTGGTCTTAGCAGTGGCACTATTGAGTCGCAATACATGGCGGCAGTGATAATGAACAAGGCCTTCCAAGATACAATGCATGCTATCAACAACAAGCATACGTGTTGGGTTCCAGTAGGGTAAACGCCATAATTCTGACCATCGAACTCCATGTGCTTCAAACAAGGTTTGTCGTTCCTTCTGACTTCCAGCATCGCGATAAGCCTCGGCTTGCTTGCGCAGCACTACTGGATCTTTTAATCCCCAGTTCAGAAAGTCTGTTCGATACGTCGATTCACGACCAAAAAGTTTGCACACTGTGCATAACCAGTGTGCGACCACACCAGCAGCACCACTGATCTTTCGGGCAGCTGGGAGATCATTGACGGAAAGAATGATAGCAGCCTCCACTGTACGACCATCAGCAGAAGATGACGTCCGAGAGACATGGATGCCTCGCTCCCATGCCACTATGAATTGATCAATAATGGGAGCGATATAGTGAGACAGACTGTCTAGCTCTGGCTCCCGTGGTCCAGGAATAATCATAACAAAGAGATGCTCAGGTTTGTAGCGAAGCTCAACAGGAAGGTTAAGATTTGCAAGGGATATAATACCGACTGAATCATGATTCCCTCTTTTACGAGTACCATTAGGATTGAAAAAATCGACCTGCATAGCGAACGCCAGTCGAACTTTGCCCTCTCGTTCTATAAAGAGTTTGCCCGGAGTCGGGCCTTTAAAGTTTTTCAAGAATTCCCCCTGGAAAATACTCGTTAACGGTGTATTATCGCTTACAGGGTCTTTCAACGATGAATAAGCATCGTCGCATGCTTTCATACACATGGCCTCGATTTCACCATCAGCAAGCTCTCGGGCAATGAAGTCTGGTAAGGATGGTACAAGGAATGGCTTCACCGGTGCAGATTTACCGGACTTTAGAAGAGAAGTACAGCACTCGATCGTCCCCTTCTCCAATATCCTGCGATTGGTGCACCGCGATGGGTATGTGACTACTTTCATTGCATCATACGAGGGTGGATACCTGGAGTGGCATTCAGGGCACATGGCATAAACAGTCATATCGCTCTCAATTTTGAGCGAGTTGAGAGCAGAGTAGAGAGTCGTGGGTAACTGGTTTCGAACATTGGCATCATCAGGAGCCCAGTCTTCTGTGCCATCCGGGTGTTGAATCTTTCGAAGAGCCATGACGGAATCAATTATGAGACGGACAGCGCCAATGATGAAATTACAGGGATCAGTAGCAAGTCCCATGAGTACATGACAGACAACGCCTAAGACAATGAGCAGCTGTGCAGTAATGTCCAAGTGAGATACGGGATTCCGAAAGGCGGGAGCTGCAGAGGTAAAGTTAATACAGAGAAGAATTGAAGTGTATAAATACTTACAACTATCAACTGTTACTGGTTGAGTTTCGGGCGGCAGGGAAGGGAGAATACCCTCGATGAGAAGGACTTTGTTCTTCACATTATCCAAATACTGCGATACAGCAACTTTTCGAGTTTGGACCTCCTGCTCGTTCTGAAGTTTTACTGCATGTAGAGAAACCTCAAGTGCTTCGACTTGAGTGGTAACCCCAAGCACTTGAGCTCGCAGAGCTGCCACAACATCATCACTGAGGGGTTGGTCATCGGTAGGTAAGTCCAACAATCCGTACAAATGGCGCGCCTGTACCTCAACCGTGTCGATGATCTCAAGAGCAAGTTTTACCCTAGATTTCTGCGGGGAAGCGCTGTGAGGACTACGGCAAGGAACGGAAGCCCGCGTCAAGTTCTGCTTCTGCCAAGGCAGGGCAGAAGGACCAGATCGAGGTTTGGGTGACTTAGTCGTAGAAGGAGGAGTGGGTGCAGGAGACGGAGTTGGGGAAGAAGGCGGAGAAGGAGAACTTGATGAGCCCGGTGATGGTGATGAAGACGTTGAAGATGTCTCGGCGTTCACGATACGCTGAACACTGTCTAGGATCTCAGACACCGGAACGGTGCCGAGACTCCCAGGATGGCGAGGAGATGCGGATACTTGAAACTCCTGACCAGAAGTCCACAGTTTGCTAGACTGCGCCGGTATGTCGGGACCTTCGTCGGTGAGGGTTACAGCGGTCATCAAATCGGCGAGAGAGTCAAGCTGGTAAAATGTATGAGTGGAAAGGCTCAAAGAGGACACATCGTTTGGTCTTACCTGGTGGGTCAAACCATCTTCCTGAAGACCTTGAGACTCCTTTTTCACATAGTTAGGAATGGAACGAACGGAAACATCAAATGAGTGCATACCTTCTGTTTGTCTTCCAGCGCACGTAGGTGCTGGATTTTGTTGGTTTTAATCACTCGATGAGGACCAGGAGATAGGCCACAAGTGCAGAGATAGGTTTTCGAGCTCATCTCACTATCGTATGAACGTTAGGGAGGGATTGACAATTGCGGTGAGTGAATGGATGCGAACAACAAGCATTTAAATAAAGGGAAAGATGCTTTTGTTCCAAAAAGATAATAAAGACGATGATCATGACAAAAGCTGCAACCGCACGTGCACTTTCAGTCCACCCTAACCCTAACCCTAACGGGGTTCTAGTTCTATATTTCACAACAATTTCAACGATTTCGACGATTTCAATTTATTTATGGTCTTCTAGTACACATATGTGTGTTAGTACTAGAACCGTAAGCAAGTAATACAAGAAATGGTAATAAGCAACTAATACAAAAAAGCAATCCTACGAGATACAATCGAACTACACTACATCAGATTACGCTGTCAAGGAATTCAGCTGCAAGTTTTTCGTTTATCTGAGCTAACTTCAGAGCCTTATGAGTAAACCTTATTGACGACTTCCATTGAGCGGCAGACATGAGCTTCGCTGTTCCTCCATGGATTTGATCCAGACGATTCTTATACCAGCGCTCGCAATCAGCGTTCCATGTCCCAATATTGAGCCCGGAGTGAGCCCATGCTGAAGGTTTGGGCCACCAAGATATATCAGAAGTTTGAGGGCCATTGGGACCGTTAACTTGTCCTGAAGTAGAAAGTGTTAAAATCAATGCCACTTGGGAAGCAGATGCACTTACCTGTATCGACCCTATAAACGCCACATATCAAATCGATCTCTTCAACAGTGAGCTCATCATCCCAGTACCCAAGGGAAGGGTCTCCAGAGCTTTTTTGACAATGTCCGAACTGGAGAACATCGTCTGAAGGCCCGTGTCCCACATCCTCAAAAGTTATAAACTGCTCTGCCAAACGCGCAATTATCCCACCCTTTAGTAACGCGGCGCGTCCCCGAGGTGAGTGAAAAAAGTCCTCTAAAGTGGTAAGATACGAGTAATAATCAACCTCAGTGAATTGATAGTATTTTGGGCGATATCCAAGCGCTGAACTCCACGTCCGTGCAGTGGTGAAGCAAGTAGACCTTGGCGGAGCTCGGATGCAAGTCCGAAGAGACCGCAAACCAGACAACAGATCAGGAACCATACAATCTAGCCTTGGTTTCTTGTCATCACCAATGTCGATGCCACGCAGTATTTCTACCACCGTTGTAGGACTCGAAATAACAATCTCATATTTTAGACCATCCTCAGGCAACGGCGTAAGAATGTATGACTTTTGGCTGTCAAGAAAATCTGTCCGAATAGAAAGCAACGAGCGAGCCTTGCAGAGGTCGTCTTTAGAATGGAGAAGGTCAATATAATCTGCGGGTATGGCAGAAATACCAGCAGTATCTGACTGCATGAGATAGTGAAAGAAGTTCTGCAGATGACATTTCACATCGTCAGCAGGCATATTGTGACCATGTCCTCCTAGAAACTTTAGAACCTGGCTCCATGCTGGAGCACCAGGAAGGAGTGTGCATTTATAATTTGGAATGAGGAAACCGTATCGATCGTAGGCAATGTCTAGAATAGGATTGACTTGATGTTCACCACTTTCAGGAAAATCGGCGAAGTGAAGGCGCCCCAAATCAGCCTTGGCAGAAAGGTCTGCTTCCAGGGTTTTGAGAACATTCGGTTGAGAATCCTCCTCCTTCCCCTCCTCTAAGATGACTGCACCATAGTCGTCTTCGAATTCCGGCTCCGGGCAATCGTTGGGGTCGAATTCAAAGCAGAGGTCCCATTGATCGTGGAAAGAGTCGTAGCGACGTTGATTCACGCCATACTGACCCCAGTGGTACTCTGCATTATTACGGCCACCAGGACGTCGAATGAAAAATCCAGGGAGCTCGGATTTCTCCCATATGAAGATAAGTGCCCCACGTCGACCTGGTACTATCTGTTTTTTGGCATTCTCTTGACGAGCAAGGCGTCTTTTACGATCACCGTCAGTTTCTTTCTTCGCCCGCTCTGCATTGCTTTTTTTTCGACGTTCAAAGAACGCATCCATGTTTTCCCCAGGACGTTGTCCGCTGTTGGGTTCTACAGGAGGGAACTGAGGAGGGAGGAGAGTGTGTTCTTCAGCACCAGCAACCAGTCGATTTGCTTCAGCTGTCTCTGCAGCATGGGTAGCAGCGAATCGACTTGCTTCATCTGCTTCTGCAGCTTTGGCAGCAGCGAGTCGACTTGCTTCGTTTGCTTCTGCAGCAGCAGTGAATCGTTGCTCTTCTGATTTGACAAACCTCCTGAACTGATCGTTACCAATGAATTTTCCTTCAAAACGCTGAGCAGAAGGGGATGTGGACTGCAGGGGAATTGTACGGGGAAAAGCTCGTTGCCGAAGGGACGAAACTTCTGCAAAGGTTGGAGGCCTAGGCAATTGCGGCTTTCGAAACTTCTCAAACGTGTCGCACGCGTTGTAGGATCCCCAGCTGAATACAATCTGTTCAACGTCGCGCCAAATTTCGGGTAGCCAGGCAAGGAAATGACACGAGGGTACGTCAATGATTCCACCAACTCGATGGACTGAAGCATCAAGGGTAGCTAAAAGCTCCGCAACCCATTGATGGTCTACACCACTGCGCTGAGCGACCTCAGTGCGCCAAGCTCTAGGCTTGGCAATCTTTTCCATGTGCGCGTCCAGCAACCTCATCCATAGTGAAACAGTGGCCATCAAAGGCACAAATGCGTTCTTGGATCGATATGCAGCTATCTGTGCTGTCTTCTGGCTGCGGTAACTTCGAATATATCCGTATCTCTGAGGTTCTGGCCAGTAAGTGAATTTGGGTGGAAAAGCAATGTTAAAATCAAGCTTGCGCATTGCAAGCAGAACCCGCGACATGTTATATTCCAATGCGGCCCATTCTACCATTAAACTTGGGTCCAAGCACCACGACAAGTCTGGTAGCTGGTGTATGGGAGCAGTGTAACGATGAACAGGTCTCAGACGGTCGAATAGACGGCCTGCAAAGGGCGCCTCAGGAACGAGTAGGAGGTATGGATACGAGGAGGAAATCCAGTTCAGACGATGCAGGTTACCCACACTAGCTGATGAATGACATGGCGCTTCTTCGGAGGATGGGAGGAATGGAAAGAAATTTTGGTCGCCACGGTAGACAGTGAATACACGGTCACCAACGAGAGCATGAGGGGTTTTAAATGCGTGTATTTCAGTTGTGGGGACTGTAGAGCGTGCAGAGGTAGACGACATGACTGCGCTAGGACTACTAGTAAGAGAACTACTGGTGCCACTGGAGGATTTATCAGGCGTTGAACGCTTGGCAAATGTCAGAAATTCTGCGCTAATCATAAAATGAGCTAAAAAAAGAACGTCAGTGAGAGGCTATCGGAAAAGAAAAGCTACTTACGAGGTTGGGTGAGAGCAGTCAACTAGTCAACGTTGGCGTTGAGTTCAGAGTTGAGATCTGAGAAGACAAAGACAATCAATGAGCGCTTAATAATTCATGAGCGCTTGGTAATGAAGTACAAACCAAAACAAACTTCTCTTGACTTCGACTTCGACTGCTCAATATATCTTACAGTCACCGCTCGAGCGTTATGTCACGCTATTTGACTTTGCTTCTTACCATTATCTGTGCTCGAGGAGCCGTCGATGTGCAACTCGAGTGCAGGGTAAACTTCCCTCTATAACTCTTACTTGCCCATGTCGTGTCCAACTAGCCGTAAGTGTGCGAGTTGGATACGGGGCGAACTTTGATCACACTGCCCTCTCCTCTAACCCTCCTCTTACATCTTCGAATCCCATATCTGGTCCCTTTCCTGTACCCGTCCCAACGAACCAGGCAACGACTCAGGCTCCCCCAACTTGCCGTGTCACGAATCAAAAACAGGAAAGATTTCGTTCCTCCCTGACACTGGCGAGATGTTTTATTCACCGCGTCTGCAGCTTTATGGCCGCTGGTGCAGTTGATTCTGGGTTCCTCTCCTAGTGGACGATGTTGCTATCGAGGACGAGACTGCAGAAGTACGGCAATCGTCATCAAACCTCCTTCCTTTACGACCGTCACAACCTATAGCCCTTTCGCTCCCCTTCTCCCTGCTGTAGGTTGTCAATGACGTCAATACGATAAGGAGTCTCTGATCCGTTCAACGGATTACAGGCTCTGTTCTTAACTAGCAAATTGACGATGAAGAGTCTCTGAACCTACAACGGATTAGAGCTCTTAACTAACAAATCATTGTCGATGCCAGCGTACTCTACGCTGCTCAAGGAGGACGTTTCCACGATATAGAGGCCTTGCGAATACGATGAAGAGTCTCTGAACCGTTCAACGGATTACAGACTCTGTTCTCAACTAGCAAATCATCTTCGTTGCAGTGCCAGCGCACCCTACGCTGCTCAAGTACGACGTTACCATGAGTAAACCGTAGTCCGATGTTTACATGATTACTACTAAATCGATGCGCTTGAGTCTGAACCACCAGCGGCAGTAACCAAGAATTCAAATGTTTCCTGCGACACTTTCAAAACTTCTTCAACCCACCAATCCTGCTGCTGGGATAACCATTGCTGGTTATACAGCGCTCTAGGCAGACCAGCTGGAGCCTCTCTAGTACTCTCTACTACCGATCTCACTCGAGGCAGGGCTCTGTTACCGCTGCGAGTACTTTGCTTTTCCCTTTCCTGGGTCGCATGGTCGATTTGCATCATGTATTCCGTTACCTGCGGAGCTCTCCAACGACATAGGAGAATGTTGTAAACCTTGACGGTTTGTCCATTGGACAAGGAGGTAACTGTAGCCTCCTCATCGGACATGCCGTTGACAGAGAGCAGTTCGAGCAGTCGGACGAGATAATACCATATGTCTTGATCTGGCCCCCCCTCCCGGGCACGGATTGTCGCGGTGTTTAATCGTTTTTTAAGTTTCTACGTGACTTTGGTAAGTTGTACGCTCACTGTTGTAATGATAACAAACTCACCTCATTGCGTAGCGATCTGCAGCCTACCCTTCCCCATCGCCCAAGGAGGTAGTTGTCGACTCGATCCTTCACCTCATCATCAGTCTCGTACCGCCAAGAGCCATCCGGGAGGTCAACGATATGCGGTTGTTTCATGGACCAGGAAGTTTTTGCTTCTTTCAACTGGTTCTCCAGTAGTGCACGGATGTAATACTCTGTCACGTCAGGCAGATTCCATCTCGCCGGATCTTGGTTCCGAGCTTGGACGATGCTGGAGTACAGGCGGGTGATGATAGCCTGGTTCCACCGAGTGTTCTTGCTATCGCTCAAGTCGAGGACGAGGTTGTTGTTGCTTGGCCCGAGTCCTACTCCTTCTTCGTATGCCTCAACATCTCCAACATTGGCAGACTTGTATTGGCGAAAGTCGGCAGCGGTAGCTATCTTGAATGTCTCCTTCCAGATCTCCCGGATACACAGCTAAAATGAACAATAAATTCCTAATTCCTGCGCTTTACTCAAATCTTACCTTCCAGAGATTGTCCATCTCCCTTCCGATCGTACTTTGCACCTGCTTCTTATTGTCGTCAATCGCTTTTTGACGGCTCCTGCCTTTAGCTTTATGGCTACTACTGTCCCTATCGATGACAACTTCCCCTAGCTGATTTAGCAGGGTCCGTATCAGTCCCACCACGCTTCGAACAGATTCAGGGTCGGCGGGGTTGAAATTCTCCGTGGCTTGATTAATGGAGTCTGCCAAAGATGAAGTGCTGGGCTGAGCTGAAGTGGCGGGCGATGATTGGGATGTAGATGGGGTCGAGGAAGGCATCTGATATGGGAGTTTAGTAGTTTCTATTGTCCGAGCTCGAATGGTGGCCGCGTTTCTACGTTTACGCGCAGCTGGGGATATAAATCTGGGAAGGCTATGTGGTGTGGGCACTGGGATGAACTGAGAATTTGTCGATGAAGATGATGTTTGTGGTGAGGAGTGGTTGTGAGGGGCTGGGTTGGGTATCTGAGCTGTTGAACCACTCGTCGATGTGGTGACTGTCAATGCTCCCGGTGCATGTTGGGGGTTGCTGTGAGCCGCAAGGGCAGGTCCGGGTTTTTGACCAGATGAGCTGTTCGACGCAGCGCGGGGGCTAGCAGAAGGTCCTGGATGCGAGGGCACCGGCGTCGATGATGAGGCTTGTGGTAGGGATTGGTTGTGGGGGGATGAGGTGGGTATTTGAGTTGTCCCAGATGATAATATTCGCTGAACAACACTGGTAGTGGTTGTCCACCGATCTCCTGGTGCATGTTGGAAGTTGTTGTGAGGTGCAGGGGCAGGGGTAGGTGTTTGATCAGCGGAGCTGCTCGATGCAGCGTGGGGTCTGGAAGAAGGTCCTGGATGGAGGGACGACGACTTTGTGCTTGCGTGCACTGGTGTAGATGAAGATGATGGCTGCTGTGGGGAACTGTTGTGAGGGGCTAGGGTGGGTATTAGTGCTTGCAGAACAGCGTTGGTAGTCGCAGTCGATGAACTCGGTGGGGCTTGTTGGAAGTTTTGGGGTGCTGGGGTGGGTATCGGTGCCCGTTGAACAGCTGTCGTAGAACTCCCAGTTGTCGATGATGACGTGCGTATGAGACTGGTCGAGCTCGACGAAGCGTAGGGGATGACAGAAGGTACTGGACGTTTCGTATTCTGCATCTGTGCACGAAGGTGGTATATTTCGGCATTCTTCTCATTCTAGACTCTTGTGAGTATGATGCCGTTTGTGTGTAGACTTTTAACTTACCAACGCTTTTGCACTTTCAGCCTCGAGCTCTTCCGTTCTGGAGTGGAGGAATTTCGACAGCTGTTCCACTTCTTCCATGTCTGCTGCGTCCTCAGCAGACATGTCCAATTCAGTGATTTCTGCCTGCTTTCCGCGCGAGACCTCCAACCTCTTCTGGACCTCCTCATCAACAGCGGACTCGAATTGTTGGCGCAGCGCGTGTATCTCTTTATTGAGCACAGATGCATTGAACTGGTTTAAGCTGTCTGCCTGCGCGCGGGCTGCAGCGAGATCGTCCTCGAGCATCTTTATATACGACTTGTCAACTACGCGCTTATTCACGAGCGTGTCTGCGCGTTGCGTCTGATACGCCTTTTCTTCTCGAATCTGCGAAACATCAACATGAGGTGGATCCAAAACACGAAGTCATTCTTACTTCAGAAAGTTGTCTGCGCAGGGGGGCCCGGAGGTCAAGTCCCCGTCGTTTTTGCGGTGGACCATCCTGTTCGTTCTGCATCCGTACATCCTGTTCCTCCAAGATTCTCTGTTCCTGCTCTTCACCATGCATGGTTAATGCGTCTTCTTCCTGATCTATTGGTTGATGATCCTGTTGTAAATCACCATAGTGTGCTATTGAGTCGTCCTCTTCCTGATGTATCAGTTGATAGTCAGTTGTGAATATACAATCTATATGTCTGTACGAATACTTACATTGTGTTCGGGATCCATATCTACGTCCAAGTCTACGATGACTTGGTTATGCTCAATAGTAGGTTCATTGTCCAGCTCCATTGCCCCGGGCATAGCGTTGGATGTTTCGGACCATGGATTGAAAAATGCGGGCGGCATCTTTGGACGATGTGTAAGGGATAATGAGTGGGTGTTCAGTAGAGGAATCCGGCCTCTGGATATCGATTTGCAGATACGTTCAACGCGCAGGAAAGAAGAGCTTGGCTCAAAAAGGGTAGAGAGTAAAGTTGGCGATGTGGGTTTTACCGAGAGGAGACGTTCAACGCAATGAAAAAGAGCTCAGCTCAAAAGTAGTGGAGGGTTCCCCCCCCTCCCCTCTCCCTATAAACCTAGCACGGCATGCCGTCCTAGCTTCTGTCTTTTTGTTTATATCTTTTTGTCTACTTTTCTATTTGTCTTTCAGCCCTTTCGACATCTCCGTTCCTGAACTCCCTCAGAAGACTTTCAATATCATTGTTTTCTGGAGGTCTTGCGCACGCGCTCTGCTTAGCTGGGATCAAGATTGCGACATGGAATTGGTCTTCAATCCGACACGGTATGTATCTTTTTGTCTGCTGTGACAGTTGATACTTATCCCATTATCTTTATCCACCTGGCCTCTATCTCACGCTCGCAGATCCCTTTCTTGGGCTGCTTCTTTTTCATTGTCTTTCCGACTTCTTTGAAAAGTAAAAAGGTAGAGGATTCGATATCCTCCATCATTAAACTCCCCAGCTGGTCTGCTCTCCTTCCGCACGCCTTGCCATCTTCACTCCCCTCGGTCTTCACACTCATTTAGCCATGGTTAATCAACGATTATTTATTGATCCCAAACATGTAAAGCTTCTCTATTCATCTCTATCATTAGATGGCTAACACTCTTTTAAAGCTTAAAGGAACACTCGAGCTGCGAGCTCGGATCTACACTCCACGTCAAAAATCCCCAGAATATATCCACGTCCTCACCAGGACCACCTCTCCTCGGTCTTCCCAGCGATACGCGCTTGTCGACAGCCTCTTTGAAGCTCAGACCTTTCAGCCGCACACCCACGACATCTTTGTGTCTGTAAAGCACGGTCGGGCGACGGATACGTTCCGAGTATTTTTCAAACGATCCACTCGTTTGGCACATAATACCAATTTTGGGGTACGAGGCGATGTTGTGATAATGCGCTCAGCCAAGAACGCTCGTCACTCCGTTGTGAACTTTCGGGGTGCTTCAGACGCTCGTCTCGCAGATTATGTTTTAAAGCAGTATGCTTTCGTTCTAATCTTCTCAAAACATACTGATCTCCCCCTTCAGAATATCACCCAAAATCCTGCAATTTCAAGGCCCCCTTCGACACCGATGCCCAAAACAAATAATACTTTTGAAGCGTCGAGTGGGCTCGACATCTATTGTATTTTACAAATAATTACTTACGTCTCAATTCTTCGCATCCAGCTGCTACCAGTATAAAGTATTCCAATTCTATACCTATGCCATGACAATGAACTATCTTACACTAATTCCTATTCTACACGCTTTGACGTTGCGCAGTCGACTGATATACCTAAGCTAGTACATCGACAAAGGAAAAATGATAATACTTCGTAAGCAGATATTGAGCAATAAGTCTAAAACTAGACTTGCTGAATCCTTAAACTTGCTGATATTATTTTAATAATGTAAGCAGTGCTACGGGGCGTATACTCATTGTTTTCGACGTCGCTAGAGGAAGAGTCTGCTGCTCTCAAGTACGACATTACAAAAACCCAACATACTGTATTTGGACATGATATCATGAACTAATAATACCCGAAGCTAACTAGTTTATTAGGATATCTTACTTATAACTTCGTTTGACAGGTACTTATCAGTTTAATATAATGAGTCTTTCGACACCGTTCTACTCGTGCCGTGCTAAGGAATATCTTACTTATAACTTCGTTTGACAAACATAAGAGAATGATGTTAAACAACTCATGTTTGCAAACTACACAATAGATACAGTTGAGTATGGTATGCGGTCAATCTACAAGGATGGATCCAGCATGGTATGTGGCCAATCAAGAATTGGTCCAGCATGAGATACTGATACATAGTCTAAATAAATAGTGGAAGAGAGGAAATGAAAATGAGGAAGGAGCCGTACACAAAAGGAAGATGCAAACAGTTGCGTTGTATGTTACGATGTAATGCAATAAAATAATGATATATTTTCCAGACTCATAATTTATCCCCACTCACCGACGTAATGAATCCAAAGAGCTAGCTGAGCCTGAGCGCTCTCCTGGTGATTCAGTATTCTCCCAGACGCTCGGAAGCTCTAGCGTAGGAGTCGCTGTTTTTTTTGAGACTCGTCGGTGCCACACCATGGAGTCGGGGGGGGAGAGTAATCGAGGTCGGAGCGAGGGATTCCTATGGCATAATTCTGCTGCAAAGAGTGTGAATGCTTTATAGAGATCGCGATTCACCCGGTCTGGACTCTCCACGCCCAAAAGCTCCTTCATAGTGCGGCCGCACGAGTAGCGATCGGCAAGGAAGGGGAAGTACGACTTGCCCTCCTCAACCTCAGGAGCCATATAACCTATGGTACCGCGTATACCAGAAGTTGGCAGATGGGCTCGGTCCAAGATAGAGATGTTGAAGTCGATGATTTTGAGCGTTGGTCGGGATCTGTACTTGTCGTCGTCGACAACGTCAAGGACCAGGTTGTCGGGTTTGATATCCATATGAGCCACTGCGAGCCGAGTATGGAGAAAGTGGACAGCTCTCGAGAGCTGGTGACAGAGCGACACAGTATGCCCTTTCAAGTGAGCCCCTTTTTCATGCCTGATATCTCTGCCAACTGAAACAAAAGCAGGAAGTGTAAGATACTTGTTGGATCTCCACGTGACAGTTGACCACTCGGAAATGAAGTGTACAACGTTGACGTTCTTGTGAGCACGATGATATGTTCGAATGCGTCTGTAGGCCCTGAGCTCCGGCTGATAGAGTATTTTTCGAACAAAGACCAAGCCTAATGGGCTGTGGACACGATACACACCATGCTGGTAGATTCCAATTGAACAAGTACATGCGTGATATATGCTAATCAGAACCTACAGATATCTTCTCATTCTTGGTGGATGTTTCGGGAGAGGTCCACTCTGCCACTGCCTTTCTCTTGGCCGGGACAAGGCTTTCGGTGTGACCTTCATCTAACACCTCGTTTATATTGCTCCAGACCTCTTGAAGTAAAAGCTGCTGCTCCGATGTCTGAGTATAGTAGCGCGGGTCGCATGCATTTAGGAGTCGGAGATGGAATTGAGCTCGGGAATGGCGATCCTGCAAGGGGAACGTCGGAGATTTTATGGAGTACTTCAAACTGCAGTAGTAGATCTAACAAGAATTTCAGTTTCTTGTGGTCAGAAAAAAGGGATAATCATGCGTACGTTCTTATCTGTGTGCTCGAACACCAAAAAGCACTCCCCTTCCCACCCTGCGTTCACATAGAAGATCGGGAGGCAAATGTCTATTTGGAGTGCAATCTTCATAAAACGGACATAGAATGCTGCGCGCAACAAGAGCCGTCGGAAGTCCGCTCTCTTGGACTTCTTGGTGATGGAATATATCTCTGCCAGGAAAATGATAAAATGACCATCGACCAATGTAGCGTCAGGCTTATAATGGGTTAAGCGAAACTGTCGTCTCCACCAATCCTTGTTATCCCTCTCGCTGTCCTGATCCGCTTTGAAATACAAGAAGCCCATGTGTTCGGGTAAAGGTGTTTCTGCACTACAAGCTCGGGTCAATTCATCAATTCTTTTGTCGTCAAGACATAAAACTACCTGGGCATCACGAGGGAACGACTTTCGCTTTCGGAGAGTTTGTCCGAAGCTGTGATGACTCCCAACAAAGGCGAGAAGGTGCACTCTCTAGCAGGTCCTTGAAGGTAGGTAGGCTTCACAAGATTTTCCTTGCGGATTGCATCTGTGCTTATATATTGAGCCTCCAATCTGAACTGGGATGAAGAGGAGTCTCCGGTACTATGATCTGTACTTTGCTCCTCGAAAAACTCGTTGATAGAGAGTCCGTAATTTTCGAAGCAGGTCTCAGCGTAGTAGCTGATCTTCTACAAATGCTGGGAAGTTAGTGTATTGTGCACGACCACTCTGTTTAACAACACACCAGTTGTTGGGTACTGAACCGCGGCCTTTTTGCCTCCAGTTGATCTTTCTTGGTCTTCACAAAGTTGGGAATATCACCAACCGAGTCAATCCAAAGATAAACACGGTTGTCGTGGAGGTCGCTGATACTAGGAAACTTAGGGTCATCGCAGTTGGTCAGGTCAAATGCGATGTCTAGATAAGGAAGCAAGCCGTGCTTTTGCCAGGTGTCTCGCATATGTTGAGCCCGCTCCTGTGCAATTTTCTGAGCCCGCTCCTGTGCATATTTCTGGCAATTTTCCCAAGAGGCCATAAAAGCGTCCGCATTTCCTAAATAACCCTCTCATGAGGAACGAAGTCACCACGCAATTGTGCAGATACACATACCTTCTTCCACAAGGCAGAGACCTCCGTAGCGACAGTCCAAGACCTCGGACATCTGCGTAGAGCTACCCACCATCTTGAACCTTGCCTGCATCCGGAACGGAACTGCTCCCAAGTCCTGAGCCGTGATCATCATCACGCATGTCCAATCTTGTCCAAAAAAGCCTTTGATTGTTTTAGCTGCGTCCAAATCGAGTGCTGGCTTCTCCGCGAAGTACACGAAAGGTCGGACGTTTGGGTTATGAAAAGGATCGAGTTCCGGTTGGTAAACAAAGTATTGAACTGACACAAAGGGAGGCAAGGAAGGCAAGGAAGACAAGGAAAGCATGGCTGGGTTGGAGTCGGATAGGGATGGGGCTTTCTTCTTATTCTTTTTCCCATATGTACCCTGGCCCTCGCGATCGCCCTTCCCCATTGGTATGACAATACGATTGTGAGGGCGCGATAACCGGTCGAGATTCTACTACGCAAATGTAAGACACGGTAAATAGATGACAAACATACAACGTGTTGAACGCATTGTATGTTACAATAGGAACAGCTTACCGTTGAATGCAGAAATCAGCTGGGGGGACAGCAGTGGAAGTTGGAAGTGTTGGTAAAACGAGTCGTTGGTTAGTAAAACGTGTGCATGTGTCAATCGGGCCGGAAGTACCTACCTCCGCTTGTTTTTCACCTCCGTTTCCAACCACAACGTCAAACGTCGTACAGATGCAATGTGTTCAACAGATTGTATTTCGACCTCACTTCATACTACCGATATGTATCTGAATAATAACAATGCTACGCTACTCGATAAAAGTACACTACGCGCCTTGACGCTGCACTACCCAAGCCAATAGAATCGATACCATCCTATTTTTTAAAATGAGTCAGGTACTCAAAGAAGGGAACAGCTCTGGTAGCTCACCCGTTCTGGATGATGAAGCCCACAGTCGCCGCAATCATGACCAGTTGCATGAAGAAAGAAAGGTACCTGCGACGAGATTCGCTCTCCATATTGGCTCGTCGACCCAGACGCTTTCTCCAAACAACGATGTCGGTGCCTTCCTCCGTGTCCTTGGAATTTGCTGCGACGATGGATGACTGGCCTTCGATGCTGGTCGCCTGCAGATGCTTTAGACCTGATTATTCAGAATGGAGACTGCACTTACCAGGACCGTCTGGACCCATTCGTTCCTCCCCACAGTAAGCTCATCAACGGCCTCCCCGCTTCGCCTATCGAAGACATAGACAACACCATGGTCGCTTCCGCTGATGATGAGTTTACAATCTTCCCCGAAACAGATTTGTCTGGGTCTCCATGTCTTGTGCACCTTGACTGGGAATGTCCGGAGTCGAATACAGTCCATCCTATACAGACCAACTCCCTGAGCAGGATCATCAATCGCAAACACGCCCTTTCCTGCATCCAAAATAGCGTTTCCGCTGTTTAGATGTCAGTTACTGTTGACAAGAAAAGTAGACTTGGACATACATGGGGCCTCCAACGGCCATCGGTTGACCTTCTATCCGTCCAAGCTCATGGCTCAGAAAAACACTAAATGACCTGTTCAGTTCCTTTGAATTATTTGAGCAATCTGTAGTGCTTACACGGCGCCATCATAGAGTCCAAATACAATCACTTTGCGATCGTTGGCCTTCGAGCCGAAGGCTACTGATTTCGGGACAATATTATCGAGTGTAACGGAGAACAGGGGGCTGAGATTCATCAATGGGTCCAGTCCATAAAGCTGAACTACTGCATTCCGATTGCAGACCACCAATCTCCCGCCGTCAGCATCAAAGTCAATTCCCGTAATCTCACTGGATTGTGCCATATTGAGCACAAATCTTTCCTCGAACTCCTTCAAAGTTAGTAAGTTTAAAACTTCATTCATTGTGCACGAAGCTTACTTCAGTCTCTGTTCTTCCAGCAGATCTTTGTTTCCAACAGACCAATGCCCCCGACTGGGTTCCAAAGAAAAGGGCCTCATCAGGATCGTCTGTGCGACTGATCCAAGTTAATGCTGTAGTGGCACCTCTGGTGCCTGCCCCAGTTGGACCTTTCAGCTGTCCGTTGGTTTGAAGACTCCAAATCCGTACCCCGTCAGCACCTGTATGTTTTTAGTGGGAGATGATAGACACCAGTGCAATCTCACCTCCACTGGCAAGGAGTTTTCCGTCATCGGTTGCAGAAAGACACAAAACTGGTCCTTTGTGACCAGAGAGTCTGTTCTTGTACTCAAAAGCACTAGTTTTCGAGACCGGTTTGGATCGAGAAAAGAAAGCGATGGAAGCTGGGAATGGAAACATTGGAG
>Ga0209611_10006571_pt1 | contig 18955 bp, 16 predicted proteins | sample S1TSphgellanicum_3_FD_187693 | JGI IMG/M metagenome (GOLD analysis project Ga0209611, IMG submission 187693) | Host-associated microbial communities from peat moss isolated from Minnesota, USA - S1T2_Fc - Sphagnum magellanicum MG (SPAdes) (version 2) | ecosystem: Host-associated > Plants > Peat... | reverse complement strand
AACCCAATACCTAATTTGCCACATCATTACTTATAGAGATACAACTCCATTACCAATCTCTATAAATGATGATGTGGCAATTCACCATTTTTCTATATTAAAACAAAAGAGTCCCAAAGCAATATGGTTAATGGAAATTTTTCCAAAATTAAAAAAATAAAATAAAAATCACCACATTTCAAGGAAGAAAATTATGAAATTATCTTCAAGAATTTTTGGAGAATTTTGGTCAATTTTTCAGCTTTGTTCTTTTTAAAAATCAATCACCATATTTACCTAATAGGTTCTAGTAGTGGTTCATTAACATATAATAATAGGATTTCTAGATTATTTATTTATTTGTCTTGTAGTCAGAATTTGGCTAAATCCTCTTGTGGGTGATTGCCACTTTTGGTGCAACAGAAGGAAATTAAAAAATTGAAAAAAATTAAAATTGTATATATATATATATTCTTCCAAATGTACTACTACATTTCTGGGGCAGAGGATATTAAAATACACAAAAGAAAGGAGATAAAGTTACTTAATATTAAACATGGGTTTTTATAGAAACCATTTCCTTTGGGGCAGGCATGATTAATAATAAAAATAATAATACATTATCCACAAGTTCCCAAAAAGAGGATAATTTAATTTAATTCAACATAATTTAATTTAAATCAGTATACTTTAATTTAATTCAATATAATATAATATAATTTTAAAAATGGAAATGGAAAAAGAGAGAGAGAGAGAGAGAGAGAGAAATAGACTCATCATATTTTTCATTTAAATTTAGAAGGAAAAACATGATGATTCTTTTCTATTTTTCATTTTAGTGGAAAAAAAAGGAAGAAAAAAACAAACAAACAAACAAAAAAGAAAAGAAAAGAAAGTAAATAAATTAATATTTTTGTTTTTCAGCTCAAAAAATATGTGAAAATTCCAATCCCCCCAAAAAAACACTGAAATTTTGGGCTTCATAAAAGGCTTTAGAGTTTGCAGCACTGCAGTCTGGAAGCGCTCTTCTCTCCGTCTCTCTCTCTCTCTCTCTCTTTGGTGGCGCACTCTAGCTCCTCTCTTAGATCGAGCGGGATCTGCAAGAATATGAACGGAATTGCTTCAAGAAAGTTTGGAGAGATCGATTTGACTCCTGCTTTCATTGCACCGCAAGTTTCCAAAGCTCTTCCTTGTATGTAGCCTTTGGAGTCTGGGGAGAAAAACCAGCTCCAATTCTGGCTCTCGTAGAACAGTACTACAAAATTGCTCCTCCAATTTTGCTTCGATTTTTTGTCTCTGCCAAGAAGAATTGGTTCCCTCTCGATCGAGTCTTGCGGATCCCGAAACAACTCCCAACCACCCACCCACCCACCCACCCATTCCAGCTTCAAAAAGGAATAGATAGATTGTATAGAAACCATGGTGAATAATTTCTTGTTTCCTGTTTTCTTCTACCAAGTCTGTGGTGGTTTCCATTTTATTTTTTCTCCTTGAGATGACAACAAAGGTCTCGGGTATCCGCCATCGGAAGCAGAGGTAGAGGCAGAGGACTGTGGGTTTCTTTCTTTCGCAACTGTGCAGAAGTAGCTGCTGCTGCTGCTTCTTGCTTGTGTTTTGGTTCCTGCAGAGACCCACCCGATCGCCTCACCATTCCCTTCCTTGCAAAGCGCAGCAGCAGAGAAGAGAAGAGAAGAGAAATTGTTTGGACAGGGAGAATCGTGCGTTGTGTGTAGCAACTTTCCTTCCTGTGTTTTCTTTTTTCCCACCCAGGAGAAGTTGTTGCAACAACGCAAGCATGTCTGGATCAATGGCACCAGCAGGAGACGTAACTTCCAGTGGCCTCATAGCGGGAGACGACCCTCTGCACTATGCGCTGCTGCTCCTTATTGTGCAAGTGGCCATCATCATCGTCCTCTCTAGATTTATCACTTTCCTATTCAGCCCTCTTCGCCAACCCCGAGTCGTTGCTGGTACTCCCTCCCTCTCTCGCTTCTGTTGGTGTGTGTGTGTGTTCGTATGTGTGCACCCGCTCTCTCTGTGTGTCTGTGTGTCTGTGTCTGTGGCTGTGTTGTAGAGCAGGTTTCTGCAGCTCCTCAGCCCTTAAACTGCCACCCAAAAGTCTAGAAACCCTCTCAAGGTTCCTTGGAAGAGGGGAATTCCCCTTCGTTTGGGTTCTCTGTGAGCTTCATTTTCCTAGTGGGAAAAAAATTCTGTACCATATCTGAGCATGTGTAGAAGTGTCAGTAGTTTTGATGACAAAAATGCAAGAAAAATGGCCCATCATCATCTCATTGATGCAAAGGAAGGTAGGTATTTTCTCTGCTTCCTAGCAGAGACAAATCATACTATCAAGTATGAAGAAATTGCTCTCTTGGGTTTTCATGCGAATTGCAGAAAAAAGACTTTGACCTTGCAGTGGTGCTCTGCAAAAGTTTTCCTTGCTCAGCAGCAGCAGCACATGCAAGAAGACCATGAGGAAATGTGGCATTTTATCGAAATTGTGGATTTTGAATGTGCAGAGATTATTGGAGGTGTATTATTGGGACCAACAGCATTTGGTAGAATTCCAGGTTTCACTGACGCGATTTTCCCTGAGAGTTCACTAACTGTGCTCAACACATTTGCGAATATAGGGCTTATTTTTTTCCTCTTTCTTGTTGGTCTCGAGCTTGACCTTCAGAGCTTGCGCAAGTATGCTGTTTTTTCTACTCCCTTTTTTTTTGGGTTTCTCAAGTTCCATAACGTCCTTGAGATTTATTTTCACCACAACCTTTTTGTTCTTGTTCTTCTCTTTGACCTAAAATTAATTTGTTCCCCCTTTTTTTATCTCTTGGATTCTGAAAAAACAGGACAGGGAAGGCAGCAGCATGGATGGCTGCTGTGGGCATAGTACTGCCATTTGGGCTCGGTGTTGGGGTGTCTTTGATAATATACAATGTCATGAAAAGTGATCTCCACACGAGTTTCGGCCCTTTCACAGTCTTTATTGGTGTTGCATTATCAATCACTGCGTTTCCTGTGCTTGCTCGAATTCTTGCCGAGCGTAAACTCCTCACTACTGAGGTGGGTGTGTTCAACATGGTTTAATCCTTTCTTCTCCATTTTTGGTTGTGTGGAAATTGTGTCTAAGGGGATCATATTACACTAATGTATGTGAAGAGATTGAACAAAAGGTCATGTTGGAAACTTGGTTGCATTCAATGGTCAGACATCAAGATCATGCAGATTATGGGGTTAGGGACACAAGGTCAGTCTTACACAGGTGTCAAATTTTCCTAGAGTCATCAACATGCTGCACATAACTTCTTCTGCTGATCCCCTTTTTCTTCTACTCATCTATTTATGGATCAATCACTTTCAGTGCATGATCAGTTGATTGTATGCTAAATAAGTAGAGGTTGAGTGCAGCTTGGGCAAATGGCAATGTCAGCAGCAGCAGTCAATGATGTTGTTGCATGGATTTTGCTAGCCCTGGCTGTGGCGCTCACAAATGCAGGTTCCAGTCCTCTGGTGGCTGTATGGGTACTTTTGTCAGGGGTTGCGTTCCTCTTGTTCATGTTCTTGATAGTTCGACCATTCACATTTGCCCTGGCACATCATGAAGAACCCATCCCAGAATCCGTCGTGGCTGCAACCTTGGTCATTGTTTTGGGAGCTGCCTTCCTTACAGATCTCATTGGTATCAATGTCATTTTTGGAGCTTTTATTTGCGGTCTTATCATCCCTAAGGACGGTCCCTTTGCAGGTCCATCACTCTCATGCTCCTTCTCGTCTTCATAAATTTTGTGCACTACAGCTTCCATGTCTGGTTCAAATTAGCTTCCATGCCAACCCTCTTTTTGTAGATCTAAGCAATTTCTCTCAGGATCCTGTTATCTTATTTTGAGAGTCTTTGTGCCAAGTGTTCAATTCTTATTAGTTGCGTGTGCTGCTGACAGGGATGCTGATAGAGAAGGTGGAAGATTATGTGAGCATTCTCTTCCTGCCGTTATATTTTGCTTCTTCAGGCCTTAACACGCAACTTGCTTCAATCAACAATGCAGTAACAGGTATGATTCTAGACCAGTATTGATCAATGAACTAGAAAGGGCTTAGGGTTTAGGGTAGAGGTCTGGGATTTTGGGAGTAGCAAAAAATCAAGCTAAGCATTGTATTGGTTAGAGCTTTGGCAGCATCTTCAGAATACCGTAGGCACTGTAGTGACTTACCCATTTCCAATCATTGTCTAGTTTGCTCTGCATGCATGTAATCTATGGTTTGTTCAGATCTGGAGATTGCAGTGGGCAGTATGTCCATAGAAATAGAAACGGAATCAGGGAATTTGATCAGTATGAGGTGATTTATGTTTTGGGTGGGGTGGCTAGTGGGACTACTTGTGCTGGTGTTAGCGACAACTTGCATAGGAAAAGTGCTCGGGACGGTTATAGTTGCCAAGATTTCAGGTGTTGATCTTCGGAATTCGTTTGCACTGGGATTCCTGATGAACACAAAGGGTCTTGTGGAGCTTATTGTCCTAAATATTGGGCTCTCAAAACGGGTAAGCCAAGTTACACATCTGATTCCTACATTATCAAATGGTGTGAAAAGAGGTCCTGGAAGCATCCTCAATCCAAGATGCTCATAAATGTGATCATCGAGCCTCTAAACTTGCAAACCCATTGCACTGTCTATCACATTTTAGGGCTGATATCTGCTCCAATTCATGCCAGCCCTCCCATTGCATCTGCACTGTAATGTTCCAGTTACATTCTCAATTAGTTTGCTCCAAATTGTGAGTAGTATAAGCGTCATCCTATGAGAGAAGGTGCCATACTTTGCACATGAATAAAAAAAGTAGTTGAAATGCAATTCTTTTGGTCATTTTCTCTCCTCCTGATTGTTCTTTGGATGGGTTTTGTAGGTGATAAATGAAGAGATTTTTGCCATCATGGTGGTGATGGCGTTAGTGACCACCTTCATGACAACACCATTAGTAATGTGGCTTCACAAGCCTGCCCGTGACGAGCCCCCATATAGAAGACGGAAATTTGATGTGGGAAGAGAATCAGATGAGCTACGTATGCTGATATGTGCACATGGACCACGCAACCTGCCAGCTCTTATACACCTAACTGAAATGCTGAGGGGTCGATTCCGCAAGTCATTGCGAGTTTTTGTGCTTCATTTGATGGAGTTTTCAGAGCGGTCATCTGCTATTCGCATTGCGTCCATGGCTAGGAAGGAGGGCAGACCCCACTGGCGTGAGGTAACACCACTACATTTTATACTGTAGTACTTGTTGAGCAGTTGTATCCTCTGAATCTGATCGCTTGTTTGGTTTACCAGACTACTGGAAAGGCTCTTGCAAACATCTGAAAGACTGACAGTTGACCACTTTTGGTCTAGAACTAAATTTATCGCTTTGTTGTTTAGGGAGAATCGGAGTTGGATTCAGTAGAGGTGACATTTCAGACATATGGGCAACTGAGTAAAGTCAAGGTGAATACGACCATAGCCATAAGTGCCTTCAACAACATGCACGAAGATATCTGCTCTACAGCAGCAATGACTCGGGCCAATTTCATTCTCCTGCCATTTCACAAATACTATCGTCTTGATGGAAGCCCTGAAGTTTCGTACACCCAGTTTCAGCATGTCAACTCCATGACACTGCAACAGTCGCCCTGCTCTGTGGGGATTCTTGTCGACAGAGGGTTAGGAGGCCCGTCAGTGCTGCCCATGAACCTCTCCCAACACATTTGTGTCTTATTTTTTGGCGGACCTGATGACCGTGAGGCCCTCAAGCTAGCACGCCGCATGTCCCAACACAGTGGGGTGAAACTCACTGTGATTCAATGTTTGATCAAACAAGAGCCAGATCCACAGGGGCTCACTGACAATGCTCAGCTTGGGAAGTTTTCAAGAAAGCAGTTTGGGAATGTCAGTTACTCCTTCTTTCAACTCAGCTGGAGTGGACTCCTACGATCAGGAAGGAAGATATGGAAATTCTTCAAGGCGCCATATCGGAAGGTCAAACCAGTGAATGCAAGTACAAGTCCATCATCACGGCAGGACTTGGAGACAGAATACCTGGGTCCAGACAGCACAAGAAATGGTTCCACACCAGATGGCAATGGCACAATCAATCTCAAAATGGACAAGGTAGAGTATGAAAATGAGAAGAAGCTTGACATGAGAGCACTTGCACCCTTTGCAGTTCAAAGCAAGAAGGAAACCACTAGCTTGGCAAAGAATAAAATAGCCACAGATGCAGCCAAGAATAAGGAGGATTCAGAACATGTGGATCTGGACTTCAGTACAGATGAGAATATGAAGCCACTTACAAGATTGAAGCTGTGGGAAATGAAGGACCCATTGAGATCATTGATCGAAATCCCATGGTATCGGGATTATGGGTTGGTGATTGTCGGTCTTCATTCCAACAAAGTAAGCCCAATCTTACAATCAGGAACCAGCACAAAACCTGGTGGGCATGGAGTGTTGGGGCCGATTGGGAACCTCCTAGTTTCTAAAGACCTCAGACGTAGCATGCAAGCTTCTGTTCTGGTCGTCCAGCAACACCATCCATCCCAAGGCCAGTTTGGATTTTCTGTTGTTCCAGATGAGGAGCCTCATGATGCACCACCTCATCTTGATGAAGAGCAGGAAACAGAATCATCCCTTTCTGATTCAAATGGAATTACAATGGAGAATTTGGATAGCATAAATGAAGATTCGAAACATTAAAATGTGATCAGATTCATTTCTTGCCTTAGGTCCTTCTTATCAGCCTTCAGGTCTACTTGTTTCACATATGGACATCACTATGTCTTGTATTGGGGGCTGTGTGGGTATGCTGGCATGTCTCCTCCCTTCAATCAATTGCTTTGTAAAAATACTAGAAGAACTAAGGAGTAGTTTATGAGCCTCAAGTTTTACAAGGTAACATTAGCCCCCATGTGCATATATGAAGTTGGAACTAGTGAGACATTTTGATTTGTTCCAATTGGTCTTCTCCATATAGTACTAGGTTGCTGTGATGAGGGCCCTGTAATTCAATGAAGTTAAAAGATTTTTAGCACCATTTTTGTGTTTCAGGATTTCTGGCCCTCGCACAATGTGCTGTGACAGCAGGCACCTGTGAATTAAATTGATGCAAGTAAATATATTTTTTGGGTTGCAATTGATATTTCTCTATTGCTCTTACCTTAAAGATGCCTGAAAACTGCTTTTGTCAACAATCAACAGCTAACAGTGATGTACAACAACAAATTAATTTTGTCCATTTTGTTGGGCATTGCTTGTGTTGCCCAACAAGACTTTTTGGCTCATCTCTCTGCCACATGTATCTCTTATTGTTTCTTTTCCAACTTGTTTTCCATCGGATCTTCTCTGGAGTCCTGGATTTCAGTTGTATCAGCTCCAAATTGCATCAGGGATGTAGAGCTACAACAAAATAGGCCTTACTTCCTCATGCAAGTAAAATCTTTTGGGACGAAAAGGTGCCAAGATAAACAGCAGGTACACAAATTTGGGAGAGATTCCTTAGCTTTGAGGATTCTTTGCAGCTTGATCTCTCATTGAGACATTGTTTTTCTAACCTTTTCCAATTGTTCAGCTTCAAAAAAAATTGCAGCTTGATCTCCCATCTCTGTATTGGATAGTGATTGATTTCTAACCTTTATGATCTCTCAAGAGAGCTTGCAAGCAGAACTAGAGTGCACCCTTGCTCTACAGTTGGGGAAGTTCGATTCCTAGATGCTGATGACCTGAGTTGCTGCAGTCCTGGAAATTAAGTTCAGAAACTGTTGTTCAATAGTAGAAGAGGAGGAATTCAATCCATACAAATGCAGACTTCACACATGGGAAATAATGTTCAGAGATGGATTTTGAAAGTTTATATAGAAATACAGATCAAGGTTTGTCCAGGCTGCAATTTGAACTCAGGATGAAATTGAACACCCCCCTGTTTATATCAATATCCTGGCAACTCCAGAATGTGCACCTCATGGTTAGGGTGTTTGATTGAGGATGCCCATGTGAAATTTAGAAGCAACTTCTCCAACATGAGTCCGAAAATAGGAACCAAATCATCATTGAACAGAATGTCCTTTAGCAACTTCTGAAATGATCATTGAATAAACTGACTTCATGAGATTGCAGAAAAACTCACAAAAAGGATGTGAGTTTAGCAGCCATTGTGTCAGTTCCAGCCATTTGTTTCAGTTTTTATAAGCAATTTCTCAACACGTATGATTCAAGTTTTCAACCAATCATATTTCAGAAGTCCTTGCTCCAATAGCCAGACAAGCCCACACTTTCTCATGACAAAGATTCCAACACGAGTCACAACACTAGTTACAGTCAATGTGCCACAGATTGATCAGTGCACATAAAAGCCACAAAAGATGATCTAGTAGGGTCCCCTCCTTCATTTCAGACAGCTTTGTATATTAAAAGTACATGGAAGATCAAAGCATGAAGTCTATCACTATGGATTACATCTTACTGCTAGACCAATTGCAACAAGTAAACCCTATTACCTTTCCCATTGAAAAACATCCTGAATGTGTCTAGCTTACTCATGAAGGACCTAACATGCATCCATTCCTTCTTGTTTAGACTTAAGCTCTGATCTCCTGTCTGCTGTCACTTTTTACCTAGGCAAGAAAGGAGGCAGACAAGGCAGAGCCACTAATCCTGCATCACAACAACAAAACCCACTCTGCAAAAAAGGACTATTGAAGGAGGAAAATGTGAAAATGGTAGTCATCTCAACTTTGAGCTGTAGGTGCTGCTACTGGAGCTGTAGCAGAGGAAGGAGCAGGAGTAGTTGTTGCAGTATAATCATACCCGCTTGGAGCTGCTGGTGTGGTCCCCTCAGTTGGCTGTGTGGTAGCATATCCTGCTTGAGGTTGCCCATAAGAAAATCCCTGCTGGCTGTAGCCTTGCTGATCACCCTGCTGCTGAGCAGGCTGTGCATAACCATATCCATTATAACCTTGCTGGGAATAGCCCTGCTGAGTATAACCCTGTTGCTGGCCGTAGGCACCAGTCTGGTCAGCATACCCTGCAGCCTGCGGTGGCTGCTGCTGCTGGTAACCCCCATAATAACCCGGCTGACTATAGCCATAGGCTGTTGTGTCAGTGGTTGTGCCTCCAACTGGGGCTGTTTGTGGTGGCTGTGCAGAAGATCCCAAGGTCTCAGTCATCATACAAGCTCAAATAAGCGGAGGAAGGTTGATAATTGTTCAACATGGCTGGTACTCTAACTTAATACACATGGAACATAGCCCACAAAGCAAGTGGGGTAGTGGTGAAATCTTACTCCAAGCAGATAAAATTTTGCACGATTACTTGCAAAGTGGATTACCTGCTGTCCTTGCTGGGCATAGTAGTCATATGAACCCTGGTGAAGTGGCTGTGCAGCAGTAGCAGGTGAGCGTTGATCCCATCCAGAAGAGGTATAGCCTGAGGAAGGCTGCTGGGGATATGCACCATATGCCTGAGGAGGGCCTTGGTACTGTTGTGGACCTGGATATTGAGTGGCCTGTGAATAACCTCCATAGGATGGTGGTGGAGCAGATGGAGGGCCCCACTGCTGCGGAGGACCAGAAGGCCGATACCCACCATGCTGATTATGGTAACCACCTGGTGGACCCCTTGGGACACGATTCTGTTTTGGGCACAAAAGGTCCCATCAACACAGTCAAAAAATGACTCATAATCAGAGGAGTGTGAAGAATATCACTGTAAACCACTTGGCTCAGCTTCTCTTCAAAATTAAGGAGAGCACTTTGGTAAGCACCAATTCCCAAAATCAGACATGTGATAGAGAAATGTAGGAAGGGCAGTTTCCATCACAACAGACAGCAAACAACATTACTGACTTCATACAAGCAAGCAACAACGTGAATTTATAGGGGAGGCATTCATATTCAAAGCTTACTGATCCAGCAACTGCAAAGGCATCACCTTAGTTGTGCAGGAGCCAGACAAATTACTCTCACCTCATCTCCAAACACTGAGTTTGAGCTTTTTGGCTACCCCGCAAAAGAGAAGCCCCATCCTTCATCAGTGCATTTAAGGTGCACCTGTTACAGGAACGACTAGCCCATAGGCCAAGGGGCTCTGATGGACCAAACCTTAATCCTAAGGCATCCAAGATGCAGAACTTCACTTCATGTCACCGGATTCCAATTCCAGAATCCCACGAGTCAAAGACAGACTAAGGATTGTATCTATGGCATACTACAAAACAAATTCATTTTGCCTGATTTCGCAAATACCCGTACCAATACCACACAGCACTGATCATGGCAAACTTTTGCTCACATAATAACAAGGTATATTATTCAAGTTTATCCCCCCTTATCACCACATTACCTGAGCTGTGACGTGAAGTCGGAATCTCACTGAAAATTGAGAAGTAGACTAAGTCTCAAAAGGTAGAGCCAGTTGAGTCCAGAGTGTTTCTCATTAGCCAAGAGGCCTATCATGGGTATGACACCTTTGCAAACTCTTCCTCATAAAGCAGGTCTAAGAGGTGAGACCTACAGTGACAATGAGATTCTGGGAGGCCATGTCTCGTGAAGCTGCAAGAAGGATTGTTGCCATCACAACATGACATAATGGCAGGAAAACAACTAGTCTATCATAGATTCCAATACAATGCCACCTCGATAGAACTGGATGCATGGTAAGATCGTAACCCAAGCTCTAAACAGTCATTTTGACCTACAAATTGTATTTTGGTATTGAACATTTTTCAAAAGTAACTGGCAAAGAGTTCTAGCTGCAGGACCAATGCAAGATACGTTTGAAACCATACCATGATCCAGATGTCGCAACACACCCTCGCCTACTATATGCTGTCAAGATTAGAGCTCATGAAAACAAAATATAGCTGTTGGACCTCAACCATAACAGAGAATTGTAAACATTGAGAGAGCAGGATTTAACAAACAAGCCATCTCACCCAAGGAAACTACACATAGTTGTTTAAATGCATTTTAGCATGGAGATTACTGAGATGGTGACAAACACTCTGGGTGGGAAAATGAAAAACCTCCAACAATTCATGAGAGAGAGAGAGAGCACAAATTTCTTGTTACTGGGTAGGTTTCAATTCGTGTGATAGCCCAAAAGAAACATGGTAATGATCCATAACAAACTCCATTCAAGAAATCACACAAACACAAGCATGCAAAAAAGGTAATGCACAACCACTTTACAAAAGGCTCCTGGAAGTGTACCTCATCAATTACTTCCTTGATCATATCATATGCAATATCTGTGGCCTTCTTGTTGCCTATCAATGTCACTATCCTTTCAGTAGCACCTGGCTCAGTCTCACTGTCATTTTGTACCTGAAGACAAAGAACAGGACCTGGATTAGAAAACTAAGAGCCCCCTAGAACAATGCTTAGTGATGTGGTGCAGGAAACAGAACTGCTTTGATGATGGTATAGTCTGATGGGCACTTGAAGATTCAGTTGAACAAAGAGAATCCAATCTCTGAGTGCATAGAAAGAAATGGTACGAAACAGAATTACAGTGCATAATGTATACAGTCTCTGCAACATACCTGAATGCGGACCCCAGAACGACTTTGAAGACTCTTAATTGTCTCACCTCCCCTGCCAATGATCAACCCAACCTGGGAAAACCAAATGAAATGCTCAGTTTCAGTTCTTGGTATGTAGATCTGTGGAAGGGCATCAACACCTAGAGAACATGCATCAATTTGCTTTCATGACCAAACCTTGTTGTTTGGAACTTTGACTTGAATTTGTTCTCCTGAACTTGGCCCATACCCACGACCACCATGACCACCTGGTCCTCCTGATGAAGCCTGCTATGGACAGAACACATTGCAATGATGTTGCAAGTGGTTAACACCAAGTGGAATAACAGTTCCATAACACACAGTTTCCAATTACGGTAAAGCAAAGTAAGTGCTGAGCATACAAAGAAACAGAAAAGAAGATCCATGAAGTTGCAGAGAAATCTCCACAACAACAATTAAAGGTAACATGACAATGAGTGCGGTCATAACCTCATGAGAGTCGCTCACAAAGTGACCAGACCATCACCTTCATCATGAACGGCAGTGACGAGCTGCCATGACTACACACTGAGTTCATCAGCTCCCAACAGTGGGTGTAGATAAGCATATAATAATCTTCCCAATAACCTTGGGCAAACCATTATACACAATCTGCGTCCTGAGTTTCTGTTGCCTTTCCGGAAGCAATGGGAAGACTCAGACGTGATGTTGGCTAGCACTCAAGAAACAGAAAAGAAATGGGTTGAAGTCAGACCTCAGCAATTACATCTCTCACCAGCTGCTCAGCATGGCTTATCTGATCAGCACTGCCCATGATTTCCACTTGCCGGGTTGACAATCGTGGATCTGAATCAGCATCCCGAGCAACTTGAATCCGTGCACCTGACTGCTGTTGAAGATACTTGATGGTCTCGCCACCTTTACCAATTATAAGTCCTACCTGCAACCACAACACAACAAAAATCAAGGACTTGCCCCAAACAGAATAGTGCGTGCCAAAAGTTACATCACCACAAAATGTGAAAAAAAAGACTGTTTTACCTTGGAATTTGGAACATCAATATTCTTTGATTGAGTGCTTCCATCCCCCTGATGATTATAATACTGAGGTTGCTGATAATCTTGCAATGGTGGATGTTGGAACTGCTGATGATGCTGCTGCTGCTGCTGCTGGTGATGGTGATGCAGTTGTTCAGTGCGGTCATCTTCAGGGGGTCGGTCACCTTCTTGATTGTGATCTTCAGAACATCACAGAAAACACAACAACACTGAATGTCTTCAAAAACAAAAAGCATGTGACTTCCCTCCGTGTTCAGTATGCAACAGGATGTGACGTATTCAGTGCATACAATGCGTGCTCTATCTCATTTGCCAGCTCTCGTCTTTATGTCATCAGACATTACTCTACAACCCAATCCCTACAACATGACAACAGGTCCACATTGCTTGCACACAGTTCACGGAAGATGCCCCACTAAATGCAACCAGACAGTAACTTGGAAAATTTCATCCTAGTATTGTTCTAGTGAAGACAGGGCACAACACAACAAACATGAGATATCACACCGCAAGCTTACTTTCTATACATCGTAGCTCGCCCTCCACACAAAGAAGGCAAGTACAGATTCTAGAGTTACCAGGATATCCTTGATCGAAGTCGGAGCCATTGGAGCGGTCAACACCGTTCTGCTGCTGCTGCTGCTGCTCATCGGAGTTGTTCTCCTCAGTTCGTGGTCGTTTCAGCTCAGCACCAGTCACCAAGCGAGCGGCAATGAGCTCGGCTCTTTGCTTGGCGAGCTCAAACTCCGACATTGGCGGCGCTACGGAGTTGTACGATACGGGAGCGGGAGTCGCAGCCGGAAGTCCGGAATCATCATCACCGGCTTTCGCGTTGTTATTGCTGTAGTTGTATCTCAAACCCGATTCGTCTGCCACCACAACACCAGACGCATCATCAAACTTCCGCTTGTTTTCAACACGGGGAGCGTTGCTTTCTTCCACGGCCGTAAATCCACCACCGTCAGCCATCCCTGAAAGATGTACTATCAACAAAATTGCCTGCCAAAAGACAACAATCACGCAGCAGCAGCAAGCAACCACGCGACCAAAAACCCTCGCTCGAAACTCGAAAAGCTTGCGCTACCAAACCAGAGAGGGCCAACTCCCAAACAAAACACACGTAGGGTTTGGTCCTAGGGTTTGGTTCTAGGGTTTTCTCAGTTCCTCATCATCGGGACCGTTGAAGGACAAGAGTCTGGACGATGGAGATGGAAGGGGTCTCTCACGGGTCCCGCACCCCGTATTTTGGCAGACGGCCCGGGCCCGCCAATCGGGTGTTCAGAGTAGGATCTGGAATACAGGTACATAATAACGTTGGACTCCACAAATCCGGTGTTCACATCTGAGCCGTCGATCTATGGTTTGGACGGAAGAGATCATATAGGAGCAGTTTTTATTTATTTAAAATATAAATTTTAAATTTTAAATAATATATATATATTTATTTATTTATTTTTATAAATAATAATTTGGCTAAATTTTGCCAAAAGGCGCCACAGGATTGGCAGTTTGCACACAACAATATATATATATATATATATATATATATATATATATAAATTAATTAATTATTATTATTATTATTTTTTTGAAAACTGGCCAAAAGGTAACACAAATGCACAAAACAACAATGTTCAACATGTTATATAAAATTCCAACTATAAGTGTGCACTATAAATTACTACTAAATTTAAGTTTGCACTAATATAACAATTAATAAATGGATGTGTATAAATTAGGTTTAATTTTATAAAAGTTAGGGTTGAAATCTAAAATTAGGTTTAACTTTAAATTAAGCTTGTACTAGGGTTACAATTTATACTTAAAGTACGATTTAAATTTAAATTAAAGTTGTATTAAACTAGGATTTCTTTTTAAATTAAGGTTCCAATATATATATCAAGTTTGTATTATTCAGTCTAAGGTTTAGGGCAAGGTTTTTGATAGATTTATGGTTGAGATCTAAATCTAAGGTTTGTATTAAGGCTTCAAGGCTAGGTTATAACTACTTGCTAAAATGAAATTACATCTCCATTAATTGTATCCTATTGTAACAATAATAACCTACTACTACAAGAAGACAATTAGGGTTTAGACCATATCATGTGCAATTACATTTACAACCTAAACACATTGATTTGGATGTTAACAAAACATAATGAACTTGCACAAGCCACAAATATCCTTACCATAATAACAAAAGACACACTTGAACTTAGGGTTGGGAAGTTTTTTTAAACATAAAAACTTGGATAGAAGGCTCTAGTAATTTAAATTCAACGAGAAACTTCACTCTTCGAATCAATTCAAGATCTAGTCTTTGAATTATACTTTCTTACACCAAAACCTTGACAAAATCTTCAATTGTAGGAGTGCATAATGTCCAAGCTTTGCCCATTTCAACAAATTGTTCTTTTGTTACATAACCTAACATGTTTTCATGCAATCATGTAATGTCATTAGTAGGCTAACACTTTGTGCAAATGCCTCATCTACATGCAAACAAATAGTGCACGATAGGAAAGGTTTTGGTTTTCTTTGAACTTGCACATTGTTGGTGATCAAAATCTAGATCCCAAGGAAACACTCAAAGCTCATGCAACAACATTTTGATAATTACATGTGACCATGTTGAGACACTTCGAATCCCAAGTCCACCACCATCATTTTTTGCTTTGAATATTTACAAACAATACGATTTTTGTGTGAAGTCTTGGAGAATATAATAAATGCATCAAGGAAAGGATCACACATCCACCTTTACACCTCAACACAATCACATGCTTTCACTTCATAACTTTAAAACAAAATATTCTACAATTCAATTGAAGATGAAGTAGCTTTAAGAAAATTTGGCACACTTGCCACATAACTTGTCAATGGTGTACATAATTTCAAGAAATTAATTGAAAGGAAAATGTGCACAAACTTGTCCATGTTGTGCATTTCTACAAGTATTATACATGAACATATGGTGTTATTAGGAACTCCCATTAATAATATGAAAGCATTGTATTCACCCTTCTATTTTCACTTGCTTCATCTTGTGCAATAAACATTAACCTTTTCAACATTTCGATGAAGTAACAATATGTTAATGTTGTGGTAGTTTCAAAATGTCATTTGTTAGCAAGCTAGTTACAAGCACCTAGTCAAAACCATCAAGTAGCACATAGGACATCATTTACTTTTTTGCACATACCACATGATCTAACCAAAAATTTAAAAACATTTTTCTCTTTCAGTTGGTTAGAGTCACAAACATTCAAACTAAATTCACATCATATGCATGCAAAGACTCCAATTTTGTCAAACCTCTTACCTAACATGCCACAATTAGGCATCAAGGGTTCATCCATCACGTACTCATACGCTTTGATTACAAGTTGAAGATCATGCTACTTGCAAAAATCCATGATTTGGTATAGCTACAAAAACCACATGAAAAAAGCTTCAATTAAATATCAATACACCATGTTTTCCACCTATGTAACAAGGAAAAATAACAAATATATTCCAAAAGAATACCGTAATAAATATGTTATAGGGAAGGATTGCATACTTATAATATTAATACCCCAAAAGTTACCAAGCTTGGACCACGGGCATTTGGACACAAACCCTCAACACTATCATTTTCTATTGGGTCAAACCTACACAAAGTTTTAACTTGGTTAACACAAAGCAAGAAGATATTGAAACATTTTCTTTGACATTTTTCCCCTCGCATTTGATTGTGCCTCTAAATGAATTTTAATCAACAACAACATAAAATCTATACCAAAGAAACTCCATGAACACAATAGAGTCAACTTCCATTGTTATGGGCCATTGCAAAGTTTTAATTTGTTGTACATGATTAATTAACCTTCTAATTCCACCATGCATGCAAATAATCTTGTTCTCTTTCAAAACAATAAGAAGTAACCAATTGAATAGTTTATTGATTCATTGCCATGCCCATATGCCATCACGCTCCCCCTATAAACCCATTTCATAAACCAAATTTCGAATATATGTACTCACAACAAAAGCCACCATTTATGTTACACAGACATATTAATTCCAAGAATGGTAAATGTAACATGTAAATAAAAGCCTTGCAAAGAGGAAAACATAGACCAAATGTTCAATGCATTCAATTTGCAACCTAAAAAGTGCATTGATGTTCATAGTTTCATGTGCCACTTGCAATTTAATTTTGGTTGCAATTTGTTGCCATTGACTCTATTGGGATTCAGTCACAAAAAATATAAAATGAATGCAATTTGTCAATAGCAATTATAATAATAGTTGAAACCATAGTTCTAAAAGGGCGGATTTAGTTTGAATCATTGCCAATGTTTCAAAAACACATTTACAGAATCGTTTGCTTATTATTTCATCAATTGTCTATAACTTTTTTTTTCCTACCTACATTCTTTCCATGTAAAGCTTAACCAACATGGAAATCATCATGTTCCCCCATTTCAACAAGATTTGGAATCATTTTGTGACCTTTTGGCACCTTCATCATTGCACATTTTACTATTTAAAGACTATTCATTAGTAAATAGTTGGATCATTTGAATCTTTTTTTTATCGGCAAAATTTTGTCAATAAATGAAATTTAAAATTTAAAATGTGATTATGAATTGATTTTAAGGAGTTCAACCACCATAATTTGAAATTTGAAAAAATTATAAAGTTTCATATTTGGCTCCAATAAATAGCAAAAGAATTAAGAGATTGTTTAATTTTTAAACTTTCATATCTTGTTTACAACCAAAAAAATGTTAATTGCTAAAAAAAATAACATTTCACAATGTTTATATCCATCATTTCTGACATTATTTCTAATGAATTGTCTTATGATTATTATATTTAATATGGAAATACATGTTAGAAGAAGAATATAAAATCCAATTTCAATTTCACTACAAATTACACAAACAAAGTGTTGGGAAAAACTTTTCAAAATGCATTGCAAAATTTTAAGAAGTTAAAAATCAAGAACTTGCATATAAGCATTAAGCACAACAAAATAGGTAACTACATCCATATGCAGATTCGATCTTGAGATCATACATACAATTGTAAACAATCTATCATTATTGTTGAATATTTTTGTCAACATAATACTGGGCTGAAATTTCTATCAATTATTTATTTAATGTGAAAATAACATAATTATTTGAAAAAATGTACTCCAATCTTATATATATTAAAGCAATAGTGGCGTCTGTCTGTGTGGGCAGTGCCTGGAAGATTAATCCAGTCACTGCCCGTTCCCTGTGGAGCTTCCCCAGATGTAACTGATTCCAGAGAAAAAAGAAATCAGGGGCAGTCTGATTTTTTGAGGCAAAAGATTTGGTAGACCAGAAAAAAAATATTTAGGCCTTGGACAGCCCAGAATATATATATATATATATATATATATATATTTGTATTGACCAAGGCTACCTTTTTTTTCTTTTAGCTACTGTCCGTCCCGATTAAGGGGACGAATGAAATGTCCATCCGGCTTGATGACGGGACGGATTTAGGGGAAGATCAGAAAAAAAAAATTTAGGCCTTGGACAGCCTAAAATCAATTTTATTTTTTTTTTGGTATTGACCAAGACTACTTTTTTTTTCTTTTAGTTATTGTCCGTCCCAATTAAGGGGATGGATGAAATGTCTGTTCGGCTTGATGATGGGACAAATTTTGAGGAAGTTTTTTTTCTTTTAGCTACTGTCCGTCCCGATTAAGGGGATGGATGAAATGTCTGTCTAGTTGGATGATCACAAAATAATAATAAAAATAGAAAACACATAAAAAAAATTTTAAAAAAAAGTTAAAAGTTTCCGAGGGACTTCACAATGGCCGAAGATCATGGGCACCCACTAGTATGTATAGTCACAAGGGTATATGATACATACATATACACATTCCAAAACATTTATGTGGCTTTGTGTAAGTGTAAATGATACTTTTTTAACACTTCCCCCAAAAGTGTAACAAATATTCATTTACACAATTCATAAGTTTGTACACTTACTTGATTTTACATGGTGGATAAATGTGTTTTTACACTAACACACACAACACCAATTCAAACCAACATTGGCAAGTTCTTAGAGTTTGTGGTGTTAAACCCAATGGTTTAGGTTCTTTTGACTTGGAAGCAAAACGACATTTTTACAATAGAATTGTCACAAGACCAAATTGTGGAACTATTCATTTGATGAAATTTAAACCAAAAATGTGAAAAAATAACTATTGAACATGAGTTCATGTTCTTTAGATAAGCAAATTGAATGTTTTTGAAAAGTTGGCAAGTCATTTGAACTTTGTAAGCAAGTGACCAATCTTAATTTCTTGCAAGACTCCATACCTATACAATTTTC
>Ga0209611_10006570_pt1 | contig 18955 bp, 7 predicted proteins | sample S1TSphgellanicum_3_FD_187693 | JGI IMG/M metagenome (GOLD analysis project Ga0209611, IMG submission 187693) | Host-associated microbial communities from peat moss isolated from Minnesota, USA - S1T2_Fc - Sphagnum magellanicum MG (SPAdes) (version 2) | ecosystem: Host-associated > Plants > Peat... | reverse complement strand
AACCTCATCCTTGCTAGATCCGATTCTTTCCAAACGCAGGAGCTAGCTTTCTCCTAGTTACAACGCAGCGGAAGAAAATTAGTAAGACTAGCTACCAAGCTCCGAGCTCCTCTGCCAAAAAATCCTTCCCCTTTGCTCACAAAACCTCCTATCTTCGTGCCTGAAAAACTTGTTGTTCTTCTCCTTTAAGCTTCTCTACTTCTTTTGTCACAAGCTGCCTCCTTTCCATTCCGTTCTTCCCCCACTTCCATGCAGCAGTAATGGGGCGCTGTAATAAGATGACGGCTAATAAAACAACCGAAATCTCAAGATCAGCCAGCGTTCATACTTGGGTGACCTAATTTCGTGTTACACTATCACATGAACAATTTCTTGCCCCATCATGCTAAGATAAGTTTAGGAATTGTGATGAAGGCACAATTCTAGATAGATTAACCTATAAACAAATGTTTTAGAAAATGGAGGCATAAGTCAAAACCATGGCACCAAGTCTTGAAACTACCCTTGAAATGGAAGTTACAACCTTTGTAACAAGTCCTAGGACTATTAAAGGCTTGCAATTCCACTATTTCATTTTCTTTTCATTTTGTGATTTGAAGTTTGAACTTTCCACACAAAGCAAAAACTAATTGAAAATTTTGTATGTTTGAATTACTTGTGGTTTTGGATGTTTTGTGGATTAAAAAGAAATTGCAAGTCATGAACTCTAAGTTCCTTCAAATTTTTTTTGTTGTAACACCTTGTGTGATGCAAACCTAGTTGCCACCTACATTTTGGCCTATTATGGCCCAAGCTTGGAATCCTCCTACATTTTAACAAATGGCATAGGGGTAACAATGGCCACTAGTTTAATCCACGTTTATAGGTTGACCTATGGCTCCCACAATTGATGCACGACCACCTAAAAAATTCCTAGATGGCTTATTCATCCCAATAAACAACTACTATGAGAAAAAAAGGTGTTTTGTAATTGGGCTTACAACCCAATTTTTGAATTGCATTGATCATTTGCAATTCATTGTACACCCATGAGTGCTATTGGACAAGTTGCATGAGTTGTAAGAAATGCAATTCATCATATATACGATCTCACTCTAGTGTAATTCATTGTAACTCAATTGCAACAATTCCTTTTGGATGTAGTTATACTAACATGTAGCATTAATAGTTGTAACCATTGTTTAATTTTTTGGATTTTGGATTGTAAAAGTAAATAAATAAGTAAATTGAATAATTTTTTATAAAATGTTATTGTGAATACATTATGTACATATAATAAAAATTTGGAATCAATTTAATGAGTAAAAAAACGTAATTTACACTTTTAAGGACTTGTAACCAATGTTTAATAATAGTTTTGACACTAAAAACATAATTTGAAAATATTTTTTTATGACATATTTTGGGATGTTTAAAAAAATACACTTTAACATAATAATATCAAATAAAATTTAAATTTGTAATTTTTTTTGAAATATGTATTAAAAAGATTCTACGAAGATTTTAAAAAACAGAATAGTGGTCTAAGGGGGCATGTGTGGGTCCTTATAGTGTGGTTGGACATTTTTCAACTACTATGCAAGTCCCCTATGACTATAACCATAAATCATTTTTCATTCATTCATCAAAATTTAACATGTGGCACTATGAGGATTTTTTTGAAATATTGATATCCATCATTCATTATGGTTATTCATTTTAGATGGTCTTAAATTATGACACATGGTATAATCAAAATTTGCCACATGGCATATTCATTGAATTTTGGAAACAAATGTATATATAAGTACCTAAGTAGGTTGGTACATAGCCATAGGTAGCTCCTACATACTAATTTACTTACTTACCTACTTATTGAAAGTAGAAACTACTTACTTAGGTAGGCAAGTAGGTAGGAAGGTAGAAAGGTACGTGAACTAAACGTAACACTAGTGGAAAAACTATAATTTGCAATTGAAATGACACATTTTAATCGCAAACAACAATTTTAATTATAAACGACTATGCAAATGACAATTTTTGCACTAATATAACCACATAATTTTTTAAATTTTATTTTGTGTTTTGCCTTTAAGGTTAAGCTTTTATGAATTAATGCCAACATGGCACATGTATTTTATTGTGAGAATGCAAAAAAAATTCCTTCTTTATATAGTTTGTGAAATGAGATTCTAAAAACAAAACTTATGGGTTAAATATTTTAATTACACCTTAGTTGCAATTGAGTTGCAATTATAAAAAAAAACACATGTTTTGTGATTGATTTTAACTTTTTAATTAATCTGAATTTCTTAATTAATCATCCAAGATAACTATTTGAAATTTTATTATTTTAATTAATTAGTATAATTTAGATAATTATTTAGTTAGTTAATTCAAATAATTATTTTGATAATTGATGATCTGAATTCACATCAAATTTAATAATTATTCACCCAATTTTTTAAAATTATTATTTAAATATTATTTATTATATCATTAATTATTTGATTTTAGATATTTATTTATTTATTTATTATCTGAATGAACTAAAAAATTATTATTTAAATTTGATTAATGAATTCATATGAATAGTTTATTATTCAGTTTAATTAATTAGTTCGTAGTAATTAAGTATATTGCATATTAATTACTAATTAATAAATTATTAACAACAAGTGGCATATAGGTGGCCATGTAGTGGCATAATAGTGGCCATTTAGTGCTAACATAGTGGTCAACCAATGACATGATCAAATTTCATAGTTGAGAACCAATTACAAAGCTTGTACCTCATGAATGGTGGGAATGTGGACATATGGCATAACTACACATGAAAACTATATGCTAGTTGCCAAAAAATTGCTTAATGTGTAATTCATTTTTAACAATCCTAATTTAGTTACTCGTCACAACTACAATGCAACTCCTTAAAAAATCACACATAATTGACTACATGCACAATAGATATGATGTGTATAAATTATTGTATACGAGTCACATTTAAAACTATGATGCAATTGCCAAACAACTAGCTTATTTTTTGATGTGGAAATTTATTTATTAAATCATTGTATTTATAAAATATAATTGCATAGGAGTTGCACTTAAGAGGATGTAATTGCAACACATTTATAATTGATGGTTTTTGAGCTTTAGTTGTAGGTTACTATGGTTTTCGTAGACACAATTTTTCATAGTGAACAAATGTTTACAAGATGGCCCATTTTTTATGCACAAATCCCTAGAGGATGGCTTGCTTTAATGGCACCAAGATTGTCATTTATTACAACACAAATGCATGGAGGTTGGTCTTTTGTTCCCATTCTAGGACCTTTTACACCCACCCCCAATCCACAATTATAACTTGGATCACATATTTTTCCTACATTAGGACTCTCCATTATTCTTAAGCCAATTTGCAAATGCACCCAAAATGGACTACTCTTCTTGTAGCTAGACTTTCCATGCCTACCCATGTTTTTCAATTGAATGCATCATGGCTTGTAGGGGTAGTACCATCAAGGTTACCACTAATGACCTAACCTTCATAATTTTGAAGATGGGTGTTAAATCGTGAAATTCAGCAACCTAGTTACCATCAAGGAAATAGGTTGCCAAATAAAAAAAGGAATAAGAAAAAAGATGAAAACACATGAGAATAAGACTTGTTTAGGGTGAAAGCACGTTAAGCCCCCCCAAAATTGTAATCACACGTAATCTTTCTAAAATTAATTTTTTTGATAATGGACATCACATCTTGGATCATTTTTGCTTGCTAAAAGTATATTTGATTAGCTCTAGACTTCATCTAATCAATTATTTTGAAAAATTCAACACTCATTGGAAAATTGGAACATACATGGAGTGTATTTGTGACAAAATAATACCCATCACAGAGTTTGGAAATTTGAATATATATTTCAAAACTAGGGTTGTGGATGGAATTCTTGGGTGAATTTTTTAATGGTGTATGATATTGATATACATCAATTAAATCTAGGAAAATTTAGAAATTAAATTTTTTTGGATGAAATTCCATTCAAAAAATGTGTTTTTTTTCATTTGTTTAGTAATGAATGCATATAATCTTATTTTAAGGAAAAAAAACTATAATATCAAAAAGGAAATTTTATAAATGGGCATTGCATTATTTTTTTTCTTTTGTTTAGTAATGTTTTATGAATCATAAACATGAGGCCCTATGGTTGTTGAAAAATTGTAAGTTATATACTTTATGTAGATTGATTTTATCGAATCCTCCTCATCTAACCATTGGATCAAAATTAATTTTGATTCAAAATGAACTTTGAGTTTAAAAATGTTGTTGTGCAAGTTTTAAATTTTTTTATTTGTGTTTAAGATAACCAAAGGATGCCATCAAGAATTTAGCTTATTGCATATTATATAATATTTGTTATCTACATCACCTTTTTTGAACAAAAGTGGCGCACCCTTAGTGTGCTTTCACCTTATCATCATTTGTAGACTTGAAATAAGACCCACAATAACCTACAAACCTTTGATAGCTGTTGCTTACCATCTACAACACTTGTAGACCCTTTATAGTGGTTACTTATTGTTTATAATGCTTGTAGACCCTTTGTGGCTACTTCTTACTATTTGTAGCAATATTATATTCCCTACAAACCTCAAATCTCATGTTTATTTTTTTGTTGCTACCTTCCAATGGTAACTACTGTCTTTTGGAAGAATACATTTTTCTACTCCAAAATTAGAACAAAAAATAGATCATATTTTAACTTTATAGAAGAAAAGAAAAACTAATACATAAGAGTAACAAAACTCTATATAAACTTGATATGAACTATTCTCTCATCCTTTATCACATTCTAAGTAGAACACACACCAAGAAAAAAAGTTAGAATCCATACAACCTTTAACCATTATCCATTAGATACGGACAAATACAACTTTCTCCCATGTTCTTCTCCTTCTTTCTCACACAAGAGTGTCACACACAAGCATCCTCCTAATGCTAATGATCTAATGATCTAATGATATAATATTATCATGAAATCCTTCACTCCTTTCAAGAAATAAATAAAGAGCCTAAAAATGATGCTCACCATACAAAGGTTGAATCCTTATTTTCCTAGATTTCCTTATCCTCCTAGATCTCCTTATCCTAGTCTCTTCCACACATTTGAATTAAAGGAAATCCATTAATCTTTTATCCACTTGGATTATTTAATTTAGATGGCTTCAACCCTTATTAAATAGAAGATGGTAAGATATTTATCAATAGTAATTAAATAATTATTAGGATACCCTTCTAAGTAAATTAGACTAGGATATTATTTCTAGTGATTAATTTATTACTTTTAGTAAAATTCTTCCTAGAATTAACTTCTGATTATTCTACCCTATGAAGGTAGTTCATTATACTAACAATAACTACCATCCAATGATGATACTACTATCTCCAAACACCCATGGTGTTTAACCAACATATGACAAATTTCTACCTTTAACAATGGGTATCAAATTTACCAAAAGGAATCCCCCTTTGTATTATTCAACCACAATAGCAAGAAGGAACTCATGTAAACAAGTTGCCCCATAACCCTTCAATTTTTGATAAGTGCAATGAGAAAAACACTGCAAGTTGTTGTTGCCTTTATAAAAGTAACCTTTTATGTGCAATATTACAATGGCGTGGTGTCATTAGGCATTCGATTATCAACCAACAAGTGAACAAAAAGCTTGGCATTGGGCTTTAAATAAGGTAATGAGAAGGTTGAACATCAAACTTGCTTTTGAGGGGCAAGACTTGGTGGTGTTGTGCATTGCAATGCATCAAGGAGATCATGTAATAGTCATAGGACTGCTTAACTAATAATTTTTAAAGGTTATGCCATGAAGCTAAATCTTGTTATTGATGATATAAGGGTGCAATCATGGTAACACCTATCACATCAAATGTAACCAGTGCTTGATGTTTCATGTTATTGAAAATGTAATTTAATTTCGTATTGAAATTGAAAGAATTATTTATATGATAACATTCATAATATATCATGGGAACTTGTGAATAAATTTGAAATTAATCAAATGGATAAAAAATATGAAAAAAAATAAATAAAACACTATAACCATTGCTTTTAAGTAGTAAAAGAACACATTTAATAACTTAAACTTTTTTCTAAATGACATATTTTGACAAAATTTTAATGCAAGACTAATCAAAATACTATAAAAAAAATTATCATGAATTTAAAAGATTTTTTTTGAAACTTTTTGTGGAATATTCCAAGAATTAAAATAGTTTAAAAAGTGGTTCCCAAGGGGCATGTGTGGCTCATGTTATTGTGTTTGCACCCATAAAAAAACATATGGTTAAAAAGATGGAAACAATTAAGGATGCATTGGATTCATAATCTAACTACTTGAATTATCCTTTGGTTTACAAGTGTGTCAAGGACTAGGTTGTAATTATATTGAAAGGTAGGCACCTAACCCTAAAGAGAAAGATTAGAAAAGGTGAAGATTGCTTTTAAAATTGCAATCAAGCACATTGGAATAAGTTGAAAGAGTTATTGGCACTAAAGGAGATGATGGAAAGGTCTAACAAATGAGTATAATTCAAGGGATGCAAAGGAATGCAAATTATGTTAGTCAAGCAAGTGAAATTGGAATTGAAGAACAAATGGGAAGCACAAGTTCAAATCTAGTCATCATTTCTAATGTTAGTAACCTTCCAAGCAAATTGGATTTGACTAACAACTTGTGTGATAAATTGTAAGATTCTAAAAACAAGAATTGGGTAGATTGCCTACATTGTAGAGAGTCAAAGAGAGTGTGAGAAAGACAAAGGCTTAAAACAAAAAACAACAAGGTGGAAGGCCATGGGATTTATGGAATCAAGTGCACAAGTGGATTAATTTATGTATGTGGTTATTATAGGCAACTGCCATTGATTTATCAAAATTTTATTTTTTGTTTACCTTATATAAGTATTAATAAGGTCTAGTGGGCACATCCCTAATTTCATTACTACAAATATGTGTTTTTAAGCTAGTCTTTTTAACTAAATTTAGTCATATAATTTTAGTCACATCAAATAATGGCCAAAATTGGATGTAGTCAAAATAGACCAATTAGTTTTAATACAAATGTGACTAAAATTATATGACTAACATGACTAATGACAATTGTTTGAAATGATTAAGATGCTTGTCTGAAATGACTAAGGCTATTAGTTGACATGACATTACTAATTAGATTTTCAAATTAAAAATATATTATTTATATGAATATATAATGACATTATGAAGTTTTAATTTTTTTGAATTCTAAATGAATCAAAATCATTGCCACCCATGACCTAGGATTCAATGTTGGGGAGAAACAAATTTAAGCTAACATTATTCATAGATCATCAACCAACATCAAACGAGCCATTAAATCCCCAAACTTGAATTTTTTTTTAATGATGAATGTTCAAAATCCTTCTTAGCCACATTCCAAGGCCTTAACCATTAAACAATCACTTCATGTGATGACAAAAAATGACATTTCAAAAAATAAAAACACATATTTTGAACAAAAAAATACATGTTTTTATATATTTCTATTTGATATATTTGATTTGGTAGGTTCATTATAATTTATTACATTGAACTTTGTAATTTGTTTAATTTTTAAAAAGTGTAAATTTTAAATATTATAAACATTCATTAATTAAAAAGTTGAAATGTATTTTTTGAAACTTTGAATTATATATTCAAATATTATTTAAGTATATGTAATGGAATTTTGTGATTTTTTTTCCATTTCAAAATGTAAAACAACTAAAATGGTTTATAATTTTTATTTCAGAAATTCATATGTAGTGTTTGAAATATAATTATTTAATCCAAAGTTTTAGACATTACATTGGTTTACATATTTTGATTTATGCCACATATTTATCAAAAATGGTTTTAACAAAATATCTTTTAAAATATCATAACAAACATATTCACTTGTGAAATTATGTTATTAAAATTTTTATGCCTTCCATCAAATATGAATTTTTGTAATCAAAGTAAAACAATTGAATTCAATCACTAGTAGAAATTGGCTAAAATGTAACCATTCTATTTGTGACTACATGCAATTATTAGTCATTTGTGACTACCTTTGAACATTTTTGCAACCATTTTACAATTAGTTTGTGATTATTGCGGTTTCCATCCAAGAAGAACAACTTATATCCCATTATTTACAAATGTGACCAATTTAGTTGCAACCTTATGAATATACAAAGGTGTATTTTGTGTATTCTAAAAGGTATAGTTGGGTATATTAAGATCTACAACTGTATATTTTGAATATATATGAATGTCCATATTCCATGTGTATTCAAGGATTATTATTAGAATTAAATGACCTTCATATTATGTTCACACAAAGTATATGTTTTGAATATATTAAAGTTTTATGTAAGATATTTATTAAATATATTGTGGCCATGTTACAAGTTTAACCAAGTTCTTTTATTATATTTTTTAAACTTATCACAAATGACATCTATTATTATATTTTTACTATCTTATTTATTTTTGTTGATAACCTTAGAATTCAAAAAACTAATCTTTAAGTTTTTTTTACTAGAATTATTACTATTTTTAAATTTTTAAATTTAAATTTATTATTATAAAGAATAAATAATTATGGGAATAATTATAATAAAGTAGTTAGCCTCAGCTAATTTTTTAAAAAAAAATATTGGCGTTTTAAAAATTAGTGATTGATATTTATAATTAATATTTCATTAAAATTTATTATTGTATAATAATTCATAATTAAATAAATTCGTTAATTAAATAATTAAGTAATTAAAAAAATTCTTGATTATTACTATAAGTAATTGGTTTGTGGGCTAGTTTATTAATTATTTGTTACTTTTTAGTTTATTTGTTAATTAATTAGTAATCTTATTAGTTAATTTGTTGATTTATTAGTTAGTTAGTTAGTTAGTCACTTAACTACTTAGTCATATAATTTACAAAAATTAAAATGAGGATGAAAATATGGGATAAAATTTTTAGTTGCAAGTAGTTTGCAACTAAACATTTGTAGTTGCAAACTACTTGCAATTAAAAACGTTATCTCATATGTTTTGTCTTTCATTCTAATTTTGAAAAATATAATCAAAGTGTTTTATTTTACATTTTCATTTAAAAAAACATAGGCATATGGGGTGAACTAATTAAAAGGCTTAACCAAAAATAATAAGTATTCATGTATCTATGCCAAACTTACTTATTTCCTTAACCTACCTACCCACTTAAGTAGGTATTTAGCCTGGGTAAGCAAATAAGTTATATTTAGTTAAATGTCTAATTTAATTAGATGGGGTATGTAGATCCTACCTACTTAGTTAATTTACATACTGAAATATTGATTTTTTTAAAAAAAATTTGATTAATGTGCCATGTGGCAAATTTTTATTGCACCGTGTGTCACAATTAAAACCATTCAAGCATAAAAACTAGATGTCTTAGATTATTTTAAAATTATAATAAAAATATTTGACATTATTAAAAGTTGGGACACATGGTAATAGATCATTTGCTCCCATTGTCCACTAAAAAAGTCATATCCTAATCACAAGTAACAATATGTATATTACCAATAAGAGGATGAAAATGTATTTTATTGATTTTTTTCCATCCAAAATTCATTGTTTTTTGCATGCAATTTGTTGAATGTAATTATTTTAATCGCAAATGTAAACATTAGTCGCAAGGACCAATTGCAAAATCGCCATTTTCTATTAATAAATGTTATAATGTTTTTGTAGTAACAATGGATTTTACTTTAATTTTACAAATTTAGTTTATTTTGAAAATTTTAATTTCAAATTTAAATTAGATGTACATTAATTTTATTTTAGTTTAATTTTTTTTAAATTCCATTTTACTCATGTCAATTAATAATAGATAAATAAATAGATGGTTTAGTTTGGGACTAGTTTTTAGACATATACATGCATTCAATTGATAATTGATTATCATAGATATTAATCGAATCATGGAATTTGAATAATTCAAGATTAACATGATTTACTTTCTAATAATTTTGATAAAAGTAGCAAATTTCATATTAATACTCCATTTTTTCATTATATATATTTTCGAAATTTCCATCTTGTACATTATTTATTTATTTATTTGAATAGTTACAAATAATAATTGAATTTGTGATAACTATATATCTTTTGTCATTTTTTTCGTAGTGAAGTCTTAGAAATGGGAACATGATTTTTTTCCATTTTACTATTACCATGTCATTAAAAAAAAACATTATAATCATGTGTGTCATACTTTATTGACTAATTTTAATCATGTTAGTTGTATTAGTCAACATAGACAAATCCATATGGATACCAACATTTACCATGTGTGTAATGTTTTTTTTTATTTGACTATAATGCTAGATTATTCAATTATAATGGACATTACTATTTTTGATATTAGTCATGATGGACACATTTAATCACTTTAAATATGAGTATATTCTAGATATTGGTTATATGTACTCATTTTAAACATGATGCTAGTACCATAAAAAGTATGTTTTTGTAGTGTGTTTACAAAGTCCTCTAGGCATGTGCTAATTAACATATGGTTTAATTTATGGGAAGAACATATGCTAATTTAGGATGGGAAGTTAGAAAGTAGTGGGCAAGGACATGTATACAAGCTTGAGGTTCATTTTGATTCAATTGAATGAAGAAGGTGAAAGCACATTATGGTGACCCCTTTTTGGGCACTTTTTGGTCTAGTATTATAGTATATACAATATAATTGTTCCAAACATATGGTGCATTTAATTTTGGAGATCAAATTTGATTTTTTGGCCCTACAATTGTTATTTTATGAAATTAATGTTGTCTAATATTATTGTAAAAATAAAATAAAATTTCATTATCTAATTTGAAGGATCCATGGGTATACTTATAATACACATTGGCATAAATTATAATAGGGCCATTGTTTCATTTTGATTGCATTGACTTTAAGGCTTCATTAGTCATTAAAATAATCAATTTTTATGGAATTTAAAATATGGCCCATGTCTAAATATGCTTGTAATTTTCCATGTGAATGTGATTGCTTGTCAAAATTTCAATTTATCACACGTTTATTTCATCTTTGCTAAAAAAACTCATTGTTAAAATGAAAAATTTGAAATTGGTCACATGACATCCAAACATGGTTTAAACTATGTGAAATGACATGGTTCAATATACCTTCAACTTTCATAAGGATTTAAAATATTTTAAATCATTTTTGGACTATATTATTTGTGTTTTTGAATACACATGTATACTACATTTGTTCTCACAAATATATTTAATTTTTCACTTTATAAAATGAAATGAAATAATTTATTTTTTAATATCTTGCATAGGTTATATTTTAACATAATATGCAAAAATATTGTGAAAATGTTTCAAAATTTTGAGGTGGGATGCACTCAAACATGCACATTGTTAAAGGGGTAGGTTGATTACATTGTTTTGGATGAACAATGCATTAAGGATAGGGATTGATCATTGGATATTGGGTTTAAATTTTGAATTTTGATTTAGTTTTGAATCATGTTGATGGTGACTTGGGGATTGCCCAAAGATGGGAGTCATGGGGAAAGGATTTTCATTTTTAGACACACAATTTTGGAGTAAAGAAATAGATGTAAGTACTTTGTAGCATAAACTACAAATGTTGTTTTTGATATACTACAAATTTAATCTTGCTATTTTGATTTCATTTCAATAGAACATGGAATTTTGCTATATTTTGATTAAAATATTCAGTAAACACGAGAAGTATAGACTTCTGCAATGATTTTTATATTCAAATTGTTGTGTGAATTCTCTATAGTATAAAAAATGTAAGGGAATGAATGGTAATTTTTTTTCGATTTTTTACATTATATCTTGAAGTATAGATTTTGGTTAAATAAGATAACCATGAATATGGTGTTTTAATGAATTGCAAAGGCATGTGTGTGTAAAATCAAGGCATGGATTTTGAATGTTTGCATATTGTAGAGTAAATTTGTTGTTACAATAAGTGTGGAGTAGTTTTGCAAAAATTTAATCCACATATACCATTTGACGACCATCTTTTGGGGAATTAATTTTTTTTTACAGGGACAAAGAAGGTTTTTCACATTTCTGTTGTTTATATTATAGATGAAGGTGTTCAGAAAAATGATTTAATATTTAATTCAAAATTAGAAAGGGTATGTTAGAAAGTATTAAAGGTCTATATGGTTAATGCCATAAAGGCTACAGAAGGATCTATAGACTTTAAAGAAGAAGGATTGTGAAACAAGATGAATCGAATGGTGACTTGAAATTTACAGTAGCAATTGGATGTGAAGGCAAAATTGTTAAGTCACTAAAAGACAAACAAAATACAATCTTGGAAATGGAGAGGAGTATGTGGGACTTACAAAAATCCCATATCGGAATCTGATGTTGGACAAATGAGTTCTAAAAACAAAAGAAAGACTTGAAAGGCACAAGATGTTTCTACCACAAGAGGTGGTAAGGCATGAAATATGGACTAGTGGTCTTTATAAAATGCACAATTATAGATGACAATCTCCATAGAAAGAGATGTAGTTGAATATTCACCCAAATGAATGGGTGTAGTATACTTCTTAGTTGTAATTTGTGGTTCAGAGTTGTAGGGATCAAGATGGAGCAAAGACTTTTATAGTACTTGATCAACCGCTAAAAATTTCAAATCCAAAATTAATGACTAGTTGAAGAAGGGATATTACATGAGGTATACAATCCAAGTTTGTGTACTAGTGTACATTTCTAGATTATTATGAATTAATGGAAGATTGGGAGGTGGAAGAAAACACCAATATTGATGTGCCTAAAAAAACTTAAGAAAATTACCTACAATCATTGAAAATGTAGAAGCATAGGTGAATGTGTTAGATGAAATACCACAATCATATTCACATCAAGGAAATTTAGAGTTGGATCAAACAAGGTACATAGCCGAAACATGGGATCATGAATTTATGGATTTGGAGGTAGCTAGATTACTATTAAAAGTTTATGCATTTTGTGAGGAAGAAGGACATGCAATTATGGATTGTCACAAGCCTTTTCATATCAGAATAGGTATTGTTAAACATGTGGAGTTACAGAATGTGGCAGGAGCATTAATGGATCAATCACAAGACTAGGAACCAAGAATTTTTATACTCTAGATCAAATTGAAAGGCATGGAGTTGGGAAGTCAATTAGGACCACATAATCAATAGATTCATCCATCGATTTAATTCAAGAACAGAATACCAAAGGTGTATTCACATCCACATTCTGCACCATAGAAGATACTAATGGGTAACCATAAAATGGGCATCATTAAACTCGAGTTAATTTAGTTTCACCAAGAGTGTTAGAAGTGGTAGTTGTTGAAATTCAGAGACAACTTGCTAGAATAAAAGTTATTCAATCACCCAATGCTATCATGACAACCACAGGAGTGGAAACAATTATTGCGCTTAGCATGAATGTTATCAAAGGGGGAATAGTAATTGGATCTATAACAAACTTGGGTTGTGGATTAGGTGGAGTCTCAGTAGGAAGGAATTTGAGTAGGAGTTCAAGACTACTAGCAACAAATACTAAAGTTGTTGGGACACCACATATAGTGTTTACTAACCCAATAATGACTATTCATGTAAATAGAATTGAAGACTCACCATCAATGAGCTCAATAGTTGCTGAATGGTATAAAAGTACAAATGTTGAAAATGCAAAAAGAAGGTGTTGAGACCCTGACTTTAAAAAAGATGCTGATCTAGATTCTCATGTCAAAGTGTTCAATTTTGTAATGAAGGCAAATGTAAAAACTTTTGAAGAGTATATCATCAATGCATTTAGGGTGAAAGCAAGAAAAAAGGAGCTAGTCATGCCAAGGTTAAAGTCCTTTTTAAGGATTACATTTTCCATGTGGCAATTTTCTATTAATTTATATTACTTTTTCACACAATTTTTCAATATTAAATTTAAGGCCAACTATGACATATAACATGATAAAAACTCGAATTTTTTTGCACCAAGCCTTACATTATATTCAAATATATAATTTCATTTTGAACCATGATTACAAATTCAAAACTATAATAGGGTAGAAAGAGTACATTAGAATATTAAAATCTAAAAACCTATATGTATTTTCATTTTTTGAATGTTTTGAATACATGGATCCCTTCTTGTGGAATATATTAAAGTTCACAAAATAATTGAAACAATTTGGTGAACATTTGATAAGGGAAAAATAATTTTGATACAATAAACCACTTGTCCACATGCTTTTCTTGAGTGCTTTAAACATATAAAAAGACTTTTGAAACATGGTGAATTTTCATGAAAATTTTGTAGTTACAACTTTGAAAGTATAAAAATTTATTGTAAGAATAAACTAATTTTTTTGATATATATTGTTCCCATGGTGATTTTCAAATTTTCAAAAAATAATTTTTAAGGATTGTCCACACACTGCTTGGCTCCTTTTTTCTTGCTTTCACCCTTTAGTTATACGTTAAAAGATTCGTCAAACTGATGCCATAATTACATGTTAGAATTTTTCGACTGTATTTTTTCAAATCTTACACATGCATTTTACAAACATCATTGGAAGATTTAGAATGACAAACAAATATACATGGAGTTGAAGAACATGAAATAGGAAACTAAGAAAGTGTAGGTTTATTATGAGTGATTCAGAAGTTGGCTCATGGTTTATAAGTACCAACCACATATAGTTTTTTTATTATTGTGTTTAGAGCAGGCTTGTAATCATACCTCAAAATTATGATTGCAAGGATGAAGCGATCAACACTGCAACAACATAAGGAGGTGGTGATGTTGTGTGAAAAAGACATAACTATTGCAAAAGCAAGGAGTGCACTTTTAGTACCATAGAGTACCAAACATGCAAGAATAGTGAAAACACAGAGTAATATAGGGAAGACTAACAAACATTGCACAAATTGTGGAATGACTAGTCATAATGTGGAGACATGCAAAAATAAGGAACAAACCATAGTGGTAGCCATAGAAATAACATAACAAAGTAAAAAACCATGGAAGACATTTTCATATGCATGGTACATCTGTGGTTTGAATGGACATAAAATGATAGACCATCCAAAGTTTATTCAAATGCAGAAGATGTTTCATGGGAAATTTATGACAGTAGCAAAGGTTTAACCTATTGTTAAAATATAAACAATGATTACAAATGTGAAAATGGTGGATGTTAATGTTACAACAAGAAGTAAGGCAACTAAAGAACATGTGTTCAAGGATAAAGAACCAAGGAAAGCAAAAAATGTTGTTGACTAGGACAAAGAAAAACGATTAAAGAAGTCAATGGTGGAAACAATTCAATAGATTCAGAAAACACAGACCCAAACAAAAGGACCATCCACATCCATGGAAGGATGGAACACAACCTAGCTGGGTATGCCAAATATTATTCCTATGGAAGTATAAAAATTTTAGGAGGTAGTGAGTTCACAAGAAAAATTTTGGCTACAATAAAAGAGATTTTTTTGGACATTGGTAAGCAAGTTAGTTCTTTAGTACCAAAGGTAAGGACAACTATTGTAGCAATAAATAATCATATGGCAATTATCCAAGTACAAATTAGGAAGAATACAATAGAAGATGTGTTGTTGGATGGAGGTTCTAGAGTTAATATCATCATAAAACAATTGAGATTAAGGTTGGGGCTTCCAAAGCCTAAACTTGCACCATATAATTTGAGGATGGTAGATTAAACAACTACAAAACCAGTGGGTTTGATTAAAGATCTAAAGATATATGTTCATGGTATTCTTTATATAATCATGTTTATTGTATTTTAGAATAGTGTGATAGATTTTAGTTATTCCATGTTGTTGGGGATACCATGGTTGAGGGATGTTATAATGGCACATGATTAGGGGAGTAACACCGTTACCATACAAGGGAATGAGATAATTAGAATAATTATAATCACCAAGCATTTGGGAGGTGAAGTAAGAAGACCATAAGTGTAATTGTGCTATGACTATCAAAATGGTACTATAGATGAAGAAGAAGAAGATATCATCTTTGTTATAGAGCCATAGTTGTTCTCCATAGGAACAATAAATTTACCTGAAACAATTCATTCTATGAAAACCATAAATGTGGAAATCATGGATACTAGTGGGAAGATTGGTATTTCAAAGCTAAATTCTAGGATATAGAGCACAGAAACGAAGACAATTGGCAACATATATGAGCCAAAAGTAGCTCTGGAGGATAAGATGTATTTGGAAACGTACTTTAGTCATCAACCAAGGAGTGTTGCAATGGATGAAACTTTAGCAAATCAAAGCACAAAAATTGTAGATAATTAGATGGATGTTAACTAAAGATCAACAATTGATGAAGCTTAATTTGAAAATTGATGCAAAACCATAGTTGGTGAAGATTAATGCAGTGTTGGAGATAGGCAAGTGTTGGAAGTGAAACAATTGTTGAAGGAGTTCAAAGATGTTTTTGCATGGACATACAAAGATTTGAACGGGATTCCTATCATCTGTGCATATATTGTTATAACTTATGAACACGTGAAATCTTATATAATCATTTTTGGTGAAATAAAATTGTGCACTTAAATGTTTGTTGTAATGAAAGTCATATACTTGACCCTTATTTACCAATTCAATCGTAGAAAAAAAGCCAACTACAACACACTTGTTAGAATTATTTTTTTGATTATTTTGAAAAGATCATTGGTCAATGGTCAATACCAGACTTGGCTAGTTATTGATTTTTGATCCAACAATAAAAGTTAGAATTTCTTTTGAAAGATTGGTGATTAAAACACTCCATAAAACACTAATTTTTCACCAATTTAAAAAAAGTTTTGTGAATTGGTCAAATTTGCCCAAAGAATTTTTTTTGCCTTTGTGGTCAACATAAGTTTATCTGCTAATTTTCAATTTATTCATTTGTTGTGACAATCCATGATTCATGGGAACATCAAAGATTCAAAGTGGACAATGCAAGAACTCTTATACAAATTAGGAACAGATTTGGGAACTCTAGAATAAGAACTTGTTCTTAAGCAAGATTCACACCTGATGTTAGGGTATTTCTGTTAACATGTCATTAACATAGCCATTACACATTTTACATTTTAGCACATAGTGTTAGTAGTGATGAAACTTTAGAGATCAAGAAGATTTGTGAATTCACACTTAAGGGCATTGCTCTGTGCCACATCCTATTTTGCTACCCTAACATCATAGAACATTCACACCAGAGGTATCCTAAAGGTGGGTAACAGTATTGTCTTTTCTTTCACTCTATATGGAGAGTAATGGGGAAGGAGGTAAGATCTAAACCTGCCCCATCTTGTATGTGCTAGTTAACATTGAGTTAAATAATCAGTTTTGGCCTTGTTACCTAACATTGAAAAACATGTCTAAAGTTTAGGTTATAGGCTGGGTTGAATGTTAGCTACCATCAACATTAACATCAAACACCACGTGCTACCTAAGATGCCATGTCATTTACAATGCTAGCTAACAATTCACATGTGAATACACCTAAAAATCAAGAAAACTTAACACTGACTTACTATTGATCTAACACCAACACCAGGTGTGAATCGTACTTTAGAAACCCTCTAGCAACCTGCCAGGGAAAGGTGAGAAAGTGTCGTTACATGTTCCCTTTATTCCCATCTAGCGTTGGTGGTGGGGTATCCCGTATCTGATTTCCTAAAAAGAGGACGAAAGGAAAACTTCAGTCCCTTCGCTAGCAAAGCATGCGCTCTTTGTGAACTCATGCTTGCATCACCCAAGTTTTTTCCTTGGACGAGCTTGTAACTTTTAAGTTCTTCGCTAGGGCGCCTAGGATCAGTACCCTTCCTTTCTCAAATTCCAATATGTTACATTCAAACTTCAAAGGCACATGCACAGACCCATTCTGGATCAATCTCCAGATTATGGGCTGACGTTGCTGATCCTTTATGTACGTCTCTATCTTTTCCCAGATTCTTTGTCCACCACTATCTGTTTGTGTGGGTGCCTGGGATGAAGGAATTTTTGTTTCAATTTAGTGACTTTGAAAAATTTGGAGAAATTTTCTCTAAAAATAAAATTTATTCGAAATTAAACTTATAAAAACAGTATGTTCCAGAATTTTCTTTAAAAAATTCGCTGGGTTTCCGAAACACACCCAGGAAAAAAACCTAGTGGGACCAGGGTTCTTTTTTCAATTTTCTGATATTAAAAATCTGGCGAATTAGCAAAAGTAGTCTAGTTTGCTCTAGAAAATTTATAAAAATCTGGGTGAGACCAGTCACCAACCAAAGAAGAAACAAACCGCAGTTCAAACTTAGTTCTTTGGATTAGTACAAAATTCAAAAACATTCACAGAGAATCCTGTTTCCAAATCTTTTAATTAATAAATTTCTTATAGTGGCGACTGCCCATGTAACGCGAAACGCTAGATACCTCTCCCATCAAGCTCTGTCCGGCGCCCTTTCTGGGCCTGACACTGCAGCCCTGCGAAGAACCGTGTGGTTCTGCCGCAGGGTTTGACTTTTTGACTGTGGAAGTTATTACATATAGTAAAGGACGTCGTGAAGCATCATTTCATCCATCTGTCCTGTCATCCATCCGTTCATCCGTCCGGTCATATATCCGTCCTGTCATGGTCTGTTTACTCCAGCAGGGCGGAGAAAGAGTGGAATACAGATGTGGCGCTGCAGATAATAATATATTAGTGTTGTAAAATTTTATTTTTATTTTTTATTTTGGGGTTTTTGGACTAGGTACACTCATCCTGTCTCTTTCTCAACAACTGAAAGAGTTGGGTTGGGCTTTTTCTTTTTTTTTTTTGAAATTTTATTTAGAATATTGGAAATTTTCAATGTTTTTT
>Ga0209611_10006569_pt1 | contig 18956 bp, 12 predicted proteins | sample S1TSphgellanicum_3_FD_187693 | JGI IMG/M metagenome (GOLD analysis project Ga0209611, IMG submission 187693) | Host-associated microbial communities from peat moss isolated from Minnesota, USA - S1T2_Fc - Sphagnum magellanicum MG (SPAdes) (version 2) | ecosystem: Host-associated > Plants > Peat... | reverse complement strand
AAAAAAAAAAAAAAAAAAAAAAAGGAAAAAAGATGGTAGGAGCTGATGAGTCCTTTAGGATTTAAAATTTTGAAGCTAGGCTATTCATTCTTTTTACAAAAAGAATATTTTGAAAATTTGATAATTTTTGCTGAATTTTTTTTAACACTAAAAACCGGAGTTTATCCAAGTTTTTCTCAAGTTTTTTGTCACAAAATATAGTGAAAATTTGCCACACATACCAATTTATTTATTTTTAAAATAATAATAATAATAATCTAAAGGACTTAAGGACTAGACTACTACTTTTGTAATAGATTGTCAAATGTTTCATCTAGACATCCTTGCCAATGAATGGAAGTGTGATGTAATAACTTAATGACAAGCTTCTTTGGAAAATTGGAAAATTTGACACTAGGACCACAATCCAAAATGGTGGGTTAGAATAATAAGAAATATTATGTTGCAAATTCCCTATTTCTGAAAAAAAATAAAAATGCAAAAGAATTTTTTAAAAAAAAAATTAATCATAAAAAATTGCCACAATTGTCTACAATATATATTGTGCTTAAGGGAGTGACCCCTCCTTGTGTTGAGAGGCTAACCCTTGTATCCCAAGTGGTTGCCCAAGGGTAGAGTAAGGCCCTAGGGATATGTAGGTAGAATAAGGCCCAAGTGTAGGGTAAGGCCCTTAGGTCTTTGCACTTGGTAAAGCATGTGGCCTCAGACTTTGCCCTACCCTTACCTTTTTATTTTATTTAATTTTATTTTTTTGGAGGGTAAAATTCCATTTTTTATTTAAATTATCTAAAGTTACAAGGTATCTTTATCTTGGAGTTTGATCTTGTTCCCCTTTTGCAAAGTGGTCAAGTGAGATTTGTGTAAAGATATGAACAATTAGGGTTTGGTTGGTTGGTAGGCTGTTTTTGAATCCAAAAGAAAAAGATAGGAAAGAAAAGAAAAAGTTGGGTTAACCCTACCAAAACTTCCCCCCAAAAACTACCCTAATTTTTTTTGGCTTTGTTTATGTAATGGGGACTAGTGTAGCCAGTGCCGTTAGCCCAAGTGTGAGATGGTTACCTACACAACTAAATTTTCCTTCCAATTAAATTATTTTTTTGTAATTTAATTGAATTTCCAATGACAAAAAAAAAAACTCAAAATTCAATATCTCTCGCATCCTAGGTTTAAAAATTTCCAAATTACCTTCATTATATTTTTTCAACAATACCAATAGTGCACCCAAAGTTTTTTTTATAAATTTGTATTTTTGATTTAAATGATTTTTTTTTGAAAATTTGTGCAATATTCTATAATTTTTCCACTGTCAAAACATTACAAAACCAACTAGATGCACTTCTACTCATTGAGGGTTTTCCAACAATACCAAGAATACGACAAGAGGCGATGTGGTTTGGGAGATCTCGACATGACAAACAAAATCAAACAAAACAAATCAAACAAACAAACAACCTTCCTTCATACATAGATTTATACCCTAAATCCAATGGTTCATTTTAGGCCATGTGCATCATCATATGGATGGTTGTAAATGTAAGGACACGTAACTTTTTGTTTAAAGATTAATGTTTTGCCAATCCTACGTTTTAGGTAATGCCACATGTCTAAGATCAAATGGCTATAGTTGTGGGGTTTTTTGCCATGGACTTTTTCATTTTAGTTTTTTGGAGGATGTGTTGTGATATTTTGTAGCTTGTTCCAATTCATGGGCCACCTTGTTCCACTAGAGAAACCTTGCCAAGTTTCATTAGGAAGTACCTTGTAGTGCACTACATATGTAACATAGCCATTTCATGTGCACACCTCATACAAGCCTCAACTAGTTACATGGCATGCTATATATAGCTTGTAACCCCCGAGGTTATTTTGGTGGTAGGTCTTTAAACCACACTAACCATGCTTGAGTTAACTAATACCTTGTCTATAACACCTCATTGAGGGCACTCCAAAATCATAAACCCTAAACCTATCATAAACCCTAAACCTTACACATGATTCGAGCCTAATTGTGTTGCATACCGTACGTAGTACAACATATGTCTATTGAATAGTTAGTTATATTTGAGGATTCCATGCCATATTTTTGAATATTCCTTTAGGTTTTCTATCTTTCTTCAGGCAATTTTGTTTCTTGAAAATTTATTTTATTTGGAAAATTTCAACATTTTTTAAATAATTTAATTAATGTTGAAACTGCCAAGGTAAGTATGGTATTAGTTAGGGTTGATCTCTCAAGAACCGTGATGGGTACTTGAATTGGGATGTTAAATGTTTTCTTTGATTGCTAATGCCATGATATGTTCAGGTCTTCAAGTCTAAATACCGTAGTACCTTGGCCATTTCAACACTTGTCCATCGAATAATTAATTAATTTTGAAAAATTCATTTCAACAAATGGAATATTCCTAAATATTCACTATTGTCCTTCACAATATTTTTTGATTTGGAAGAAATTTTTTTTGAAAATTTCAAAAAAATCTTAAAATAGTATAATTAGTGTCAAATTGGTCAAGGTGCTAGTGTAATACAGCTCAACTTATGACTCATGAGCCCGAAATGGGGGGCAGGGCAAGGGGGACCAAAAAAAAAATTTGATGCAAAAATTGATTAATGAATCTGCACACAATTTGCTAGAAATGACCAAAAAAATTCCACATCCATATTTTTATTATCAGCAATTATGGTCAGCATGAATTGTTTGATGTTGTTCGAAGTTGTTGCTAATTTATATATTGTTCAACCACAAGGTGAACACAAAATATTTTTCTTTGGCAAATTTTAATTTTTGAAAACTTATAAATTATGATTTTGACATGTATACAAAGGATTAAGCCTTTGGAAAGACAAAAAAAAAAGAGGTTTATTTGAAATAAAAATATTATTGATAATCTTGTGCAAAAAAGAAAGAACAAGAAGAAAGGGGCTTGTATATTTTATAGGTAGTCTAGACAAGGTTATTGAGATCATGATTGTCGAAACCACCTTTGATTATCTTATGGTTTTTCCAAATGCAATTCACACATCTAGAATAAAGTTCCCATGACTCCCCATAACTTATGTTGTTCCCATGAGGTTACCATTCCATAGCCCATATGCTTTGATCAAAGTTCTATTAAATTAATATATTTAAGTAAGTCAAGAGGGAACTTGAGAATTTGTATTTCTATTGTCAACAAGGTTTAATGTTCCTATAAGTATGTGTAGTTAGTCGTAGGCCAACCAAAGAAGTACCTTATGGCAATACAAATATTGTGAAACCAACTTCTAAAGAATCCATAGCATTATATATTTTATTTCCTTAAAAAACTAAACCCAATTAAATATGAACAAGATTTCAATTTTTTTTTCCTTTTGTGAAGTTATCCCTAAGGAATGACTTTGGAGTGTTCTCTTTCATGTTTTGACAATCCAAAGCTCATTCATAAGCAAGAAGTGTAATTGAATGTCATTGTTTTGTTTTAAAGTAAAGTTGGGTGCCACTACACTCTAGGAGTGCATGACACATACAACAACATTCGTGGACATTACAACAAGTTGTAACATTGAGGTCAATTCCATTTACAACTCAATTTCAAATCAAGCAAACTCAACCAATACATTCATGTTTCAAGACCTTGCTCCCTTCCAAACAATCCTTATTCGTGCTTCCCATTTAAAATCCATGTACATAAGATGTCAACCAAATGGTCCTTAAGACAATAATCCTTTGGGAAGCATGTGAATTGAATGTGCAATAGAACTCGTTGAAGAGGAATGCATTCAGGCACTAGATCACATGAAATTGTATCAACATTCCTTCTTTTACCAATGCTCTTTGCACTTGTGCATTAACTCAAAGTTCATGCTACCCATGTTTTCTATAACAAGCCTTTTGTTACTTCGTAGGTGAACATCACACTTCAAAACCAAATGTATATAAAGAAAAGTTGGAAAAGTTGCGTGTACATCATCAAGGGTTTTTTTTTTGCCAAAATTTCACAACTGTGGCAAAAAGAGAAAAAAGAAAAAGGAAAATGGCAACATAAAAGTGTTATTTGGATTTTCTAGTCACCACATTTCAGAAAATTTTTAAAAGAAAAATCACCAATTTTTGTATTAAGTTCCAATAGAGTAGCAAATAGTATAGATGGATGCTTCATTTTTTTCCGCATGCACTTCATCAAAGGTTTTTTGTAAGGCAAATTTCCGCCATTGTGGCCAAAAACATTTGGAAAATGGCATCATAAAAGTGTTATTTGGGTTTTCTAGTTGCCAAATTTCAGAAATTTAAAAAGGGGGAAAAAAAAAGAAAAAAAAGTCACCAGATTTTTTTATTAAGTTCCAGTAGGGTAGCAAACAGTATAGATGGATGTTTCATTTTTAACTAAAAATTGACTTGCATTTTTTGTTTGTTGCCGGATTTTCTTTAATTGTCTTCTGGATGATTACCACTTGAGCTATATTTACAAAAAAGGGGAAAAAAAAAGAAAAGAAAAAAGCCTTGATGTACATCAAGATTCAATCGACATGAATTTTCGCCTTCAAATTAGGATACAAAACAAAGAGAGAAACAAATCCAGGCCTCTTTGATGCTTTCATTAAGAGAGCCTCAATATGAATGACCAAACTATTCATCCTTTGCCATACTATGATGATGAAATTAGCCCGTGAATTATTCAGAGCAAATATCACATGCAAAATCTGGACTTAAACAGAGCAAAACACTGACCAAAATATTCATCCTTGCCATAATATTATGATGATGAAATTAGTTCATGAATTCAGAGCAATATCACATGCAAAATCTGGACTTAAACAGAGCAAAATACCAACCAACCCACAACTCCCAGAAGGAACAATCAAGCACAAATTGATGTTAATTTGCTGATCAATCAAACGGGTCTTTATGGATCCTAAGAACCAGTTATGAAACCTAAGAACCACCCTGATAACCTTCACGGGTCTGTTCATGTTTCTGATAACCACCCAACACTGGTTTTTTTCTTTCCTTTTGTTTTTCCCCCTTCTTCAAGGTTGCAGGGTACACTGGCACCTTGTTGGGTGGTGGGTTGCAACAAACAAATTATGTGACTGGAGGGGGAAGGTGAAGTATTCGTGTCCAGGTCCCTCAATGGCATTCACATCTAAATTGCCCTCAGATTTCATGCAAACAAGCTCAATCCTCAATGGCATTTGCAGCTGAATTGGCATGAGATTTCATGCAAACAAGCCCCATCCTCAATGGCATTTGCAGCTAAATTGGCATGAGATTTCATGCATACAAGCCACATCCTCAGTGGCATTTGTAGATGGATGGAATGCTTCAAATTAGTAGTTCGCAAGGGTTTTCAAGGTAATCGAGATGGATGGATTGCACTTGGACCTGGTGTTATGGTTTTATGGAACACAGGGTAATCAATTCTTCTCCACAAGGATGCATGCAAGAAGATTTGGTTGAAGAAAGTTCACCATGTGAACTGCAATGGCATTTCTGCAATGAAAGTACTACACTTCTACCATGCAAAAAACATTGCAGTCAGCTCCTGGCAACCTCTTGTTGACGACTGTAAAACTAGTGCAGCATAAAAGAGAGCAGCTTTCAGCTCTTCCTCAGGCTGTCTTCTCTATTCCATTGCTGCAAGAAGAAGACGTATAGAGAATTATGACATGCAGGAAAAGAATTGATTCTGCAACCCAGATTCTATTAATTTCCTAGTGTGCAATTTGGGTGCAACAAGAAAGCATTGATTCTGGAACCCTGATTTTGTATTTCTTGGCACAATTTGGTGCAATAAGAAAGTATGGATTTTGGAACCCAGATTTTTAAGTTTTTTTTCTTCTTGATGCAATTGGGTGCCAGCAAATTTGATGCCTTGAAATGCTATGTCCAATGGGTGTTGTGTCATTTTGTCACCCATTTTGGACATATTTCACAAAAGCAAAGAGGACAAAAAAAAACAATATATGATCAACACACACACACACACACACACACACATGCATAAATTTGTATTATTATTACCACATGATTTTTCATTTTTTCACATTCCGAGCATTGCTTCTTCATTGAGGCTATTTTCCACTTGATTTGGGTATTTGAGAGCTTGAAGTGTTGGAAATTCTACTTGCTCTTAAAAATATATTTTTGGGAGTCTCAATTTTTTTGATATATCTCTTGAGTGGAAGTGTTGGAAATCTCTTACTCCTAAGAATTGGAGATTTCTTCATGCTTGGGTTGGTTTCCATGTGCATATTACACACTCCCCAATTGCTAAACATCATGTGAATACAAAATTTTACAATAAATTAAAATAAGGTTTATGTAGATATGGAGTTCAATAACTATTTAAAAATTAGTAAAGTTTTACCTACTTATTAAAAAAAAAAAATTTTTTTTAAATCAACTCTTAAACCTAAATATCATGATCCCATTTTCAAAACTATTTACTCCTAGTTTTGAATCCAGCAAATGACTAGTTTCATGGTTCAATTCTTGCACCTATTCAAACAGAATGGTGTCACCTAGCTATTGCCTAGGTCTAGATATGACAAGTTGTTTTTTCAAAAAATGAAAAAGAAAATTCAAGATCATGATTTTATTTTATTTTTTGGAAAAATATATATCCATGTGAAAAAAATTCACAAAAGAGAAAAGAAAAAAAATTGGTTATGAGAATTGTTCAAGGTATCAAAAAAAATAATAATAATAAAATTTAATTGGTTCTCAAGTTACCCATTCTCACAAATGTAAGAATAATCAATTATGTAACAATAATTGATATTTGTAATCAATTTTTTTAAAAAGGATTGCATCTTAGGTATCTCTAGAGTAAGTTGCCCATTAATGCGAAAATTGAGAACCTTTTTGGGGGGTTTTTTTTTTTAATACCTTGGATTGGACGGTTCTCATATTTTGCATTTTGACAGTACGAGTCTCTCAAGTGAGCGGTTCTCACTGAAGTGAGAACAAAGGGGTGAGCATCATCCCGGGTATCACCTTGAATGATACCCGACCAATTTTGTGCAAAAGAATCAACTGATACCCGGCCCAATTCTGAGCACCTATTTCCATATACCCGCCCAACATTGGTCATGACTATGCTTATTCTCAGTTTTGCCTTCAAAATGGCTCTTGTGGAGATTTCTCTGCAATTTCATATATATATAGAAATTCATTTGTTGCATTGTTAAAATTGTAACCAAAAAACTACAATCCCAAATTATTATTCAAATCTAGCAACTGCATTTCCCTATTGAGAGGGGAAAAAAATAATTAATTAATTTTAAAATTTTATTTTTTAAAAACCTATTTTTCATTACAGTTTGATTTTTTATGTTGATTGTTGTTGCCCATAAGAACACCAAAGGTTTGCGATTGTTTAAAAAATGATTTGTTTTAATTACATATTATGTATTTGATCTATTATCAAATACCCGTGTTTGTTAATTCAGGAATGTGGTAAATAGCAACGATCAGTGCTGGATGGGTATTTGATTTCTGTTAATAACCATCAGGTCTAGTTACTTCAGAAACTCAAAGAACCCATCCGGTTTTGTGAAAGAACCGACAGTGTTCTGGGCGGTTATTTGACCGCTTCAAAAATGATTGAGAACCGAGTCCCACATATAACCACGGTCCTCAAAGATCTGAGAACCGGTCAAATAACCGTCTATAAACCCGCTGATTCACTCGGCCAACTATTTTGTGAAAACTGCCATTTTTTTAGTCTTTTTGAAAAAACCAGAGCCAAAGTTTATATATTTATTTATTTAATAATTTCTGAAAATCTTCAAAAAAAACCAAAACATCCAAATTCTAAACTGGAACCGGGGGTTATTAAAAATATCAGATAACCAACCAACACGGGTGTTTTGTTTTTACCATGGTATGAGTGTGGGTGAGTCCGGGTACTGGTGGGTAACCCAGTGGATTTTTGGTCTGCAGTACAAAATGTTGAAAATATCCTACATAATTAATTTTTTTGAATTAATGTAAATTCAATGGATATATATATATATATATATAATGTGATAATAAAACATAAAATAAAGCATATTAATGTGAAATTTAATGGATATGTAGGATGATGTGTTATGCTTCTAAAATGGGCCCTGATGGACCCATTACCTATCCTTAGGGAATGCCACTTGCCATAACGGGGTTCGCCTCATACGCCCATGCAGCATTCCCATGTGGAATAGGCATGCGACTAATGGCACATATACTACTCAATTCATTAGACACAAATGTCGAAAATATCATACGAATATAATATTCATTTGCCTACATGAAAACATGATTCATGTTAAATCATGGGTCTACTAGGGTTATGCTCATGCAATAATAAGCCCTAGTAGTAGACACATGGCCATCTTTTGGTACACCATTCACCCTTATGGGATTGGTATGTTCGTAGGTCGGCTTTGTTCAGAGTATGTTAAGGTATGATGGGGTGGCAGATTATGTCCATGTTTTCTCATCACATTATATGACATTACATTATTATCCTACCTTAGTACATACTATATTCATCAAGATGGCTTGAGAACACTCTGCTTAAACCAAGTAAACAGATTTCTTTTTAATTTCTTTTTTAATTAATTAATTAAGTAATTAATTATATTTATTTTTTCTGGGTTTAAGATAGGGATAGCCATACTACATAGTGAATTTTCCTCAATTTGCCTTTTGTGGCAAAATTAGGGTTGTTTGTGTGATGGGAATCATCAACATGAATTGAGTAGGATATGTGGCTTGTTCCTTTGAAGCGGGCCAATCAAGCAAGGACCCATCATAGTATTTTTTGTAGGAGGAAAAATGGGACATGGAGAGACATATATAACATGGGCAAGTGAGGGGTGTTTGAGCACCAAGGCAAAAGAACACAAGAGGAAAGAAATGGGCAATGGTAAATGATGCAGAGTAAGCAAAGTTTATGTTAATGGGTTGATAATAGGGCATTATTATGCCCTATGAACCAAAAGGCAAATGAGGGTGGAATGTGTTGCTCTCAATGCATTGCTTGGCATAAGGAATGAGGTAATAGGGTAAACAGGCTGGTGACTGAACACTTAGTGTCTCACTCGCCTCTGTCTCACTCAATCTGCCTTCTTTCCACCTACAGTCTGAAGATAAAAATAGTCCCCTAGAAAGTGCATCCATGGTTGTTTAAATTGCTCAAAACCAGTTTAAAATGAGGAAGATACACTCCTTCAAAGTTTTTGGGGAGAGGGCGGGTAAATTTGGTTTTAAAAAACGGATCACACACATGGCAGCCCGTGAAGGCTTGTTTAGTCACTTAAAACCAAACACTAACTTGGGCACTAACGAGCGCTATCTACCCGGCTATCAAACTGAATGAAAATTTGGATGGAAAATTCCCTCAAAGTAAGCGTTTTGGTTTGGTCATAGAGCTCAAATCCCATGCAATAGGCTTAGAGATCAATGATTATGGGTAAACACATTCCCGTTCACCAAATCTGCCGCCCCTTCCCAAATGTTTGTGGGCACAGGTCCTCTGTCACCCCCACCAAGCATTTGATTCTTTGTTGCGCTACATCTCTCTCTCTCCGACTCTTTCAAACTCTTTGTGGGCGCGGGTTTTTCATCACCTCCACCAAGCATTTGACTCCCAACCATGTTGCTTCTTTAAGCTCCTTTAAGCTTGATGTTATCAAGGTAATGTTTGTCTTTGATTTGTGTTTGCAGGTCTATATAACTAACGTTCACTCTTTTTATGATTGATGCCCCTATCTCTAAACACTTTGAGCTTTTGCAACTACTGATGATGGCAATGTGTCCCCTCTCTCCTCTTTCTCAACTCTTTCATTTCTCCTCTTTATCTTTTTGATCTCTTTCGCATCTCTTGCACTTGCTAGTGATGGCGTCAAGTCAAACTCTATCCTCTCTCTCCGCTCTTTCATCTCTTACGCCTACAATGATGGCATTGCATCCCCTCTTTACTTTCTCTTTTTCAACTCTTTCATCTCTCGCCTCTTTCATCTTTCACAACTATAGTGTTGCCACCGCGTCCCTTCTCAACTCTCTTGTTTTTCCTCTCTTTCATTTCTCATAACTACCACAATAACATTGTGTCCCTTCTCTACTCTTTGATCTCTTTCAACTTTCTTGTCTCTCCTCTCTCTCTCATCTCTCGCAATTATAGCAATGGTGTTGCGTCCCTTTTCTATAACTCTCTCAACTCTTTCGTCTTTCCTCTCTCTCTCATCTTTCACAATTGCAGTGATGGCACTACATCCCTTCTCTACTCTCTCTTTCTCAACTCTCTCATCTTTAATCTTTATCTCCTTTTTTTGTTGTTTCTAAGTTTTGAGCTCTAAACTTGCCTATTGCCAGTGATGGTGATTAATGCTCCTTATCCTTTTTCAACTATTTCAGAGCTTGGAACTCTGAGCTTGCTTGTTGTTGGCAATGGCGATCAACGCCCCCTCTTGTTTCTCTCAACTTTCTCAAAATTTGAAGCTTTGGACTTTCCTACTAGCAATGGTGATCCACCCCCTTCTTTCCTTTCTCATTTCTCTTAGAGCTTAAAACTCTCTTGCTATTGGCAATGGTGAACCTTTTTTTCGTCTCTCATTTCTCTCAAAGCTCTTAGCTCTCTTGTTGTTAGCGATGGTGATCCACCCCCCTTTTCTCTTCTCTCATATCTTTCAAAGCCTAAAGTTTTGAGTTTTTTTGTTGATGGCGATGGTGATACACCCCCCCTTCTTCTCTCATTTCTCTCAAAGCTTTGAACTTTGAACTCTTTTGTTGCTAGTAGTGGCAATCCACCTCCCTTTCTCTCCTTTTTCAACTCCCTCAGAGCTTAAAACTCTGAGCTCTTTACTACTAGTGATGACAATCCACCCCCCTTTCTCAACTCTCCTAAAGTTGAGGCTTTTTTGTTGATCATTTTTTTCAACCATCTTAGTTATTGTGATTGATGCCCCTTTTCTCCTCTAGACCCAGACCCAAACTTGTTGATATATTTCTTTCATATGTTATGTAGCTGTTACATTTTTTTCAGCTATTGTTGAGTTGTTCCTCAACAACACCTTTCTCTCAACTATTGTTACATTTTCTCATATGTTGTTTAATTGTTACATTTCTTTCATTTGTTGTTTAGTTGCACTACCTTTCCTTTAGTAGCTAACCAATTATTTCCTCCTTCCTTAATCATTGGAAGGTGACAGTCTTGTTGTCTAGCGTCTTTGTGCCTGTTGTTAACCCCATGCCTATAAACTTACCTATTATTGAGCCCATGTTGTGTAGCCTAGATTCACCCCCATGTATTTGTGCGGATATGCTCGAAGACCTGTTTGAAAATCATGGTGAAAGTGTTCACCCACTTCAACAATAATTTCTATAGTCCAAGTTATAGTGAACTGTTTCAACACACTTCTCATCAATTTTTTGAACTATTCACTTTGTTGTGGAACCTAATTCTGTTGTTCGTTTGGCTCGCCTATTTTCCTTCTCCTTCTTTTTGTTTTAATTTCCTTTGCAACTATCTTTTCCATTGTTTTTCTCCTTAAGATGTCTAGGTATTCAAAACTAGTCACAACATGTGATTGAGAATAATTGTTTAATGGTTCTTTTCCCTTGGTGTGTGTTGCAAGTAAATGAGGTAGTGATAATGGGTAATGCACCCTCATGGATTTTTGGGTCAAATTTGGAGACATTTGAATTTCTTGTGGCAATTCCTAAATATTTTCAATATTATTCTCATTTAGGTTTACAACATCAATCTTTGTTGGCTGTTGGTCTAATATTGTAAGGCTATGGGGCATATTTACATAATAACATTGGTCATTTTGTGACATGTAGATAAACAGATCTTTAGATCTTGGATGCTAATATGTTTCAACTATATGGAAAAGTTCTACAACAATAGATTCCTCCCCTCATTGAAGATTATTCTTAATTTCCTCCTCTATTGTGTAATCTTTTTCGCTCCTTACATTGCTCACATTTGTTGCAATGTAAACCTCTAATGGTTTAGTTTTATTATCCATTGCTTTTGTGTTCAAAGGCGATATACATGTAATCCTAAAACTAGATTTAATGTTTTGTTTTGTGAGTGATTGTTTTAAAGCCTGATCTATCCATCTAACTATCTTGTATTATCTTGTATGGTTCCATGTGATTGCTTTTAAACATAGTTGCATCCATGACCTTTTTGAATGTTGTTTTAAAAGGTTTGAAACAAGAGACATTTAATGGTTATAATGATTGTGATGTGTGTGATGACAATGTGATCATGTTTAACCCAAACTCTTTTACTTGTTCTATTGCTACTAGGGCAACATGGCTACCATGTCCATCCAGAATTTAACAAATGTCAATTATTGAAGGACATTCCACCTAGAATTGATTTGTTAAAGAAAGGCAAAAAAAAAAATTAACATGAAAATAATCATCCGTGTTTTTTTTGCATTACCATATAAATCTAGTTTGCAAAGTTTAATGTAATCATCCCTTAGTCTCTCACCTCTGAAGATGTAGAAACTAGGTATAACACCCCCTGTAACATTGACTGCATAGTTTATAGTTAACCATTTTCGAAATTTTCGGATGATACTATAAATTGCATTAGATCCTCTCCTAGCCAAAACTTTTATTCCAAACTATCTACCAACTTAAACCCTTGTTTCATCAAAGTTCCATATATGATCAAAACTATAATTATGTTGGTAAAATAGTGATTGCAAGTTAGTATAAAAAAAGTTGCATGAATTAGGTGTCACCCCATGAACTCTACAAACTTCTAATCCTTCTACATGCCATATGTTGATTTTTGGATGTCTATGCTTAAACCAAAACCACCAATTATTGCTTGGCATTCCAACAATAAATGGTGTAACCCTTGTCTATGTTAGCTCTGCAACTTTCATCTTCAATTATTATAGGCTAATGGATAGTCCATATTCTTGCATTACTAATGTCCATGTAATCACTACTACATCTTCTTCTTTTGTAAGCACACCTCTTGGCCTCATCTTCCTAGATTTAGTTTTTCCATTTAGGTGGTCAACAAGGGAGCTCATTGGGATGTTCCATGACTTGTTAGCCTTCCTTATGGAATGTGTCCCTTTTTCAATAACATCCATTGCTTCTTCTAGCACTTCATTTGTCCACATACCTCTTCTAATTTTTGGAAGCACTTGATTCAACTATGGTGTTGATCTTTTGCTTTGTGGGTCAAGAGTAAGGGGAAGATTTTCCTTGTTAATTGCAAAGTCTACTACTTGCAAATCCAACATGTTACTCCATCTCCTACAAGGGACTATCAACTTCACGATTGTTTATCTCTTCTTAGTCCCAGCCTCTAGCAACTTGGTGGAGTGTGTTTTGGCCCCAACAATGGTATGCCTTTTTCTTCCTCGTAAACAACCTAAAAATCCAAAAAGTGTAATAAATCTAGAAATTTTGCTATAACATGTTATGAGATTATTACAGTAAAGTATAGTAACTAATAAAATTTTGCAAAATCATCCCAATCTAAATCAACATCTTTTATTGTTGTGCATGCAATGGGGAGAAATGTGTAGGAGCAATTGATATGATTTAGCTGGTCTTTAGCTCTCTTGAAGCTCCTTGATGTAGCATTTTGAATTATGGATTTTTGGATCCAATGGTAATCTAAATATTTTTGGAACTTCTAATTGTAAATTTGGTTTACAACTTCAACTTGTATGTCTGATGTTGATCCCTCTTCTACACGCTTTACTTTCACCTTTTGCAAATATACTTTTGAACCTAATTTTTGCTCTTCTACGTGCTTTACTTTCACGTTTTGCAAATCAACTTTTGAGCATAACTTTTGTTCTTCTACTTGCTCTACTTTCTTTTTTAGACCTATTTTTTACAAGTAAATTTTCAAACTTGGACTATTGTTCTTTACATGTTCTATTATCATTAGCATATCAGAATCCCTTAGCATTACACCATAGGACCTAGAATTCTAAGCAAAGTTGGAATTGTTTTTCTACCTTAGTTCATACAAAGGACATGCTTGGAATTTTGATTAGAAGTAAAAAATGATGTATTCATTTTATGTAAGTTTTGTTGCAGTTTAAACTTTGATTTGTGCCCTTTTTTTTGGAGGGAATGCTAAATTTTTATGCATAGTAAAAATCTTTGGGGACTTTTCTTTGGGGTTAATAAATGTGATGCCTTGAATGATTCAAAGAAAGAACGTCCTTTGATGATCCTTGTGCATTGTATCCTTGTTAGGTTTAGGTTTATTAATGAGCAATTTCATGCCTTTTAATGTGAGCCTAAACCCCATAACTAAGCAATCAATTTTTTTTTGCATTTTACTTATGTTGGTTCTTTGAAAAACAATTAAACCTACCCTTCAACCCACCCAAGTATGTGCATTAAAATGGGCTGGTCCTCTCCCATAACCAAACATAACTACAAATACAACGCGTTAATCCTTTCCCATAACCAAACATGATTACATATGACAATGTTTGTTTTTTTTGTTATTGCTTTCTCCCATGCCCATAACTACGCACACAATAAAAGATTTCATTTGGTTTATATGAAAACACCAAACATATTTTTTCAAGACTAGGCGTTCAGTCATAGGGTTGCATTCAAACACTTACACAAAGGACTGCAACCATTCACTAGCATTGGTTTACACAAAGAAGGGTGTCTAGTTACCAAGTGATGACTAGTGGGGGGCACATTTACCCTACCCATAGTATGATAATCAAGGAATGATGAAGGGGTGAACAATGTTTTTAAGGGGGGAATGGGCCTTTAGATTGTAGGGGGGCCCTCCCATTTTATGGAGGGCATGCTCCCCAAGTTGTAAAGTAGAAACAAAAGTGACATGAAAATGAGAAGTCTACAAATTGGAATGGAGTAAGAAAAAGAGTCAATGTTCATTCTCTCAAAGAGAAGGTTGTGTGCATTTTGCTTAGGTGTACATTTTCACAAGGTGCAACTATGTCTCATCTTATTGCAAGTCATGCATATTTGCAATCAAGGTGGATCATGCAATGGTTTCTTGTAAATACAATACCCACAAGTGTTGTGTGTTAGTATGGTTTAAAACATACACTTCACATAAGTGTAAATGTAGAACATGAGATATGTAAGTGTAAAAATCATGTAAATTTATTTTTTATTGTGTAAAATCATGTAAATGTAAAACAAATAAGTTTATATGGCTTTATGTAGCTATGTAAAACATCATAAAATTGAATCTTTTTAGTTGGGGGCGGAGGGGGGGGGTTTCATAATACTTTTGGTGATGAACCAATTGGAGTGACCCACTGCCCTCCTAAAGAAAAACCCTTTAAAATTTTTAAGACATTTGTGCTTTGGGATGCACCACAACTAATTAAACTAACAAATATGAATCACAATAAATACCCAAGCTCTTGTAAAAGCCTAGGCCAAAAATGATAATGAACATATTTAGGAATAGAAATTTTATTCAAGCAATGAGGTGGGGGAAATGGCTCTAAAAATGTGCATTCGAGATATTCTCTAAATATCACCACAATTTACACCATATGCTTTGTCCAAAAGCTTGTATTGTATATAGTTGGTTAAAAAGAGTAGTACCACAATCTCATATTGGTAGACTATGCTTTCTATTTGGAGAATGTTAAATTCATCATGATTTTTTTTGGTGAAGGTTCAATCAAAGTGACACATTCTAAAAAAAAATCATTAAACTTTGGGATGCACCAATTTGGGATGTACCCACAATTAATTAATATGGATTGCAAATAGGTGTAATCATTAATGATATATAATATACAATATATACACTTACAAGCCCCAAAATATTTACATTATTTTTAAGTAAAATTTTTAAAAATATATACTCAATAATAATATAAATGTAAGTGTAAAATGTTTGAACAATTGACACTTACATGAAATTTACATGTTGTGTGTATGATTATTGACACTTACATGCACAACACTAGTACCCACTACTCATAATTGGTAGAAATTGTCAAAATATTTGTTCATTTCAACAAAAGGGGTTTGCCAACCTTGCTTTTAATATTAATTTTTTTTGACAAACAAGAATAAGTAAACAAGGTACACAATATTTTTGGAGGAAATTTTGATAAGTTGATGGTTGGTACGTTTGATCCTTGCCAAAAGGTTCAAAGTTTGACTTTCCAAAAAATTGACAATAGTTTTCTTTCAACATTCCTATTTCAAAATTAATTAGTGTGCGAAATAAATAAGTTTTTTTTCTGCAATTGGTGTGAGCAATAGGAATAGGAAGTAGACTAGTGATAATGATTAGATTCTATTTCCCTACAATGGTGGGTTTCAAATCCCATGAAAACTTTGCAAAACATTTCAAATTTTTTTTTTTTTTTGCGTAGAACATCAAAATATCAATTGTGCACTTTTACACAAAATGATGCACACAAAAAATGACAAGCCTCACAAAGTTTGATTGGGGGAAGGTTTTAGGACAAGGTGATAGCTGAGTTCAGTGTTGCATTTTGGGAATTTCCCCCACCAATGGGCTTTACCTATTGTAAAGCATGAGGCAAAATTTATCATGAACCAAACCTACATAGATCATGAGGTGTAGGAATGGGAGGGATATTATGCCTACTCCTCAATAATGGGAGGAAAATTATGCTTACTTATAGGTGTAAGAGCCCTCCCACTATTGAAGAGTAGGCATAATATCCCTCCCATTTTCTAGGAGGAAAATTGATGGATATAAAGTGCCCTCCAAATACACTACAAATTTCTTTTTGAGTGTTTTATGAAGGCAAGTAAGAAATCAAAAAGCTAAAAGAGAGACATAGAAGAGTTTAAATTAACATAGAATTTTTTTAAAAAGGAATATATATATATATGAGAATGTATATGTTGCATGTTAAAAAATTAAGATTGTTATTTGAATAACATGAAAAACGCCAAGATTGCTTTGAGATTTTTTGGAAGATATGAATCACTCGCAATCATTACATGAATTGGATATTGGAAGGTCATAAAAGTTCATTGCTTGTCTTTTAGTTACAATTTAACAACAAGGAAATTTGTAGTAATATAAATATTATTTTGTCACTGCAATAAACACAATTTGAACAAGGACAATTTGGAACAAATGTGATGAAAAGGAGGGGCAAATGAAACCCTAGATAGATGGAACAATGTTATCAATTGTTGAAAGTTGAACATGATAAAACTTAAGTAGTTGATTATGATGTGAAGCAAAAATTGGTCTATTTGTGGCATTTGTGTTCATGGTTTTTGTTTCTTGCTTGTTATGAAAAAGGCGAGGATGCTTGTTGAATAGTGGGACATTCTCTTTGAATGCATCTTTTGTGAAGTGGCTCCTTTCACCTAGGGGCATTGATGGTTGTCTATCAAGTTATGGAAATCATGTTGGAGATAAAGGAGGCACAACTGGTGAACAAAACATGACAAAGCTAAGTTGAAAATATGTTGAGTTAGGATGCAAGAAATTTTCTTTTGATTTTATTTGTTTAATGAAGACAGATTGCATCCTAGAAAAGAATGATATTTTGCTGCATTATTTATTTTTCTAGGAAGGATGTATTATGGTAGAGATGGGTTGATGACAAAAAGGTGATGAAAGCTTCAGGGATCTCGAAAGTGGTCATAAAATGTGTCATCAGTGTCTGAGTCTGGTTGTTTTTGTTTGTTTGTCAATTCTTTAATCACAAGAGAATTATCAACTAGTTTTTTGGGAACTCCGAAAAAGTATGAAACCTCTGTTGCAAGTTATGTTTTGATGGGTTTATTGAAAGGTGTCAAGTATTCCTTGTCCAACTTTCTGAATAGATTGTGGGGACTTTGGTATTTCCTTGTTGTGTGATGGTGTTAGTGCCGAGTTAATTAGGATGTTGAATTGTTGAATGAAGGAGCCGTTTGAGTTTTGTCAAATTGTGCATTATGTGTTGAGTGAAAATGTTATCTGTGTGGTGGTTGGTGGGTTTGTGACAAAGAGATACGATGGTCATGACATGTTGAAGCTCAAGAAAGTGAGGTCGGAGAGCTTTAATTCCTGGAAACCCCTAGAATTAGGGTTAGCAGGAACATAATTGTTCTTGGAATCAAAACCTTGATGATCATATGATACCATATGTATGTTTTGTTGCAAAAACTCTGGTGTTGCAAAATTCATCTCTATTGTGTTGAATTTATGAATCACAGTAATATACTATGTCTTTTTTGTTACACAAATGTCCATAATGAAAACAATCCGAACAATGTTGTGCATCAAGTAATGAAGTGAATTAGGAATATAAACAAGTATAGTCAACCATGTTGGCTCATATTGCAGCTAGTACCTAGCCTAGTGAGGCATTGAGGTGCCAAATTTCTAATTTTTTTGTCATTTATGTTTCACAGAAAAAATAAAATTTATAATTCAGCATATACAAAACAATGAAGTTAGCATGTGCTCTAGAAGGTTTATTTCAAAATTTCAACATGACAGTTTATGTCAGAATTTTCGGCAATTCTCAAAAATAGTTAATTAGTGCCTAACTAGGGTATTACTACAGTACTTACTGGACCGACTATGGCATGAAGATTGCAAATGGATCAATACAGAGTGGAAATGACTATGTTAGGAAGATTTGTAATTGTACAAATTTTGGTGAATGTTGGCAAATACTTAGTCCAATGAGTTATTTTAGGAGCACTGAACCAAGAGGAGCTTGTTTTTATTGGCCTTGCCTACCAAGGCAAGGATATTATGTTTAGATTCATTATAGAGTATAGTAGCTTAATGGATTTTGGCCTCTAGGTATTTTTATATGAGGATTTTTGAAAGACGATATTTTGGCTTGTGTTGTTGAAACTTGAGATTAGTTATAGAGTTATAATATCTCAAAGGATTTTGATTTCTTTTAGAGGAGGATTTTTTGAAGATTACATTTTTGCATGGTGAAATATTTGAGTTTCTATAATTCTTCTTTTGCTTTAAGATACTTTTTAATGT
>Ga0209611_10006568_pt1 | contig 18956 bp, 9 predicted proteins | sample S1TSphgellanicum_3_FD_187693 | JGI IMG/M metagenome (GOLD analysis project Ga0209611, IMG submission 187693) | Host-associated microbial communities from peat moss isolated from Minnesota, USA - S1T2_Fc - Sphagnum magellanicum MG (SPAdes) (version 2) | ecosystem: Host-associated > Plants > Peat... | reverse complement strand
CTATCTATGTTCATCTCTCATGGTTTTGCTTGAACTTGTCAAAGAGAGCAAATCCATTGTGCGATGAGTCACTTATTTGTTATGTTACTGTTCAAGGTGAAGATGGGTTATTCTTTAAACCATATTAGTTGATCTTTAAGCACATTAAATATAAACGTCCTAAAAGGTTATCCTTTGTGTATTATGTTATTGTTCGGTAAATTACCTATCTATGTTCATCTCTCATGGTTTTGCTTGAACTTGTCAAAGAGAGCAAATCCATTGTGCGATGAGTCACTTATTTGTTATGTTACTGTTCAAGGTGAAGATGGGTTATTCTTTAAACCATATTAATTGATCTTTAAGCACATTAAATATAAACGTCCTAAAAGGTTATCCTTTGTGTATTATGTTATTGTTCGAAGTGAAGGTGAGTTAGTGTTTTAAGATCTACTAGTCTTTAAGCACACCTCTAGAAGACTTCTTAGAATGTTGTGTTTTAATTGTTATGTTATTGTTCAATTTGAAGGTGAGTTAGTCTTTTGAGATCTACGAGTCTTTAAGCACACCTCTAAAAGACTTCTTAGACTGTTGTGTTTTGGTTGTTATGTTATTGTTCAATTTGAAGGTGAGTTAGTCTTTTAAGACCTAGCAGTCTTTAAGCACCCGTCTAGAAGATTTCTTAGAATGTTATGTCTTGGTTGTTATGTTATCATTCAAGATGAACTTGGGTTAATCTTTCTAAGACCATTACACTAGTTTGTAAACACGCCTCCAAAAGTCTTAGAAGATTTTCTTTTGTTTGTTATGTTATTGTTCACGGTGAGGGTGGGTTGGTCTTGAAAACCATTTTATTAATTATAAGCACACTTCATAATAGATTTAAAATATTTTGTTTTGTTATTCTAAATGTGAATCAATGTTTAAAACCATTATACTAGTTTGTAAGCAAACTTAGTAAAAGTCCTAAAAGATTGTGTTTTGTTATTTTAATTGTGGATTGATTTTGCAAGCAATTAGACTAGTTTATAAGCACATTTCATAAAAGTCATAAAAAATTATGTTGATTATTGTTCAAGGTGAAGATGGGCTAATTTTTAAATAGTATTTATTATTTTAAAACATATTTAATAGTTTTACATTCTAAAAGGGTTTTTTTTGTTTATTATATTGTTGTTCAAGATGAAAGTGGGAATTAATTTTCAAAGCGTAAATAAGAAGACCTTCAAAAGCACAAATAATAGTAAAGTTAAAACAAGATGTTTTGCATAAATGAACTATCAGAAATATTGTTCAAAGTGGATGTCTTCCACCATTTTAGTAAAAAAAATGCATAAAAATATTCCTTATGAATTCAAATTTTAATTTTTTTTCTTTTACACTTCTTGTTTATGAAAAAATCAAATTCATCAACTTATTGATACATAATGGAGGTAAGCTTAATTTTTTTATTTTTATGTTAATATGTTAAATCATTTTACTAGCCAATTTAGTTGTTAGATTCAAAATAAAATTTATAAAATATTTTTAAAATTATACTAATTCATCAAAAGTGCTTATACATAATTTTTCATGCAATTTTTTAAAAATTTTAATAAAAATAATAATCAAGCTTTATTTTTAAAATTTTAATTAATTTTTTATAATAACGTTATTTAAAATATATATCCACTTTCTGCTTGAACAGTAACAAAACAAGACTTTGTACGTTGCAACAACAAGCAAAGATTTTTATGCTAATGCAATGGCTACAACTTTTCAACCACCCATTCCTTTCTTGAACTTTGAACTTTGAACTAATGATTGGTGGACTGGCCCTCATGATCGGTAGTACACAATAAAAGTCAGATTTTATCTGTAGCATAATGATTGGCAATAATGCAACAAAAGCCTAGTGTAGACTCAACATGGCTAAAACTGCCTCAGATGCAAGTTGCAATTAACTTGTCGGCAGACATTTTTTGTATTCTACCTACTGGGCATGTTTTTTAATTTCTTCTAGTAGAGAAAATCACTAAAGGTTTTGTTTTATATTCAGGAAATCTTGGTTGTGCGTAAGTGGTGAGAACCAATGTTGGGCAGTCACCTGGTTTGGAGGGTTAGAGTCATTGGTTCTAGTTTTGATCAGTAAAAATTGAATGGGAATTAGGTTTGATTTCTAGAGCAGATACTAGAACTGAAACCAGAATTTATATTTTTTGAAGAACGGGATTCCATTTATGTGTGGAAATAGAACCAGAACCAAGATTTTGGAGGAAATTTTTTTTGAAAAAAAGACTAAAATTGAGGGTTAATCAGAGGGTAACCATCAGTTTCAATCTGGGTTACTGAGAACCAGACCAAAACCAGATCTGATTTTCAGAAATGAAACCAGAACCCAATACAAATTTTCTTTTGAAGAACTGGACCTAGAACCGAATTCTTGGTTCCATTTATGTGTGGAACCAGAACTGAAAAAGGTCTAATTTTATTTTCTAGAACCAAAACAGGAGGTTTTCCATAAAAATAAAAATAAAACCCCTCCTTGGTGAGAGTCACAAAGTATCTGATGCTACAAGCAACATTTAACATAATTTTGGAGCTACTTACAAGAGTTTGGATTAGGACAGGGTGATATAAATGTGCTGATTCCCAAATCTCAATATCCATTTTTATGCCAAAGAAATTTGGTGATGAGAAAATAAGAATAGAGTAAATTATGAATGGTACCCATAATACTCTTTCATAGTACTCTTTCTTTCTTTTGGTCAATTTTGTGTTGTAGCCAAAGTGGCAAATGATCTACACGAAGATTTCACCAAAATTTGGCTAAAAGTTAAATATGAATTTAAAAAGAAAAAGAAAACATCTCTCTATATTTTTTACTACCTACTTGAACCATGTATAGAAATCTGACGATTTTCTTTAAAATTTGATCAAATTCTGGCTACTGAAAAATCTCAAAAACCACAAGATTTTAGCACTTTTGATTTTTTTGATATAGATTTAGGTGGCTACATATATAGCCTGCAAAAAAAAGGGCTGAAACACAGGGATTGTCGTGATCAAGTACTATAAGAACAACAGTTACGTAGCTTGAGAATAATAATAAACTGAAATTTCTACTACCCATCGCATTGTTACGAGGATGCTGTACTACGTCTGTCGATTGCAGTACTGGGCCTGCCTGCCATCCCTCTGACTCATGATCGAGAAAATACTGGAGCATTTAAAAATCAAGCCTGCAACCTTCAAGAGTTGCTTGTGGAAGCGGGATCAGGATGAGGACACAGCTTTTGGCTTTCTAATTGGAGGGAGCTTCAAACCACATGAACGAATCGTGACTCCCAGATCTAGCATTGAATGTTACAGATTCCTGCAAGCAGTCTGCAGGCAAATTTGATTTCTTTTGTCCCCATTTTTTGGGGCTTTCGAGAACTGTGTTGCAGGGGACATGACTCTGTACTATTATCGGAGCAAATTTTTCGGAGACAAAACTGATGAGGATAGAGCTTTGTTGAGGTGCACCTGCAGTGCTGATCTGCACCCAGCTGTAGTACAGGGGATTTTTTTCCCTGGAGAACTGGTGCAAAATTTAGACCTCGAAAAATTTATATATAGATATATATATATATATATATGAGTTATCCCTAAAGTCACCCTGTCTTCACCCTCTCTTTGGGTCTGCTTTCACCCCCTATCCCCTCTTTGAATCGTATCCAAAAAGTAATGAATTTTTTTTAAAATCTCAGTATGAAATGCTGAAACCCAGCATTTAATGCACCAGGTTTGAGAGTAATTATAGTACCTGTACATGTAGGAGCATTGAAAATATATGTAGGAGTAGGGGAGGGGCTCAGGCAAAAGGAAAGACAGGATGAAACTTAGTTTACCATTAAAATTGGTGGAAAAAGTAGTTTAGGTCCCAATTATTCCCTTTGTAAAATTCCCATTCCCAGTTATGGGTTTGATGCCCTATTATACTGAAACTGGCCGTTCTTGCCCCCTAATCGTGATACTTTACAGATAAGTCTATTCTGTTGCAAATTCCTCCCCAAATTTTGATGACAACTCAAAATGAACAGGTCACAATAGCCATGGCCGCTGCTGTCCATTTCCCCATAGCCAGGGCACCCTTTCCCATGGGTGCCCTGTCTATTGGTACAGGGACAGCTGCTCCCATGGCTATTGTGACCAGCACATTTAATAGTGACTAGTGTAGCCTGTGCCTTTGGCTCAAGTGTGAACACATTGAGGGCTCAATTGATCTTTCCTTCCAAACTTGATTTTTGCAATTTGTTTAAATTTCCAGCAACAAAATCCACTCAAAAATCAATATTTTTCACACCTGCTCTGAAAATTGTGAAATAAACTCTATTAAATCTGACTGTTCAAGGGCTTTCCAACAACACCAAGAATGCCCCCAAATTTCAATACAGTTTTTAATTTTGATTTGATTTAGTTTTCATTGAGAAAATGATTCAATAATCAATAGCCTCCACACCATAGCTCTAAACAGTCTCCAACCATGTTGGTGCACCAGTACTCATAGAAAGCTTTCTGAAGATACCAAGAGCACAGCATCAAACATAGTGATTTGGGAGATCTCAGCACAAAACAAAACAAAACAAAGTACCTTGCTTCATAAATAGATCACTCAAACCATGTTTTCTGAAAGGATTTGGCCAAATCTGGATGTGTTTCTGGTGGACCCTGATGTTACACCAGATTTTCAACTGTTTTCACAATTTTGCTCAAAACTTGTCATCATTACTGTTAAATCTTTTTTAAGACGATCACCACTCTTGTTATAAAGAAGAGAGTGACCACCTGTAACTTACATTGTGGGAGGGCCTACAGGGAGCTTTTGCTGTGAGATCTGGGAGTATGGAGTATGCACTTTGCACCCATTATTGTCCAGTTGGGTTCCGAGGACTCTGCTATATTGTCGCTAGCTACAAGAGATATCCAGATAATCACTCACTGAAGACCTGATCCTTTGTGTCTTTGGCTGACTTGCTGTCATCAAACAAAAGAGAAAAAGAGACCCATTACACAGGCCAGAGTGAACCCACTTCCACCATTTCACTGTCCATTGGAAGCCTGTTATGACTCAGTTATAAAGACGAGCACTCCAACGGAGGAAGGGGCGGGGTCCATAACAACTTCTGTCAATGCTTCAGTGGAGAAAAAGTTCTGCACCCTTCTGTCTCTTTTCCCTTTTCACCTTTCTGTAAAGCTCATATGAGGGACCAGGGTCAACTTCCAGGTATACCTCTATCCTCCGCCTTCTTGAGTGAGGTCTTGAGTAAACCCTAAACCCTTATACTTGGTTCTATGGTAACAATTTTGCAAAGTTTTTTGTCGTTTCTTAAAAAATAAAATATGACAACCTTATACTAAATCAAGGTCTCTAAGTTCAAATTCAGCACATTTCTTAGGGTGAATATTCTAATGTTCTGCTTTCCTATTGATTAGTTGGGGTGTTTCCTAAGTTCAGAAATTTTTGAAGAGGGGACATGCAAAAGTTAGGACAACGAACACCATGCACATTAACCACATGACAAGAGAATGTATAGTTCACCACATGCATCACCAAAACAGAAGAAAAAACCAAAAACTGTCATCACCTTTTGCTTCAATGAAATGACATTAGGTGCCTACAAACTCATTGATTCCCCTCTCCCAAAAACAAACAAACAAAAAATTCCTCATCTCCTTCCCTCCCCTCCCCCCCCTCCCTCCTTGAGCAAAAAAAGAATTGAGTCTTTTAGGTGCATGCAGCTTCCCCTCATTGTTTGAAAGGAATTTCCATTCCCAAATGTGTTCCTCAACATTCCTCACCATTTTTGACCCTAGCTAATTGCAAGGGTTGAGAGTATGAGTGTACATAGAGTGTGAAAGGTCTCACTCATGAGGGTGCAGGTGTACTGGTGGAGGTGATGATTCATTATGGCTAAAGGTTTCATGGGTCCTTGAAGGGGGCCACAGTGAACCAGCACCCACCAGTGCTCCGTCAAGGATGGATGATATGTGATCAGGAAACAGTTTTCTGTTGGGTTCCAGTTCCCTAGCTAACCATGGTAGTTAGCTCAGTTGCTTTATTTACTACCTACAATTAGGTAGGTAGTAAGAACAGCCCCTACCTACTATGTATAAACTATCTACTTACTCTGTCTATATGTTAAACCTACTTCTTATGCAATGGGCTACCAAGATGAAAACGGGTAGTAACTCAGTTGAGGATCATCCACAACTGAGTCATAACAGGCATCCAGTGGATGGTGCACTGGTGGGTGCTGGTTCACTGTGGCCCTTGAAAGGAATGTTGGATGTCAACATCTTATCAAATTACTTTTTATCAAGTTATTTTTATTTTAGATTTGTATGCTTATGCACTTAACTTTTATGAGACTCTTGAGTTAAGGTTAGTTAAATCATTGATTACATGTGATGGTCACACTAGTTAAGTGAAGACACTATATACATGAGTTGATGATCTTGTGCATACAATATTAAGGAAAGTAACATTTGCATTTTCATCTCCTATTAGGAGTAGGCCAGAGCTCGAGGATGAATCATAAAGTTTGTAATAACTTCTGTGATTTTAAAGTTGGGTGAAAAGCCTGTTGTAGAATTGTGTTTTTCTCATTTTATTCTCTCATTGATCCACTATCAATTTCCGACAAGGAAGACCAGCTCTAGATGAACTGAAAACCTATTTGATACCACGATAAAAACCAATTTGGGCAATTATCTAAAATGAAAACTAATAACTATTGGTTCCAAGGAAGTTCTCAAATAAATATACGAATGTAATTCAAACAAAAACATCAAAACAACAAGTTTTGATACATAACACTGAGTCTCAAAAAAATAACCTATAACTTTGATATAGAACTAGTTCTCAGAGAATGTAAGAAGCTATAAAATAACTTAGTTTTAAAATGAAGTCATTTCATGAAAACCACATGCTCTTTCAAGCTTTTTGAAAAACACAACCAAAGGCTCTTTGAATCTGTAGGCTTTTCAGAAAACTAGAACTGGAGGTTCTTTGATTTCCAAGAAAAATTATGCAAAACCCTGATGTTATTTTTAAAAATCAGATAGCCACCCGACACTCATCAAATTAAACCCAAACTCTTTTGGGTTGCTTCAAGGCATTACAAAATACCATCCCTAGATTAAATCAGGGTTGCCAAGTCCAAATTTAGCATTTCCCCACCTGTAAATATAGCCTTTGAAAGGCCTCATGCAAGAAGGTGAAGGTACAATGTAAGTGTTGGCCATTTATTATTATTATTATTATTTTCCGTAAGTCAACAATTAGGCTTTTTAAAAAATTTGGATCACAAAGAAAATTAGACCCGCCTATTATCAATTTCACTATTAAAGAAATAAGATTATCAATTTATCCAGTTTTTTTTTTATAATACCCACATATTATGCACAAGAGCTGATTGTCAAATACTTGCATGGAAATTGGAAGTGTTTGAATAGGAGGCACAAAATTTAATTAGCAAAAGTTGGGAAGCTCCAACAGCATTGACCTTCATATCCCCATATGTGAGGTATGTCTTAAAAGTTTTCATATCTATCTCCCTCCTCTTTAATTGCACCCTTTGCTCCTAATTAATCATTAGTAAGTAAATGGCCAATCCCATCAGAAATTTTGGGATTACAATTTTTACCTCCTTGGCATTGGGCACTTCAGTTCGCTTCAAATTGTCATGAGACATTTGCTTAACAGGTTTAAGGATTGATAATCAACCTGGATGATTATTTTGATCATTCAAATAAGTTATTAAATTTTGACAAATAAATACTTGACCCATAAGGTCTAGCCAGTTCTTTTGATGCTACTTACCAGGTGAGAGGTACTTTAACCAATTTCTTAAAACATGTAAAAACCAACAAATTTATTCATAATCTTATTGAGAACCTTATTAATAACCAACAAACAATGGACCAGACGGTCCTTTTACTTTTGTTGAGGGGAGAAAGCCCCATCTAGGACCAGAGATCTTGTCTCTATGCTCCAAAATCTAGGGTGAGGAGGCCAGAGATGATGCCATTTTAGATTGTATGCTCAAGAAGATGAAGGAACGGCACTGACGACCAAGCTTTTGAAGAAATTCATCAACTTCAAACCCAGCTCATGCACTACCATACTCCCTGATCCGATTCAACAACAAGCCACCAAATAATTAATTAAATTTTAAATCTTAGCTTCGCCAATTGGTTTTTTGATTCAGAAGTTTTAGGCAGGTTAATAATGGTTATAAAAAATACTAAAACAAATTCTTTTCAAGTTTGTGGCAAGTCTTAAGTTCTTGAACTTTAAGGTCTGCAGTTCAATCCTGACAGTTGAAATGTTTCCAATTTTTTATTTTATAATTTTTTTGGCACAAATAATGAATAATTTTTCTAAAATTCAACAAAATGAAAAATAATTTAATATATGCTGAAATAATTCAGATCTTATGATATTATACATGTATTATTGACAAAACTACCAGGGTTCACAATGGAAACCTTTTTTTTGTTAGTAAAGAACTGATCAACTTCTGTCAGTAAGTACGTTGTAAATGAATGGTTATCACCAGTGTTGGGCGGGTATTAACTTTTGGTTTTCACCAGTGTTGGGCAGCTATTAAATTTTTTTTACATACTTACCTCTTTCAGTTCTCAAGTTTTTTAAATTTAAAGAATCAAGAGGGTTCTCATTTTTGGTAAAAAAATCATACCCTGTCCAGTTTGTTATTTTTATTTTTCCTCATGCCCGACAGGTTCTTTCACTACCAGTTCTGAAGTCTTTTAGATTTGTTGGTTATATTAAGTCAGTTCTTTAATTTCACTTTAAGATTAAATATTTTAAATATTTTTTCCAAATTTTCATAGGTCAAAAACAAATCAACAAGGTTCAATATAAAGCTTTAGTATCTAAACAAAAATATGTGATCTCCCTAAACCTGAACCCTGCCTCCAACATAAGACCCCGAACCCTAACTTACCCTAGACTCCCTACTCCTAAGCCCCCAAAAAAACCTAACCCGAGAGTTATTCATATAACCTACCTTGGTATCAACAACAAAATTCTAAATTTTAAGAAAAATACCCAGTTCTCAATGAAGCCGGTATCTCCAATTTGATACCCCACAAATCCGGATATAAACCCAGGTATCACCCTGGGTGACAGTCAACTAACTTTTTGACTGATAACTGGCTGAGAACCGAGTCGATTCTGAACCCCTGCCCAACACTGGTTTGAACCAGAGTTGGGTGGTTATCAGAAATGAAAAACTGATAACCGGAAGTTCTCAGAGAAGTTCTCAAATAAATACATTACGGTGGTTCCCCCAAAAAAAAACATCAAATAGCCGGTTCAGATATATAACCCCGTTCTCCAAAATCTGAGAACCAGCTCTTATACATCTAAGAAGAGAGCTCCAAAAACATTTAAGAACCAATCAAATAACCTTCTGTAAAACTGTCAGTTGTTTGTTGGTTATTTCATGAAAACCACAGGTTCTTTGAGGCATTTTGGAAAAACCTGAACTTGAGGTTCTTGATCTTTCCAAAAAAAGCAAACTGGAACTGGGGGTTCTTTGATTCTGAAGATTTTCATTCTCCCATTCCAAATTTTCTAAAAACCAGAACCAGAGGATATTGAAAACATCAGATGACCACCCAATGCTGGATTTAAGCTTGAAGGATATGATTCAATGACATAGATAAAAAGCATGAGAAGAGTCCCGACAACCGCTCACTTTTGGCTCATCTCTGATTCAGAAATTGAGCTTCCAGGAAAAGCACCTGACACCAAAGGAAATATGTGCTTAGAATTCTAAGAAAACTTCTGAAGGTTTTCGGGCAGGACTTAGGCTGCAACCTTCTTTTCTTCACATCATGAATATTTGAAATTAGTAAAATGGGATCCATATATCTTTGAAACAAAAAATAGACTTTTTCTGCTCCTGAAACCAAATTCAGGAAATTCAGGAAATAACCCACCCCAATGCTGAGCCCAATAAGATGTCTACCATAGCAAAATCAGAAGAAAAAGGTCATGAGGAAAGCCAAGTGGTGCCTGCTGTTCATCACCCAATTGAAATTGCTGCAAGAAGAATACTATATTTGCCCTAAATGTTCAAAAAGCAGAGTACATGAGGATTTGTGTACATTTTACACTCAGGTTGGTTGGCTTACAGAATGCTGCAAGCACAACTTCTGGATGTATGCCGGTTCCTCATTTCACTGTTGTTGTTGTCATCATTGTTCAGTTTGTCAGGAGGGGGGCTTATCATCAGCAGCAGTTCATCATCCTTTGTCAATTTTCTTTCCTTGCTTAACAAATCTAGTGAGTACTCTGTGATAGGTCTCTCTTTGTGCTTATTAAGGTTCATTCCCTCTGTTTCTGTTGAAGGCTGCAACAACTCCCCTACATTTTTCAGATCATTGTAGCTAGAGAATTTGGGTTCCTGTAGATGATAACTGTGAGTGGGATCTGACAAGAGGTCATGATCCAATGAAGTGGGTTTGGAGCCAATGAGAAGAGTTGCATTCTTGTTCTCGGTGTCATTTTCCCCCAGAAGAGCCACTGCTGCATACACCAAGTCATGCACAATGCTGCTGCAGAACAAGATTTTATCTGTTGCCTCTGCTAGTGTCATGGTTCCAGACACTAATAATGCTGGTATCCCCTGTTCATCACAATCGTAGCCTGAGGTCTCACCTGGCAGGAAAACAAAACATCCACAAACATAATTACATTAATCAAAAAAGGTGTGCCATGCACCAAGTCTACTGATAAAATTGATAAAGTTCAGTGCAGAACAAACTGAAACAACAAAAAAGTGGTCAAGGACTGCAATGCAGTACTGAAGATCCAGTAACTAGCAAAGCATGCAGAATCCACTGGGATGCTTATGTTCACTCAAAAATGCATGCACTCTAGAATGCAACTCAGTCCCCTCACTCCTACAGCCTTAAGGGAGACAGTGTAGGACTTTGATGGCCTGCATCACTCAATGGGAGAGAGACTCACTTTTTGATGACCTCATCTTACTAAGCTCCTGCTCTGGTGCAAGTTTCATACTTTGATTTGAAAAACATGCACTTGAAATTGATTGCTCAGAATCAAGAGTCATTGCTTCTGCACCAACTTCAAAAGTTGTTATATTTTCAAGCTCCCCCAGAGCTGTCTTCTTTTGGCCAAACTTGAATGAAGACAAATGCTTGGGGGTGTCAGAGCCTAAGCAGTTGGCATACTCCACAATCTTTCCAATGGATTGACCAGAGACCTCCAATTTGGGGACAGGCTTTGAACACCCTAAATCCTCCTTGGTCAGTTCCCAATTTGACGATGCATTTGCTGTATCTGTAACTCGGAAATTTGTTTGCTTTTCAGATAGTGAACTTGTGCTGGTCAGCCTGGAATCCATGTGTTTCATAATAGCTGGATTGTCCACCTCCATGCTCAATTCACCTTTTGAAGTTTCCAAAGCATGGGAAGAAGCGAGAACATCAGTATTAGTATGAGGTTCTCTCATCTCTGGACCAAGACTCTTCTGCGAAGCAAGAACATCCATGAAGTAATCAAAGCAACCATCATGTGACAAAATCTCTTCTGCTCCATTTTGGTCATCTTGGGTGCCTTTCTGATTTCGTGCATTCAAGCTCACTGTCCTCACATAGCCTGCTAACTTTTTCAACTTAGCATCACTGTACAAGTTTGCAGTGATCTCGATATTGACCTTCCCCCTCACCACTGACCTCGTCTCCTTGTCAACATCCTGGGCTTCAACTGAGCATACATCAACCACCTTGTTTCCATTGGACACTTGACCTATCTCACTTCTAGATTTCAAGTTTTGAAACCCAGAATTTAAACCATTGTGTGTAGATTCTAAAGAGGCACTACTGGGAGTTGAGGAAATTGTATCACTGCTTCTAGACAAATCTATGCTGGTTGCTGATGTTGAACTCATGCTCACTGAACTCCTTATCAAAGAGCCTTGCAAGTAGTCATCATTTCTGCATTCCCCTTCTCTATAGCTACCTCTGAAGACTTGTGAGGACTTTGCTGCACTTGCTAGTTTGGTTGTCAGTGCAACTGCATTGTCTTGTGGACTAGTCTTGGCATCAGAGTGTTGCCAAAAGCCACCACAAGCATCTTCTTGAATATCAATGAATCTTATATCAGAGCCTGCATGACCTCTGAGGCCATGTTCACCAGTGCACTCTTCCTCAGCTACCTGGTAAGGTTTCTCATTGAGCAAATCACCTGCATTGTCCATCTCTCCCTTCAACTCAGAGATTGTCAGGGGAGTCCTGTCTCTCATCACTTGTTCTCTCCCTTTTATGTCCCCTGAACTCTCCCCAGCACCACCTCCATGAGAATCACCAATAACATCAGAGGAGTTTTCAAACCTAAGATCATTCTCATCAGCAGTCACCTGTCCATTCTTGCAAGCTTGAGAAGAAAGAGAGCTTGGGTCTTCACACCCACCATCCAACAACTCTTCTTCCTTTCCTAAATTTGAGGTTTCCCTCCTGTTGACCTCTTGTCTTTCACTTGTGTTCTGAGGCACACTCCCAATATTTTCCTCTTGAGAGGCTTCACAGAAAATATCAGTGTCTGTTTTGTACACTTGGTCCCTGGAGCCTCCAATGCCACCAATGTTCCCCAGCCTCATGTCCACAGCCCTCTCATTCAGAACAATTATTTCCTGCAGCATTTCCTCCACATCATAACACATGCAGCCATCATGATTCAAGTCTTCCATGTGTTCAGAGCCTCCCCTATCAATGTCCTTCAGAGGGTTCCTTGTTCTTGTCAGGGAGTTGATACTCTGTGAGGAGTAGCCAGTATGCTTCTTCATCACTTGCTCTTGCTTCTGTGACTTCAGTCCTTTTTCCACCTCTTGTATCAGAGCTTCCTCCTTTAGCTTGTCTGAAGCAAGCAGCACCCCATCTTTGTTGCCCCCTAAGTCAAAACTGTTTTGCATCACATTGTTGTCTGAATGTTTTCCATTTGACAAGGCCCTCTTCTGACTTGACGAAGGCATGACATTATTTTGAAGCTCATGTTGTTCATGAGCTTCAGAGCTAATCCTCTCTTCTACTGTGGCAGATACTAAGCTTCTTCCACTGCATCCTGAGCTTGACAGGCTAGTTGGTGTCACTGGCCTAGAATCCAAGTGAGATTTTTGATTTACAATACCAGGCCTGGTACTGTAGAATGAAGGAATTGAGCTATCTGTCATGAAAGGCCGGTAGCCAACAAAGGGTGAAACCCTGTGCTGGACATCTTGCACCTGTGTAATGATACAGCACTCTTGTCAGCCTCACAACATGAGAATTCATGCATTATGCTCAAGAGAGAGTAAAACATCTTTAAAAACAAATAGCAAAAGACAACACATGAGAGTGCAGTACATACATTACATATCTCTTCTTCCAGAAGATGGTTCATATAAACTGGTCAAGAACATTTCTAGAAGAGAATGATATAATAAAAGTATGGAACATGAAGTCCACAATTTTGTCAGCAACTTTTCTCGTCATTTCAGGTTTCTTAGAAGAGATCAGGAAATTGTGTATTGAGAAAAAAACTCCCGCAGTAAACCCTAAACATTAAACCCTGAACTGTATCATCAGGATTATATGGAAAATGAACTCCACAATTTTGTCAGCAACTTTTCTTGTCGTCCAGGTTTCCCAGAAGAGACCAGAAAATTGTGTATTGAAAAAAAAAAACCTCCTGGAATAAACCCTAAACCCTAAACCCTGAACTGTGTCATCAGGATTGTGATGGATAGGGATGGTGGTGAGAGCTACAATCGGATATGAAAATGCAGGTTGGTTGTAATAAAATCATGTGAGAGACCCTGAAAATGAAACTAGGGACAGAATGGAGATTTTGAGCCCATTTTCCCTAATTTGATGTTGTAGTTGTTTGTGCCCACAACCAAAACAAGATACAACCCAGAGACTTCTGATATTATCTTGAAGAAAGACTGGCAGGAAAAGAAAAATTCCACCCAGTGAAGAGGGTGGGTTTGCTTACTGAGGAGCGTGAAGCTGTTGCTGAGTCTAGAGATCTTTTGAGAAGAGCAGATCCGACAGTGGCAACATCTTTCTGAGCAGCTTGAGAACCGTAATAGTAATGCTTGGTGAGCAACTGTCTTGAGGGAGCATTATTGCTTGGTGGTGGTGGGTCTCTGCTGCTCCTGCTGCTACCTGTTGACAGTCGCCTTCCATCTAGATCGTATTCAGGAATGGTGACCCTCCTCCTGCTGCTTGAAGAAACAAGAATGTTATCATCTATTGAATTCCCACTCCAATGGTGTTGTCGAGAAGACTGCAGCAGCGGATTTGAGCCTTGGATTTTGGAGGTTGGGGAGCTACTATGGCGCCGGATAGAAGACTGCTTGGTGGTTCTCTTCTCTAGATTCTCAGAGCTCTGATTGATGCCACGGTGACCATATCCTGCTGCAAACTGGGCATGCTGTGAGGAAGGTCGACGGTCTGTGGTGCGCAGATTAACAGGAGTATCCAAAAGGAAAGAATCAAGGATTACAGGCAATTTTGCCCTCGGTGAGGATAGAGAATTTCCCGTGTTGATGTGGCTTTTCGCAGGAGAGCGTCCCCTGCTGAAGAAGTTGTTGTTGTTGCTGCTTCTCACAGGAGAGCTTCCTTGGCTTCTGCCTCCTCCTCTGAGAGGAGTGCTTCCTCTGCTGATGTTGTTGGTGTGATCAGGAAAGCTCTGTCGTGTGATTGTTGTTGGGCTAGGAGTTCTGGCTGGCACAGGATTGGCAGAGACAAAGGGTCGACTGCTTGCAGTGCATGACGAGAAAAGAGAACCTGTGGTGGACCGTCGCTGTGTGGTTGAGGTGGAATTATTCCATGGCAGCACATCAGTACTCGAGTTCCTTGACTGCATCTTGGCTCCTCCTCGGGTACTGGAGAGTGAAGTAGCTGTGGGAGTCGATGACCTCCTCACTGCTGGTGTCACGGGTCGCTGAGAAGAAGAGCCAACAGCAGCTCTGGAAGGGGAAGTGGACAGCTTCGGGCTCAAAGGCTGCTTCTTCTTTGTTGGGGTGGATGATCTACTTGCCCTTTGAGGACTGGGATTCCCCCTTTGCATTCTTGTCTCGCCACGTTCTGTTCCACTGCCTGGTTTCTGTCCTCATTTTACACCCCACGTCCTACTGAAGAAGTGTTTCGTGTGTGTGTGTGCGCGCGCGCGTGTGTCTCTCTCTCTCTTTCTCTTTCGTAAACAAAGCAACAACTTTCTAGGAATTCAGAAACCAGCAATTCATGAATTTAACCAATTTTTCAACAGTAAACTCACCCTTGCAGTTTTGATTGAAGAGATCAGTGGCTGAACTTTCCTGACAATCATCTGTTGTTGCATTGCCTTCACCATGGCTTCCTTGTCTGATGATGAGGAGAGTGGTGTGTCCGGAGGTGTCATGAGCCTGCAGTACCAAAACAGGCTATGAATTTTGTATGCATGAAGCAACAAATTTCTCCAAAGAAGACTGGCTGGCTGGCTCTAGTACATCACACCACCACCACCACCATGTGTGATTGATGACTGAGCTTGAGCAGATACATACAGCCTGAGACTGGTGGATTCATAGTGCACTTTAGTTGCATATGGGCAATTCATTCCCCCTGCACACTGGTGAAACATTCAAGGCTACAATAATGCAGGACAGATTGAGCATATTCTAATGGGAGGAACAAGAGATGTGACCAGTCATAGTCAGACTTGTTGGAATCCGAATCGAGCAAGTCTCTCCCAACACCTTTGTGTGCAGAAACTCGGTATCCTGCTAGTGCTGCATCCCTCAACTGCATTGCTACAAAATGCATCCACAGCAACAGCCACACAAGCTCAATTGCCAGATCTCTCTCTCCCTCCCTCTATATCTAAAGACTTTGATTTTATTTCTTACCTCCTGCTCCTCCTCCATCAAACCAATCTACACCTGATTTGAAGAAATCCATTCTCAAATCAGGCTTGTGACTAAAAGCTGTTCACAAACCAGAGTCTAACTTCAGATCATGCATTCATTCTCTGTCAGAAGATCCTCCCACATGACCTCACTGCCTCTTGTTGCCAAAGATCTGGATTTCAGACTCTCTCCATGTCTTGTCCTGACAGAGAAATTTGGTCCAGAGTCTTTCTACCTTGTGGAAAACTTTTGAGCACTGAGTTAAAGATGATGATGATGCCATATGGTAAAGAGATCATGCAGTACTAATAAAACAATCTCTAACCTTCACAATGGGACGGCTCCGTGCAGATCCTTACGGGATGCAAGAGCACTATCAAAAGTACTGAGAAACAAGGCCACTTACTGTATTTTTGACACAATCAAACATAGTGTCAAGAACATCAATTGCATCATCTTTCCACAGACTTCACTACCTCGGCCTCTCTGCTAGCTAAATGAGTAGGCAGTCAGTTCAGTGTGTAAACTGTCTCTGAGGATTAAAACTCAGCCAGCTGCTTGTCCTGTTTTGCAAAATTCTGTTCTTGTGAGAGACTTGGAGCAACGTCATTGGTCTTCTTGGCAACATCAAATTGCGCTCTCTCTCTCTCTCTATTTGAGATCTGAGCACTGTTCTTGTGAGGCTTAAAGCAACATCAGTCTTCTTGACAACATCAAATGCTCTCTCTATTTGAGAATCTGCTGTTCTTGTGAGGCTTAAAGCTACATCTGCCTTCTTGACAACATCAAAATTTCCTCTCTATTCAAGATCTGCTGTATCTCTTCAACAACATAATGCAGAGAGTTGGTCAAAGACTGTAAGAAGGGATTGAAAACTATCACAATCCAAACAAGAAATACTCCAAGTAATAACATTTGAGACAAATGCCATATGCAGCTGCACACTATCAAGAGCTCCAACCACAGCAGTTGTTTGTTTGCAGGCATTAAAAAGCTTGTTTAAGAACATATTGAAAGCTTGTTTCAAAACACATTGAAAAGACTTGATTGCATGATGCACAAATCACATGGAAGAGAAACAGCAGATCAAGATGTCCAAATGAAGGTGATTTGATTCTTAGCAGAGGTGAATCTTTCTGGTGTTCATTGTGATGGTGATCTCAAATATTTGTTGAGAGAAGAAGAAAGTTGACGTTCTGTTGTTGTTCATGTGATGGTGATCTCAAAACAGACCATGCCATGCATGCAATTCTGACAACAACAACAAAAGGAGATGAGGAGGAGGAGGAAGAGGAAGAGGAGCCGTCGTCGTACACAGGTCATGAGGAGGAGCAGGAGCAGCCGAGTCTTCTTCACCGTACTGATGATAGTAGTAGCGCATGTCCTCGAACAAAGCCAGATTCTCCATTCTCGTCACTTGATCTTCTTCATCGTCCTGCTCAATCCTCACAGCACCACCCTCCATCTCTTGCCCCAAGCTTCCAAACTTCGATCGCTCTGCAAAAGCGTTCTCTTTTTATTATTTCCGTCTTCTTCTTCTTCTTCTTCTTCTTCTTCTTCTTCTTCCTCCTTCTGTTTTTCTTCTTTTTCTCCTCCTGCCCCTACTCGTTCTTCATTCCCCTACTGTTCTCCTTCTCTCCTTCTCTTCACCTCTTCCTCAAAATTCGCGCAGCTCGACCAAACCAAATTCATTCCGCCATTATGTCCAGTTAGCCGGATTCCGCAACCATACAAGAAACTCCTCCTCCTCCTCCTCCTGCTCCTCTTCCCGCACATGAAATTTCTCAGCATCAAATCACAAAAACAACAACGAGAAATTTTTCTTCCGAAAATCCTCCGCGGAAAACTCCCCGTTCGCCATCGCCATCGCCACCACCAACAAGAAGCTTTCCAACAGACACTCAAGTCTCAGCAGCGCCGCCGAGCTTTGTTTGCTAAAATAAATAAATAAAATTCTTTCGTTTTTTCTTTTTTTTAATTAGGATAAAATGATATTCAATTCCCATTTCCTCTAACAAAAGAAATTTAGAATTTAGTACACGGCAGAGTCGCACTAGCCTACGTGGATTTTTTTCAAGTTTGTGATAAGCTGCTCAAGTGGCGATAGTCCATAAGAATATTTAGCCAAATTTGGCGATAGACAAAATATGAAAGTAGAAAATTCTTAAGCACCCTTTCATGTTGTAGGTAGCTGTGGTGATTTCCTAAGAATTTTTTTAATTCTCTTCTTCTTCTTTTTGCCGATACTTTTCCCCAAAAAAAGGGAATTTGTGACAGTATATTCTCTTCTTTTTTTTCTTTTTTTTGCAAAATGGCGAAGATTCGCCATTAAAAAAATCACTTTACTATTGCAAACCCTTTTTTTTTTTGCTAAAGAAGTTTATTTTTTATTTCTTTGTGTAATTAGGAAATTAATTCTGTTTCCGAGCAAACAAAAGAAATATCCCTTCATTAGTGCACAGTTGCACACATTGTTTTGTTTGCTAGTTATATTTTTCTCTTCTGTTTCTTTATGTAATTAAAAAATCATTTCTATTTTCTACAAAAGGAAATTTGCTCCTATTTGTAAATATTTATTTTCTGTTTCTTTGTCCAATTAAAGCAAATCATCTCCCACTTTCCCCTAATGAAAGAAATTTCCTTACATTATTGCACATAAGGATTTGTTTGCTAAATAAATAATTTTTTATACTTCTTTATGCAAGAAAAACCAATCTACTCCCAATTTCGTCTAATTATAGAAATCTCCCCCCCCCCCCATTATTGCACATATTGATTTATTTGCTAATTAATTTTTTTTAATACTTCTTTATGCAAGTAAAAACAATCCACTCCCAATTTCCTCTAATTATAGAAATTCCCTCCCATTATTGCACATATTGATTTATTTTCTAAATAAATATTTTTTAATACTTCTATATGCAAGTAAAACCAATCTACTCCCAACTTCCTCTGATTATAGAAATTCCCTCCCATTATTGCGCTTTTTTTTTTTTTTGCTAAATATATATATTTTTCCTTTTTTTCTTT
>Ga0209611_10006565_pt1 | contig 18963 bp, 9 predicted proteins | sample S1TSphgellanicum_3_FD_187693 | JGI IMG/M metagenome (GOLD analysis project Ga0209611, IMG submission 187693) | Host-associated microbial communities from peat moss isolated from Minnesota, USA - S1T2_Fc - Sphagnum magellanicum MG (SPAdes) (version 2) | ecosystem: Host-associated > Plants > Peat... | reverse complement strand
TAAACCTAATAGCGCACAGTCACTTAAGAACGTTCATAACCTTACAACCGTACAATAACCTTAAAAGATATGACGGGCATGCCCATAACCGGCCATCATGCATGAGGCCGTGCATACGGGCATGACAAGTTCTTGTGACGTTCTTGACTAGGTTGTGGCATTTATGAACAGCTTGCTTCAAAAACATACTAATATATCTCATGTTATCTATAGGATGACAAAAAATTGGGACAAATTGGATTACAAAAAACTATAGGTTTTATATATGAATAGGTTCAACTATAGGTTAAACCGGTTGTGATAATTCTACAGCTAAACTATAGGTTGATTGGACTTTGTAATTGGTACCACATGTTCAACATGTTCAACAGGTTCAATTTAAGTGTTATCAATTACTTGGTCCAGATTAGGTTCAGGTTCTTTTTCCAAGTTGCCTTACATAGTTGTTATTTGAAGCTCTTCTTCATCTCCACCTCCATCTCGTTTAAACAACTTCGCTCCTCATCCTCCTCCAAGTCAATAACTTGAAACCTAAGAATGGTTCTAGATTTTTTTCTTGGTGGTGAGGTAACAGGTTAAGGATTTAACTTGTCTTATGGTGTAGGCAACCATATGCGCGTTTTTAGTCTATGAGATTGACATATTGGTAAAGGTGGTGTTATGGTTGAACATGTTAGTTTTCTTTCCTTCAAGAATTATTCCCTTGTAACAAGTTCAAATGAAACATGTCGCTCCTAAGCAACCTATCACTCTTGGCTAGCTGATGACATAGGTTTTTCTAGGGATGTTGTTCTTGGTGAAAGCACTTTAGATAATGGGAACCACTTCCTAAATAAAACATTTAGGATAAGCCCCGAATAGCAATTGTTTGTTTTGGTCTTACTAGACACTAGATTAGATGCTACTTTTTGTTTATGTTTTGTTTAGCAAGTAAATTCAACCAACAATTGAGTCAAAACTATAGAATACCAATTTACAAGTTGCCTTTTGCTGCCTAGGTCAAAGGTAATGGCAATCATGTTGTTAAAGTGTGCTAACTTCTTTCGTTGGTAAATAATTTGCAAAATGGCTGCAAATCTTGCATGAAATTCCTCTTTCATGTAAATTACACTCCATTGTTCATTTTCCACAAAGGCATGTGGACCTACAATCTTCTTCAAAGCAATTTTTGCTTCATCAAATGTTGCATTTGTAGCATCTACTACCCCTTCATTGGAAATCCCAAGTTGTTCATGAATAAGCACCTGATCAATCAAAATTTCTTGACCATGCACTTGTCATGGGATTCTCCCATCCTCCATTTCTTCCCAAGTTTGTAAAAAATCTTGTAATAGGTCCTCTCATGGCAAAGTCCATTACAAGTTGAATAGGCTTTCCAAACTAGCTTGTTTGGCCAATTTGACTTCATTTGAGTCCATATTCATTCACTACAACATCTTTTAGGTCTCTTTCGCCTTAGACATTGTTTTCTTCTTAACATGTTTCTCAACATGTTTTTTCTACAAACGCTTTGCCTTTTTTCTTCATCATGGCTTTGGTTCTTGATCGTGGGCTCTAGGGAATAAACTACAAACAAGTTCTTCTTTAAAGAGTTTATGGAAAAACTCTTTTCCATTATCTCTGCTCATAGGTTGTTACAACTCAACTTATTCTTCCACATGTTCTAATTTAAGAGCTTATGGTGATTGCTCCTTAGCAATAGGTTGAGGGATAATTTCAACCTCTAAGTTTGAGCCTGAAATACCTATAACACATAGTTCTGGTGTTGTTGTAAAAGTAGTAGTTCATCTAAGAAAATTAAGAGATGTTTTTAATTCCTTTTCTAACTCCCTACTTTTTTGTTATTGCTCACATATTTTAATCTCTTCTACTATAGGTTCACACAAAGCTAGAGGTTCAATGTAAATTATTCCAATTAAATGAACATGTTCTGCTTTCTTTCTCTCTACTTGTTCTTTCATGGTTACTTTAACTTTCCTCTCAGGTTTTCTCTCTCTTGTTTCTCTTTTCAACTAATCTAAAGCATTTTCACATTCATTGCCTCTAGTAGTAGAAAGAAGTAAACAAGAATAAAGAGGTAGGACAAGGGATGCAATTAATACTTTTCCAACTGATAACAACCTTACAATTATGAATAGATGTAACTTTTAATGTTATAGATTTCAAGGTTACATACATTTATATATTTCTTAGTAAATGTGTTGTTTTGATCATTGTAATTAGCTAGATAGTTAAACCCAACATATACATCTTCATGATAATGAATAGGTACATTTGTTCCAATAATACTGCCATGTGTCAATAATTGTTAACTATTCATACTCTATAGGTTCAAAATTTTCATTTTCAACTAGTAATGGTTCAATTTTCTCTATTTGAACATGTTCATCAGTAACCAAGTCATTAGGTTTAGCTACTATAATTGTAGAGTTCTATTTTCAATGAACTTTGTTAACCCAAATTTTCCATATGTACATCATAGTAATTAGTTATTACGAACTGGTAACCGGTGAAGCAATATAATTTTGAGATTTAATTTAGTTATTATTGAATAACGGGATGTTAAGTTAATTAGTTTGTTAAAATAACCAGTAACACGTGTTAGGGTAATCGGTGGATTAAGTGAACTAATAACCAGTCTATTACAATAACTAGTTGTTAATAGTAATAGGTCGTTTTGAATTTGTGGCTAATAGTTACTGTAATTTGAATTTGAGTTTTCTAATTGTTATATCAACTAGTGATTGTTTAACTTAAAATAGTGCTATGTTTGTTATAAATAGGAGGATTAGAGGATAATGGAAAAAAAAAGTTTTGGAACTTTTTTTAAACTTTTGAACTTTTTCTTCTTTGTTCTTAATTTTTGAAAGCATTTATTTATTTTTATTATTGGTTCTATGAACATGTTTACCTTGGATTTTGAAATTTTATTTTCAACTTGCCGTGGAAGCTTGATTTTAGTTTTGTTTTTGCATTTGTGAGGAATATTTATATCTTTGTGTCTTTGATTTTCACAATACACAGATTTGAAACAACTTTTTTGACATTATTTAAAACCATAATTAAAAAACATAAAATTAAAAAAAACCCTTAATTTAAGAAGAATAGAAAAAACCCTTCACATTTTAGCAATTGTGCAATGGAACAAAATTATAAGCAATCATGCTTACACTTTCCGGTTTTTAACAATTGTTTTGTTTTAAAAATTTAAGTTTGGGTTTTTAACAATTTCAGTAGTTTTTTAAGAATGTTTTGTGCATTGATGATTTTTTATTTTTATAACAAATTATTGATAAAAAGAACTTGAATTGATAATTGTTTTTAATTCAGTATAAAAAATGTCAAAAGTAATCACAAGGGGCCTTAGAAGGCAATCACTATGAGAAAATTGTGTCCATTGCAATTAAAAAATGTCTAATAGAACTAGATTATAACTTTAAAATGCCCATTTTCAAGTCAAAGGAACTCAACTAGTTGATGTTCCCAATAATGAATTTCAACAATCGGTTATGGTAGATTTACCTCTTCATCATATACCAACATAGCAAGAGGAAAGAAGGGAATTACAAGTACCTTCAATCGGTTGATTTTTGACACCCCAATAGTTGTCCCAACAATGAAGGCCGAATGCACAACTGGGTGGGCAAAACACCGCACATGTTTAACATGCTGATGAAATAATTTCTACAGCAGAGAGGTGGAAGTCTACAACACCTAATTACTACATTCCCAAAACTACTATACCATCCCAATTAACACTAGTTCTTGGGTACTACACATTTGAATTGGTTTTTGTTTTGGATCCAATTTAAGCAAATTGTAGACTTGGAGCATAATCAACTTTTAAACTAATTGGAATAGCTACACAACTTGGAGCGAAGACCTTCACATTGATTTAGTTCTCAACATGTAGAATCAGTGATTCGGTCGTAGTACCTGTTGTTATCCAACAAACACAACCTATCATTCAAGGTGTTTCGTCGAATGTACCTATTATGGGAACCATTGAACAACCATTTGTTCAACAAAATATATCGATTACAATCCCATTGCCCATTGTTGAAATTGCATTAACTTGTGCATATTGTTAATAGGTTGGACCTAAATTCAAAAATGATCTCTTTGTGGATGATAAACTGAAACAATTAATGAGATAACAACTTAGAACTTTCACTATGAGAAAAAGGGGTGTTTTACAACTAGCTTTGAAACTCAAATTTTGAATTGCATCGGACACTTGCAACTCACCATATTTATATGCTATGAATGCTATTGGACAAGTTGCAAGAGTTATAACTCACTGTATATACAGTGCACCTCATTAAAACTCAATTACAATTTTGTTGCAACAAATCTTTTTCAACTACTATGCAACTCCCCTATGACTATAATCATTACGTCATGTTGATGTCATTTTTCATCCATCCATCAAAATTTAACATGTCGCACTATGAGGATTTTTCATGATTTTTTTGAAATATTCATGTCCATTCTTCATATGATTATTCATTTTAGATGGTCTTGGATTATGACACACGACACAATCAAAAGTTACCATGTGGCATATTAATTGAATTTTTGAAACAAATATATATATATATATATATACCTAAGTAGGTCAATACATAGCCATAGCTAGGTAAGTTGATATAGCTCCAACCTACTTACTTACTTAACTACTTACTTATTACCTAGGTAGGTAGGAAGGTAGAATACTAAAAGAGTAGGTGAATTAAAAAAGTTTTGTAATTCGTTATGTGTTTTGCGTTTGAGGTTAAGCTTTTATGAGCTCATCCCAACATGGCACATGTATTTTAATGTGAAAATGTAAGAGGAGACACCTCTTTTATATAGTTTGTGAAATGAGATATTGAAAACAAAGCATTGTGAGCCATATTGACACAACCATGTGCGGTAGTTTCAATTTTTAACAGTCGCATCAAGGATATTCGAATGTGGTAAGGTTATTAGGGGTTTTTAGCAACTTCATGTTAGAATGAAGAATGATGAATGCACATGGTTGTGTGGGGGGGTTGTTTTTTTTTCCAAAATATGATATTAGTGAATAAAGTGTTGGGTTAATTCTTTTCTTCAACAAAAAGCTGGTAACCATAGTTTCAAAACCTTGGTTGCCTAATTAAAAGTGAGAATTTTCTAGAGGGTTGGGGGTACAAGGAAACACCAAAATTTGTGGTGTTTAGCAAAACAGTGGTTTTATTATAGTATTCAATGAATAGCAAGGATGTTTGAGATTCATGAAGTAGTCGAAGGGGTGTTAATGAAAGGTTCGATAAAAATAGAACAATCTTCAAGCCTTATGAACATAAGATTAATTCAAAACAACTTAATGATTAAATAAATAGTGTGAAGGGTGGCAATGACAACATGAGTTTCATAATGAATGAAAGATTTATTTAGATTATGGATAAGTTCAACGAAGAATTGTAATTACATGTTGAGTCTTGGGTTATGCCACAGTGATAGTTCATAATTGCAGGAAATCTAGGATGCGTCGAATGGTGCGAACTAGGTAGTCCGCCTTGTTATTAGAAGGCAGTCGGCGAATCAAACAACAAAACCAACGATAGTGTCTAATGTTGGGAATTAAAGACCATGCGAAAATAGAAGTGTTTTCAATCTCGTAACAAACTTCATAGATGGTTTTAGGTTCATCATTAGAAGCGAGGTCGACTTGCAACAAAATCACTAGTGTGCGAGATTTCGGAGAAATGCGATAATACTAAACTCCAGGGGGATCAACTTCGAGATGAGCGTGCACCTCTCACAGTTTGAGATCTTCATCACAAAGGCACTATGTCAATCTCAAATCTAGAGATGACTCCAGAGCCGATTTTTCATTCACTTGTGTAGCTTGAGGCTCGTAAGACGTGGCCATACACAACGCCATAATTTCAAGGAAAGGAAAAAATATTTTCAATCAAAATCAAATTGACAATGAATGTGTGGAGGACTTATTACATCGAGATGTGTGATTATAATTTATAGGTCAAAGAAAAGGAAGGAAATACGTAAGTAATATCTTATAACCATAATAAAATAAAACTTTAATATCAATGGAAAAAATGAAGGTTTAAGTAGAATTTGTTGGGGGAAAGTAGGAAGAGGTGAAAAGGTGTTTTTCCTTCTCTTTCCATTGACCACCAAACATTAGAACCTTCCATTGGCCACATAACATTAAAACATTTCGAGGGCCACCAAACATTAAAACCTTCCATTGACCACCGAGTTGGGATCTTCCTTCACTTCCTTCTTTTTCCTTTTATTTAAAAAGGCGAATTCGGATTATTGGGGGTCGTATTTTTTTCCGACATAATTTTCAATTTGAGTCTTGACAATATTTGTTCCTATACTTTCCTTGGGAAGAGAAGAATGATTAGTCTTAGTAGATGGTGGAAAGAGGGAGAGTGGATTGGATGTTTGTAGTACTTTTGAAAGAATGGAAGTGAGTAGGGATAGTGTTGGTGACGCATTTCAAATCTCCTTAATAGACCTCATTACGAATCTAAATGTGAAAACAACAAAAGGATAAAGAGTTGGAACACGCTCCCTAATTAGGAGCACTTTAGGGGTAGAGGGGTGTGCTGGAGCTTTAGGATAGGGACTAGGAAGAATGACAAGTTAATTATTCACATGAACCTGCATAAACCAAATAATAAGTTGGTTAGTGCATAACTAGAGCACTTTTGGTGCATAGAAGAACCACAAACAAACATGGACTCACAAGACTCACCATAGCCCAAACTTGGAGGAAGCCACCATTTTCCCCTTTAAAGTATACTTTATGCCTGGCCACGAGACTAGCACCCAAATGTCATTTCCCAAAATTGGGATTCTTGCAACTTTGGGAGCCCATAATTTTGTGTGCAAACCTTTGATTGAGGTGAGGTTTGAAGCAAAGTGTAGCCCTTGTCAAGAGTTTTCCAACGGAATTTGGCACGCCACCTACATGCAAGGAAATCGGGGCAATTCCTAACTTTTAATGGTCGAAAGTCAAATTGACAATTTGATTTTGGCCCTTCTTTTGGCCATAACTTATGTTATAAGTACTCAAATGGGTCGTGCAAGCCCATTTTAAACATCTATGTTCCAAGATCTTTCCAATGATATAAAGAACTTATCAGTCCATTGAGTTTTGACCCCTATAATTTCCTTCTAAAAATTTGAGAGTCCATTGGGACTCTAATTCCCAAAATGGGAGTTCACTTGGGAGTGTGAGGGTTCATTCCCTCACACTCTCTTGCACTCCCAGGAACATGAACTATGACTCCCGGGCTCACTCTTGGCCCGCACCTTTGCAAGCCTTTGCCTTGGTCGCGAACCCAAGGTTAGGGTTGCAACAATTGAGAGCTTGAAATTTTAGAGGAATTTCATAAACCTTTTCGAATTTGGTAGCACAACTTATTACTGGATTAGGTATAGAGCTTGCAATTTGGTAAGTAAATGTGCCTTGTAGCTAGCTTTTTAATGAGCTAAAACAAATCAAATTTGGACAACATATGTGATAGGAGTAATATTTTAAATGACTGGTGGTTTGCAGCCAAGTTGAACTTTCTACCTTTATAAAACCCTTTTAGGTTTGGTAGCACAACTTCTTACCGGTTTAGATGCAAAGCCTGCAATTTGGTAGGTAAATGCACCTTGTAGCTAACTTTCTAATGAGCTAAGGCAAGTTAGATTTGGATAACATATGCGATAGGAATAATATTTTAAATGATTGATGCTCTGTTGCTAAATTGAACATGGTGTTAATTCCTTAAAAGTTAGTTTAAATGAGTGACAATTTAACATAAAATTCTAGGATTTAAAATGTTTGAGCTTGGAAAATATGTCTATCATATCATGGCTTGGAAAGTTATTTGGTTTCAACTATAAACACAACTTAACATCTAGAAATACACTTTGCATTTTTTTCCTTCACAAGTAGCATATGTACTTTCAAGTATAGTCACCTCATAAAACCAATAATAGAAGGATAAAAAGTTGTTTCATAAGCATATATGGGTTAAATCTTTTAGTGGCACCCTAATTGCAATTGAGTTGTAACTATAAAAAAAAATTCCCACATGTGCTCTTTTTGATTTAATTTTGTAATTAATTTGAAATTTATAATTAATCATCTAACATAATTATTCAGAATTTAATTATTTGAATTAAATAGATGATAATTAATTATCAAAATGAATATTAAATGATTAGATATTTAAATATTAATTAATTAATTAATTATGTTGATAATTGATGATTTAGATTCAAATAAAATTCAATAATTAATCACCTACATTAACAAAGTTTCTTATCTAAAAATATTTGAATTAATTAATTAAATATATATAATTAGTTATTGATTTTTAGTAATTAGTTATTAGATTTTTATTTATGTATTATCTGAATTAATTAGATATTAATTAATCAAAATTGATTAATGAATTCATATGAATGGTTTATTATTTATTTTATTTAATTTGTTCATGGTAATTAAATATATTACATATTAATTAATAATTTAAAAAATTAATAACAAATAATTCATTTTGAAATATTATATAATAAACATGAATTTGAGTAGAAGACATTGAAATATATAAAGACATATTCATATATACACCTCTATTGAATGTTTAATAAAACATAAACATTGTTTTTAATTTTAATTCAAAAATAGACTTTCATCTTTCATGAAATTCTATGGTTTGATATGTATGTATACCAACATAATATTGTGAATTCCAATATAATGAAATATTATTAACACAACAATTGAACATAAATCACAAAAAATAAGACCATAATATTTACTAGATTATTTAAATTCTATTTATTTAGATGATTATGAAATTGAATTATTCTAATTAATTAATTCAATAAATGAATTGGCGCGTATTAATAAAATATTTAATAATCTAATTTAGAAAAGTTTGAAGTGTATAAGCAATGATATCTATATGTACATACTCATAAACACTTTAATACACCATTCCAATCTAATTGAAGGCTTACATTTACACTTTCGATGAATTGCACAATTTGTAAATCTTTTAATAGTATGAATTACCACATAGTTGACAACTAATTCTAGATGAGTTGAACATTCTAGTTCCAAAATAGTGGACAAGTAGTAGTTATGTAGTGAAACCATACTGGCACATTTAGTTATAACTTAGTTGTAAAACTAACTAATTTAGTTGACTCTTATTTACAAACAAGTTCCAAGTTCCAAATGTTATGGACCTTTACCTAACCATACACATGGCATGATCATATGCATCAACGTCATACACTAGTTGCAAAATAGTTGTTCATTCAATGCTAAAGCAACACCAATTGCAACATAGTTGAAATTAACCACTTCACTGCAACTTGTGATCATGGTCAAACTACGATTGACTATCATCGTATATACTTTGCGCACATACGCCCGTATAAAGTCCAAGTTGTAATTAATGTGCAACTAAATTACAACTATGAAATATTTTGATGTGGCATTTTATTTATTAATTCATCGTATTTCCATATTGTAGATTTATCCCTAATTGCATAGTAGTTTTTGTGATAATCTAGTTACATGCTAATTTAGTCTTTGCGGATGCAAATTCTCATAGTGTTCTCTACCACTACCATGACGAGCAAACCAATGATATAGGTTAGTGTACATATGCCACAACTCATAGTTAGGTTTGGTTACTCACCCAACATTGGTTAGTCAACACTTAGGTTGGTAACAACTTGTTACACCACTAATAGCAAGACAACCTAGAGTTGTACCATATCCACCATATCCAATGTGATATAATATAGTTCCACCTTTTGTACCCGTTGATCCTAACATATATTTTATGTATTATTCTAAAATCAAAAGACTTGATTCATTACTTTATGGAATAAAGGAAAGATATGCATCCAATATCAACCAAACATAACTGATGCCACCTGTTGAACTATTGGAATAGACTATGTATCCGGTCAAAATATTAACTTATGGATTAAAACAACTAGTACTAATTCCCAAAGGTGTATTTGTTCAATAGAAAATGGCAACAACTTTACCTATTAACATACATATTGCCAATGTACTACCTATCCATGGTAATGATGTTTTATTTTAGCAGCCAAGAAGGACTAATTCACATCCATAGTTGGGTGGAGAACTGCCTAGAGGTTCGCCTAATGGAGGATCATTAAAAGGAGGAAAATCACTTAACTGAAACCCATTTGGAGGACCACACCTTGATCCACATGTTGGATTTTATGGATGGCTGATACTTGATCCAAGAATATTCATGCCACCATGGTATCGACTAGTTGTAGTTCGATTTGAACCAATTAGTAAATTGCCAATCCGAAATTTCAATATCCAACATACATGAAGGATACTAATCCTGATGTTCACATTACAGTTTTCAAAAAAATAATCAAAGCTAATGGGGAGATTATGGAAGTTGATATCATCAACCTATTTGGTTTCATTTTACAAGACAATATTTTGGAATGGGGCGAAAACTTTGTACAAGATCATCACAATTGCATTTTTGAGGAGTTAGAACAAGCATTTTGCAAATGTTTCTGAACTATGAGGGACGACAAAGAAGTCTATATGCAGTTGAAGAACCTCCAACAACAAGTTGGTGAACAAGTAGAGGTCTATTATGAACATTTGTTAAAACTTGCTAATTGTTTATAAGTAAAGGCTACTAATGTGTTTCTTATTACTATTTTCAAAGCAAGTTTGTAAGCATACCTTAGACTAACAATACTATGTATGACAAGAAATACCCTTATCAAGCATAAGGAAATTGAAGTGATATGTAAAGAAAGTGGACTGGTCATAACAAATTACCATGCCTTGATAATTCACCTAGAGTCCAAACTAGTTGCATAGTTTATAATCACTTATACTATTGTTAAACAACAGCTTAACTTTCAAATTGTGGTAAAATAGGCCATGCTAAAAAAACTTATCATAACAAGAAAAAAAAAACTTGTGGTACCTATTGTTCCCACCAAAGTTGTTGAATCGTAGTTGAAGTTATTGCAAAACATGTCAAACCAACTAGAGTATCATTGAAATATCCCTACATTGATTGTTTTAGCTCTAAACACCGTGCATTTGATTGTTCGAGAAAAGCAAAAATTCTAAACATGTTTCAAATTAAGCAAACTACTATAGTAACAAAAACCTTTAAACCATATAATGTACTTCTTAATGTAGTTGTTGTTGTCATGGCATGTAACCAAGTACTAGAACAACAAGTGTTTAAAGAATGTGAACCAATGAAGGCAAAAACAATAGCTAATTAACAAACTGAAGAATAGTTACGTGATTCTTTTGTCCATACTATCAAGGAGTTACAAAGGAGTGATTCAATATCACAAGCACCCAATGAGTTTAATGAACCATTTCATTCAAATTGGGTAGGTTTACCATAACCAATAAGTCAATTGATTACTAGCAAACAACTTGTTTAGTTGATTTCACAAACGACATTACTAGAGAAGACTTTGGAGGTGATTATGAGAAACATCAGCACTCAAGTTTTGGAGACCAAATATGTAATTAGCTTGGGACAACTCTTGAAGATTATGCTAGACATCAAAAGATACATTTTCAAACTAATTAAGCATATTTGGCTGGTGCAACTTAAACCTTTCAACCTAAACCTGCTTGTGTAACAATGGCCATTAATCACCAGATTGCAATGATTCAAATCTAGGTTGGTAAAAACTTTATTGATGATATGCTAATTGATGGAGGTTTTGGAGTTAATATCATTACTAAGAACATGAAAGTACAATTATGTCTAACAAAGCTTAATCTAATGCCTTACAATCTGTGTATGGCAAAACAAACTATAGCCAAACCACTTAATCTTATTAGCGATCTAAAAATATTTGTTCATGGTATTCCCTATAAAGTTACATTTATTGTCATCAATAGTAATGTTTTAGTTTCTAATTACTAAATGTTGTTAAGACGCCAATGGTTGAAAGATGCTAAAGTATCCCATGATTAGGAAACTAATATTGTTACCATATAAGGAAAGGTACAATAAGAACCATACATGTTACCAAGAAATTTGGTGTTCAAACCAAAAGACCAAAAATCTTAGTATGTTATGATTTCCATTTTGGAATATTAGATGAAAAAAAAGATGTGATGTTTGTTACAAAGTTAGAATTATTTTCAATAAGAACCATAGAAATACTTATTCATATTGAATTAGTTTTAAAACCAATATGCATATTATATCATAATATAACAGAATTGATTCCACAACCACATGTTGAACCAAATATGTGTTTTAGCCATTAATTTAGTTATCCCACCTGACATTATCAAATATCACTTATTTTAAACTTTTTTCCATCCAGAGATGGGGAAAATAATCATTGATGAAACACCTGCTCGAGAGCAAATACAAGATCTAACCATAGTTGGTTAGATAGTTACTAAAGAGGAGTGTCGCAACCCCACTTTGGGATAAGTGTGAGGATGAAACTCACACCCCCAAAAGTGGGAAGTTAGAGTCCTCCGGGACTCTCGAAAACTCAGAGCTCGAGTTCAAGGGTCAAAACACCTCACATTGAGGTGTTTTTTATATCAATGAAAAGGTCTTAAAGTGTAGATGACCAAAATGGCCTCGCATGTGCCATTTGGATATCTTCAGCCCAAGTTATGGGCAAAAGAAGGGTCGAGAGTCAAATTGGCAGTTTGACTCCCGACCACTAAAAGTCGGGAATCAACCTCTTCCCGACGTCTACTAAAGGAGTGCAACATGGTGTTGAAAAGTTCTCAAGGAGAGCTACAACTTTGATTCAGACCTCATTCCAATCGGAGGTCGAAGCCGGGAGATATGAGCTCCCAAAGTCCCGGACTCCAACCCGGGACAGTTTCGGGACTCCTCCTTGGGAGTCCTGGGAAAAAGTGCCATTCGGATGTAGCCTTGGCGGAAAGCTGCAAAGAATACTATATGGGGGAAGGTGGTGGCTTCCCCCGAGTCCGGGCCGTGGTGAGTCAAATGAGTCCAAGTGCCCGTGGCTTGTCCCAACACCCAAGGGTGTTCCCAAATGTGATCTAACCCTTTTGTGGTTGGTTTTGGATGCATATTCGAGTGAGATAATATTTGTCCCTCTTCCTAGTCTAATCTCGGGACTTCTAGCACGCCCCTCTACCCCCTTTTAGTGCTGGAAATTGGGAGCGGCCCTCAAGTCCCAACTTTCCGTAATTCAACATACGTGGACCCTCAAGTGGGTCTAGTAAGGGGCTTGGGAACGCGTCAAGGAGTAACTAACTAAAATCAATTTGGGCACCAAGGAGAATATGCAATAAATCAAAGTGAATTCTGCACTTGAATCAATTATCACAAAATAACTAATGAGCTTCTAAAGGAGTTTTAAAATGTATTTTCCTAGACATACAAAGACCTAAAAGGTATTCCACTAGAGATTGTTCAACATAGGATTGAATTGGATACCACGGTACCACATGCTCATCAAACAAGGTATTGGTTGAATCCTAATTATGTTGCCATCGTCAAGCAAGACATAGACAAGTTACTTGTTGTTGGTTTTATTAAACCAATTGAGGAAGCAACTTAGTTATCTCCAATAGTGGTTCTTCCCAAGAAGAATGGGAAGTTAAAAATATGTGTTGATTTCAAGAAACTCAACACGACAACAAAGAAGGATCCTTACACATTGCCTTTTACGAATGAAGTCATTAACATAGTTGCTGAGCATGAAGTTTATATTTCTAAACAAATTTTCAAGATATCATCAAATTTCAATTGCACCAAAAAATCAACACACAAGTTATTTTTGTGTGGGTTATGATGCCAATTAGTGTCAAAAATGGACCGCCCACTTATCAAAGGACAATAACTAATGCATTTCGTGAATACATTAATGTATTCATGAAAATATTTCTTGACGACTTCACAATTTTTAGTGACTTATCAACTCACCTTGAGAAACTTTAGAAATTATTTCTCAAGTGTAAAGAATTTAGTATTAGCCTAAACATATATAAATGTGCATTCATGGTATTTTTAAGAACCATCCTACATTTCATAGTATCTAAAGAGGGGAAAATTATCACTACACCAAAATGCGTCCTAGTTCACATTGGGTTTCATTAGATTTTGAATGACTTTGGACATTTTTATAATGGTGAAATTAGTCAACCCCTAGTGAAGAATGACTAGTTGCAACAAATAATGAATTGGTCCATTAGTACCTAATGAAACAAGGTTATTTTCAAGTGAAATACAAATTTACCAAACCATTTCACTAACTAATTAATTAATTAGGCGGCATGGAAATCGATTAAATTTAAATTATTTAATATTTAATATTATTGATAATTTCATGATTTTCAACCTATGAATTATTAACATTGTCATTACCTATGCTAGGTTTAAAACCTAGCCTAGGTACATAGGCCATGTAACCAACCTAAGTAGGCACCTATTATAGGGAACTACATAAAAGAATATATAGTCAACTTACCATTATTGACTACAAACACACCATTTGTGAAGTTTGATCCCTTGATCTTTAGGATGGAGGCAAACACCTTACCATCAAACCACCACACTTGTGATAATGTGTTACATTGCATTATATTTATCAAATACTTCATTTTAAACATTACAAAAACACAAATTTTGAAAATTCATATCTTATTGAGATTTTGTCCAAATGAAATGATTAAAGTTTTTTTTTTTTTTCAATAATGTACATAATTACATTTATTTCATTTTGAAAGTTTAAAATCATTTGAACAATTCTTTTTTGGAATATCAATATTTAATAACATTTCAATGGCCATTTTTTTGAAAAAGAATATGTTTAATAAATGGATAATTTTTTAAGCTACTTTTAGCTATTATAAAGTTACTTTTCATTGTTCTAAGTTATTTCACCCTACATTATTTATGACTATTTATGATTATTCTCAATTATTTTGGCTATTATAGGTTATTTCACTTTAGGTTATTTGTAACTATTATATGACGCACTCCCAACTCCTTGAAGGATTGAAATGTGAATCCAAGTAGAAGACAACGGAAGAAGGAGGAGTCGGGGCACGTTCCTTAGCTCATAACACTTTGAGGGGTAGAAGGGCGTGTTGGAGCTTTCGGATGGGACTAAGAAGAGTTGACAAGCTTCACTCATTCACACAGGCTTACACACAACGCACACAAAATGGTTAGTGCATAGTTGGAGCACCTTTGGTGCTAGGACGATCCACGGGCAACATGGACACACTAGACTCACCACGGCCTAGACTTGAGGGAAGCCACCACCTTCCCCCTTATAGTATACTCTATGGCTGGCCACGAAGCCTACATCCAAATGGTTTTTCTTTCCCGGGACTCCCGAGTGGGAATCCTGAAATCGCGCCAAATGGGACTCTTGCGACTTTGGAGCCCCATAACTTTGCGAGCAAACCTCGGATCGAAATGTGGTCTGAAGCAAAGGTATGTCGCACGCCCCTTGCAGCCAAGTAAATCGGGTCGATTCCCGATTTTTTATGGTCGAGAGTCAAACTGGCAGTTTGACTCTTGGCCTTTCTTTTAGCCATAACTTATGTTTCAGATGTCCAAATGAGCAATGCAAGCCCATTTTAGACATCTACGTTCCAAGAGCTATCCAATGATATAAAGAACGCCATAATCCATTGAGTTTTGACCCCTACAATCGCTCTCTGAAGTTTTGGAAGTCCATCGGGACTCCATCTCCCAAAGTGGGAGTTGCCTTGGGAGTGTGAAGGTTCATTCCCTCATACTTGTTCACATTTTCTCACACTCCCGGGAGTGTGATGTGACTCCCGAGCTTCTTCTTGGCCCACACCTTTGCGGCTTCTTTGCCTTGACTTCCGGGCTCATTCTTGGCTTGCAACCTTGTAACCCCCTTTGCCTTGGTCGCGAGCCCAAAGCTAGGGTTGCGACATTATAAGTTATTACATTTTAGGTTATTTTCAACTATGTGAAGCTATTGTTGATTACTTTTAACTATTGAAGGTTATTTCACCTTATGTTATTATTAATTATTTTACGTTATTTGTGATATTATTGGTCATTCTATTAGTGACTATTGTTGGTCATTTTATTGGTGCCTATTATTAGTCATTTTATTGGTGGCTATTGGCTTGGTGGTTAACTAGTTATTCTATTGGTGCCTATTGGTGTTTATTCTATTGGTGGTTATTAATGGATAATGGTTATTTTATTAATGGCTATTAATGGTTATTTTATTAGTGGTTATTAACGGTTATTTTATTAATGGCTATTGGTAGTTATTCTATTGATGGCTATTAATGGTTATTTTATTGGTGATTATTAATGGTTATTCTATTAATGGCTATTGGTAGTTATTCTATTGATGGCTATCAATGATTATTTTATTGGTGGTTATTAATGGTTATTCTATTAATGGCTATTGGTAGTTATTCTATTAATGGCTATTGGTAGTTATTCTATTAATGGCTATTGGTAGTTATTCTATTGATGGCTATTAATAGTTATTTTATTGGTGGTTATTAGTGGTTATTCTATTAATGGCTATTGGTAATTATTCTATTGATGGCTATTAATGGTTATTTTAATAGTGGTTATTAATGGTTATTTTAATAGTGGTTATTAATGGTTATTTTATTAATGACTATTGGTGGCCATTCTATTAATGGTTATCCGTAGTTATTTTATTGATGACTATTAATGATTATTTTATTGGTGGCTATTAATGGTTATTCTATTAATGACTATTGGTAGTTATTTTATTAATGGCTATTAGTGGTTATTCTATTGATGGTTATTAATGGTTATTTTATTAGTGGCTATTAATGGTTATTTTATTGATGACTATTAATGGTTATTTTATTAATGACTATAATGATTATTTTATTAATGGCTATTAATGATTATTTTATTAATGGCTATTAATGATTATTTTATTAATGGCTATTAATGGTTATTTTATTGGTGGCTATTAATGGTTATTCTATTAATGACTATTAGTGGCTATTCTATTAATGGCTATTGGTAGTTATTCTATTGATGGCTATTAATGGTTATTTTATTGGTGGCTAGTAGTAGTTATTCTATTAATGGCTATTATTGGTTAATTTATTGGTGGTTATTAATGGTTATTCTATTAATGACTATTAGTGGCTATTCTATTCATGGCTATTCTATTAATGGCTATTGGTAGTTATTTTATTGATGGCTATTAATGGTTATTGTATTGGTGGCTATTAATGGTTATTCTATTAATGACAATTGGTGGCTATTCTATTAATGGCTATTTGTAATTATTCTATTGATGGCTATTATATTAATGGATGTTAGTGGTTATTTTGTTAACAACTATTGGTGGCTATTCTATTAATGTTTATTGGTGGTTATTTTATTAATGGCTATTGCTGGTTATTCTATTAATGGCTATTGATGGTTATTATATTAACAGTTATTGGTGGCTATTCTATTAAAGGCTATTGGTGGCTATTCTATTAAAGGCTATTGGTGGCTATTCTATTAAAGGCTATTTTTTACTACTATATTAATGGTTATTGGTGGTTATTTTATTAATGGTTATTTGTGGCTATTTTATTAATGATTATTTGTGGTTATTATATTAAGGGCTATTAGTAACTATTGATGGCTATTTTATTGGTGGTTATTTTTTATTTTTTTAGATTATATTATTACTATTAATGGTTATTTTATTATAAGTTATTGTTGGATATTCTAGGCTATTGGTATTTATTTTATTGTACTTTATTCTAGATTATTTTTCATAGGCTATTATTGGTTAGTCTAGGTTATTTTACTTTAAGTCATTATATTTTATTTTAGATTATTATAAATTGTTATATTTAGGATAAAATAACATAATAACATAAAGTGGAATGACCTTGAATAATTTAAAATATAACTTGAAATAACATATATTAACTTTAAATAAAATAATTTAAGGTGTAGCGCAAGGTTAATTGAATGATTTAATTTAAAATAACTTAAAGTAAAAAACTTATAATAAGCTAATGAAGATACCTTAAGGTAAAATAATTTATAATAGCCTATAATAACTTAGGGTATAAGTTAGAATAACTAAGGTAGCCTAAAATAATATAGGGTATATCATAAAGTACCATAAGGTATTTGAAACAACAACATAAAAAATAAACATATTTACCATAGTAAATTATAATAATGAACTATGTTAACTAATAGTGAAACACGATGTTTAGATAGTGATATTATAATGAAATAAATTTAACTAGGGTGAAATCATTAAAATGTAATGAACTTATTTCATTTTTAAGGTCCCATAATGATTTAAGCTAGTGTACCACACCCCACTTTTGTATTAGTGTATAAAAAGGTTGAAGCTTTAGTAAACATGGGATGGCATAATTTTACAGGTGTTTTATCAAAAAAATTACTTTTATTATGTCACCAATTACCAAACTGTTCAAGAAGTCTAAAATTTTTGAGTGGATTACAAAATGCCAAAATGCTTGGGAAAAAACTAATAACTGGTAGGTATAAGCCCTTATATTGATTAGTGCAAATTGGGAGCTTGAATTTCATGTTCACAAGATGCATCTCAGTTAGTAGTAGGAGCCATATTTGTTTAGAACCCAACTAGTAAGTTTGATCAATCGATTATGTAGACCTTTAGATTAGTAAACTCAATTGAAAATAATTATACTATTATTGAAAAAGAAACCTTAGTTATGGTCTATGCATTACACAAATTCAAACATTACTTATTATGACGAATGCGAACATTCACTACTAGGAGATGTGGCCAAGTTCACCTTGTATTTCACTAGGATTTTGAGTGAACTAGGACAGATTCACTATATGAAATCATGGTAAAACATGTTAACCCCGTAGTGAACGGGGACCAGTTGCTAGGACAGGTCAATTAAGCTAGTGA
>Ga0209611_10006564_pt1 | contig 18965 bp, 13 predicted proteins | sample S1TSphgellanicum_3_FD_187693 | JGI IMG/M metagenome (GOLD analysis project Ga0209611, IMG submission 187693) | Host-associated microbial communities from peat moss isolated from Minnesota, USA - S1T2_Fc - Sphagnum magellanicum MG (SPAdes) (version 2) | ecosystem: Host-associated > Plants > Peat... | reverse complement strand
TCATGGATAACAATACCTCATATTCCTTATGTAGGTATAATGCAAATAAAATGAATAATGCAAAAGCCAAAATGGGTGAAAATTCCATAATTATTCAAAACTTTTTGAGTTGCTTTGTAGAGTCAATGGTCTGACAAGAAAAACTCTCCAAATGGTCCATAGTCCAGGCCTGGGAGCCACCCCATTCCATAATATGGTCCATATCTACCAAAATCTATAGTATTCATCCAGTTCAGAAGATCATCCAAGATTGAAAGCAAATTTTGCATCACCTATTCTGTAGAACAGTTAAATTTCCACCAAAAATGGATGCTATTAATCCAAAATGGATTATCATCCAAAATATCAAACAAAGTTGCAGCATGTTAGTCATAACAAGGTTAATGTTCTCTAGAAGAGGATGGTATTTGTCCCAAATGGATGGTCATCCAAGATAATTACCTATTTCATAACATGTGTTAATATCCACCAAAATAAGATGGAATTTCATCAAAAGTGAATTATCATCCAGGATACAAAGCATATTTTCAACACCATTCCATAAATGGTTAATATCCTTCAAAAATGGATGGTATGCATCTGAATTGGACGATCACTGAGATAGAAAGCAAATTTGTAGCATCCATTCCATAACATGGTAAATACCCACCAAAATACTAGGGGGTATGCATCCAAGATGGATGATCATCCAAGACAATAAGCAAGTTTGTAGCACCCATCCCATAGCATGGTCAAGATCCACCAGAAATGGATGACATTCATCCAAAATGGGTGATCACCGAGACACAGCAAATTTGCAGCCACCCATTCCACAACATCCATGGAAAAAAAGGGAAGGTACATCATATCCATAAAAAATAGATGGTCATCCAAGAGACCAAGCAAATCTGCTGAAATGCTTGGATGCACAAATAATACTTGATGCAAAGCATTTTGTAGGAAACTATATGGATGATAAAATACATATTTTTGGGAAACTATATGGATAACAAAATACACTATATTTGTCTGAAAACTACGTATACATGGATGATAAAATACAAATGTTTGTGTGCATGTGGGGTCACTGACACAGGTGCAGAAAATAGGCGAAAAATGCTCTGCCAAAACTTTCTTTCTCTCTGATTTCTGTTTGTTTCTGGGTGTAGTGTTCAAACTTCAAACTTGTGTGTTGTTATTGTGTCAAGAATACACTCATCACCCAGCAGCGGCAGCAGCAGCTTATATAGTTGTTGTTCCTCTTTGCAAATTTCACCAACCCAGGATTTAAGGCCGAAGCCTGAAGATAATACTGAACCCAGTTCTAGTTTCTGTACATGTGGGGATTGTTGTTTCATAGCTTCATTGTTGCTTTTTTGCCTTATTCTTGTTGCAAAACAGGCAAATTCTAACTTTTGATGATGTTTTTCTGTATGATGTGTATAGGTTCTGTACATGTGTGTGTGTGTGTGTGATTTCAGAAGACCAACAAGCTGAATGTTCACGCTAGCTGCTGCTTCTTCCAACCTATGATCATGTTTCATCCTCTACTTGCAGAGGCAGATCAAAGGGAGACCAGGGAGATCAGGGAAATCAGCTTTGGTGATCTGGGTTTATATAGTGAAGTGAAGCTTAAGAAGCTGAGAAAACACATGAATTTTGCTTAGTTGAAGGATCTGGCTTGTTCTCCCATCAGCTCGTGATTTTCCTTTACTAACGGTTTCGTGCTGTTTGTTCCTACTTTGCCATCTTCTTCTTGCACCAGCTTTGGTAGATTTTGAAGCTCAATTCAGAGCTCCATCTAGTTTCTTCTCCATCTCAATCCTCAACTTTCTGCTCAATCTAGTTTCTTCTCCAGCTCAATTCTGGACTTTCTGCTCAAATCGAGTTTCTTCTCCAGGTCAATTCTTGATCATCTGTTCAATCCAGTTTCTTCTCCAGGTCAATTCTTGATCATCTGCTCAATCCAGTTTCTTCTCCAGGTCAATTCCTGATCATCTGCTCAATCCAGTTTCTTCTCTGGCTAAATTCTTCGATTATCTTTTGCTTTTCAAGTAGTGCAGAAGATTTTGTCGAGGTATGCGATCTTAAGGCACCACATGCAGAAACTCAGCAATTTTTTGTGCACAAATTCTTCTTTTTCTTCTTTCTCTTCAGCTAATTTTGTTAGTCCCTTTTGTCTCCTCTAATCCTTCATATTCTTCTTCTTTCTTATGCGATTGGCTTACAACTTGCTAGAAAAATTGGAAGCTTCTGCCACCAACATATGCAGCAGTAAAGGAGGCGAATAATCCTTTTTTTTCTTTTCTCAAAGATGAAAGAATCTGTGGAATCCTAACGTCCTTCCCTGTCGCTCAAAGTTGAACACAAAGATCACCAATGCTTGAAGCTTCGCTAGCACACTGCAACAAGCTAAAGGTGAGAAGTTTTCTTATCTACTTCCATGGGCTGTTGTTGTGTTGTGAAGATTCTTGATCGTCTTCTTTCAACTGGAAATCTGCTGGAATTGTAAGCCTTGCAAATGTGCTTCCTTGAGGTTTGATCTCAAAACATGCAATGTGCTTTCATGTTTTTTTCATGGGAATCCTGATGTTTGATGATGGGATAGGGTATCAAAATCTGGAACAAATTTCTGATTGCCAAATGCTGAGGCAGATTATGAGATATCCATTTTTGAGAGTAAAAGGAGATTCTTGTCTTTGTTCCAGGAGATGGAGAAAACTCAGAGTGGAGATGGAGAAAGAAAACTCAGAGTGAAGATGGACAAAACTCAAAAGCTTTGGGGGGCACACAGGGTCTTCATCGATGACCTTTGAAGCTTAAAGAATGTCTGGGTCTGGGATCTCCAAGATTAGTACCAGATTTACATGATCCATGTTGCTAGGATGTTGTGGTCATGAAGAGACCTGGCATTCATTGTGATTGAAACTGATCTTTCTTTCTTCACATGAACATGAAGAAACAGCTTATGAATGAAGCTCAGAGGAAAGAGAGAGTGTAGAGCTCTCTCCTTACACAAACCTGAGAAGAATCAACAAAGAAAATCAAATCCATGGGGGACAACAAGGGATGCTGCTCGGGTCTTTCTGGAACACATCTCAGTTTGTACCAAGGTTTTGTTTTGGCAATCCCAATCTTGATCACCTTTGCACTGCTGTTTCTGTTTCTCCTCGTCTGCTTGCGCAGACAGTATCTAATCCAAGCACAAACTTCACATCTGAGAAGAACCCTGAGAGGACAAGGAGGGTTCATCATCCCTCGTGCTGGCCTTTTCACTACTGTAAGAATCTCCAGCCAAGACGGTGATCTTATATGCGCTTATCATGATTGTTGCAAGCTTTTCAATTCCCAGATCATACATGTTTCCCAGAATTGGATCTGAGTGTTTCCTGCAACAACTCAGTCTGGTTGATTTTCCTGAGCACTAGCCATTGGGCTTTGTTCAATTTCTTCTGTGACATTGCAACAGAATGGGATGCAGCAAAAGGGAGGACTGAACAAGTCAATCTGGGATGAGCTTCCTGTCATCATCTTCAATGAAAAGCTTAGAACAGCAACAGCAGACAATCAGTGAGCATTCCAATGTTTCCTTGCAAAACTTTGCTCTGCTCACTCACACATTCACTACAGCTGTTAGTTATATATAACCAACCTGTTGCATCTTCTCTGAAGTCAATATGTCTTCTGCAGGTGTGCAGTGTGCTTGGGAGATTACCAAAAGAATGAAGTATTACGGCAGCTGCCGGTATGCAGTCACATCTTTCATAAAGATTGTGTTGATGAATGGCTTGTAAAAAACTCCACATGCCCTCTGTGTCGCACCCTTCTGTTCCAACAAGAGATATTGCTCACGATGGAACGTCCCCTCCATTGTCCACCATGGCAGCTGCAGCTTCCATCTACCACACATACTACTGAGCTTCTAATTCTACCAAGAACAAACAGCAACAGCAATTCAACTGCTGCTGAAGAAAGTAATACAATTCCAACTGGAGAAATTAGACATCTCCCACACCTGCACATGGAAGAAATGCTACAAGAGGAGAGTGTGGCTGGAGAGCACAGAATACAAATTGATTGCTGTTAAGTAGAGAAGCAAGAGCCTGATTACTGAACTGAGAAATGCTTGCTCACTCAGAGATAACTTAGAACAACTAAAGTAAATCTGTTGCAAAGCGTAACAGCAATTTTACACAGAACCTCTGCAATTCAGAAGCTTTGTCACACTTACCAGCTTAGCTCACAGGACTTGATAGATTGTCAAGATGCATTCGCAATGGATACTGAAACACTTGTGCATGTCACTATTTCTATTGCATCAGACAAAGTGTGAATATCAAAACACTTACTTGCACATCTCACGATCTCTATTGCAGCAGACAAGGAGTGTGAATATCAAAAGACTTACTTGAGGATGTCACAATTTCTATTGCATTAGGCAAAATGTGAATATCAAACACTTGTTCATGTCATGATTTCTATTGCGTCAGAAAAATTGTCAATATCAAAGCAATTGCTTGTGCATGTCATGATTTCCATTGCATCTGACTTCTCTGTTTTTCTGCATGTATTGAAACACTTGGATGGACTCTCCACATATCCAAGAACCTGTCCTACTTTGGCTTGCTTCTCTGTCCATATTGCCTTGGATGACGGAACAAAAGAATCACATGCAAATCTGGAGCTGCAAAATCGCACCCACAAGGTGGCTGGAGGAAAAAAAAATCCGTACATCCAAATTTGGAGCTCAGTATTCATACCAAAACCGTAGTTGGAAGCAAAAATCATAGTTTGACTCTGTGGAGCTCAAGAATCATACCCAAAAGATGGCAGGAAACAAAAACCATACTTCTGCATTTGAAGAAGCTCAACAACCATACCCAAAAGATAGCTGGAAACAAAACCATACTTCCACATTTGAACAAGCTCAATGACCATACGAAAAAGATAGCTGGAAACAGAAACCATGCTTTCTGCATTTGAAGATGCTCAAGAATTGTACCCAAAAGACAGCTGGAAACAGAAAACCATACTTCTGCATTTGAAGAAGCTCAACAATCATACCCAGAAGATGGCTGGAAACAAAAGCCACACTTCTGCATTTGAAAAAGCCCACCAATCATACCTAAAAGATAGCTGGAAACAGAAACCATTCTTCTGCATTTGAAGAAGCTCAACAATATGCCCAGAAGATGGAAACAAAAGCTGCGCTTCTGAATTTGGAGGAACCCAGGAGGAGAAGAAGATCACAGTTCACAAGCTTACTTACTGGCTTGAATTCCAGCCAATTTGCTTTTGAGCAGCGATATGAAATCATGCAATTGACAACAAAATCCTTCAGGAAACCAAGATGGTGGAAGCCTGGAAATCCTCTGACTGGTGCCATCAAAAAACCTAAAGAGTAGAGTCTCTGATCGTTTCTGAAGCTTCTGCAAACCCTAGCTATGGCTTGCAAAGTTAAGCTCCAGAGAGTTCACTGTCATCTGATTCCATTTCTGCAGGGAGTAAATCGTGCAGACTTTGCAGCAATGGCATGAGGTTCAAGTACCAACAAGGATTTCTCAACAGAAAAAATCTAAGCTTCACTATGCAAAATGTCTGAGAAAGGATCTAAGCTTTAGCATGCCACATCTCTGAGAAGGGATCTAAGCTTTAGCATGCAACATCTCTGGAGAAAGGTCGATCTAAGCTTTACCATGCAGAAATTCTGCTCCAGAAGCGTTTCTGTCATCATCGAGATCCATGTCTAGTCCATACGATTCCTCTGACGACGGTTTTGCTGTCGCAATGTCGTAAGTACGTGGAGTAGTATTCGCCTTGCCGTTCTCTGCTTCTTCATCGGTAGTCTTCTCCGAATCCTTTCCTTGTTTTTCTGGGGCTGTTGGTTTCTGCACATCCCCGTGCCGAAGTCTGGGATCTACCCGCTCCGACATAACTGGATTTGGAACTAATACCGTCGAATTCGCTTCAAAACACTTCGTAGAATTTGCGGATTCTTGAAGACGAAAACACCGACGCACAACACAATCCTCAGAACTGCATCTGCAGCAGCAGCCCTTGTGTGGTGCGTCCGCTTGCGTACTCTTGCTACAACAATTGTAAACATGTTGTTACGACAAGTTTCGAGGATCTCGAAGGTCTCAAAAGCGTTCGTTTTGTTTTTTTTTCCAATTTTGTGAAGTAGGTGTGTTGGCGATCAACCACAAGAGGACTTAGCCAAATTTGGCTACGGGTCAGAGAGAAAAGTAAATTCTTTTTAAAACCCTGCTATGTACTGGCGACTTGCAAGAACCTAAATATGGCAATTTCAACTATTTTTTTCCTTGAAAATGTGTCGAATTTGGGAGATATTTTCATAAAAAATCCTTTGTAGAGGTTGCCGGGCATTCTCTTTTGTGGCCAAGTGAGGAAATTTCGGCAAAAAGAACGCTGGATACAACCTATTGTCCAAATATGGCGAATTCAAAGTATTTTTCCTCTTAATGTGGCGAAAGTGGGCCATTTTCCCCCTTAAAAGCCTTTGCACTTGTCGCAAGTGCTTTTTTTTGGTCGCCAAGTGAGGAAATTTCGCCAAAAAAACGCTGGATACAACCTATTGTCCAAATATGGCGAATTCAAAGTATTTTTCCTCTTAATGTGGCGAAAGTGGCCCATTTTGCCCCCCCAAAAAAAGCCTTTGTACGAGTAGTTGCAATGGCCTTTTTTTTTGGTCGCCAGGTTGCGAAATTTAGCCCAAAAAGAAAATCCACTGACTGGGACGCTCAAAAAAGCACAGGATCGTCATGCACACGAACCGGCAGAACCGGGATCCCAGGTCCCAGGTCCTCTTAGGGTTAGGTCGACAAGGCACTACTGTTGATGATAGCGCAGCAGCTCTACTCAAAACAAAGGGCCCCCGCTTTGAAGGGTTTTGGGTTTCTGGAGCTTCTTGCAGCGATGGCGGTGCGCACTCAGCAAGGAGCTACTGCAGTAGACGACGCGCTGGTGTGTAAGGCAGTGGACGCCCTTCTCAAGTGGTCAGCGTCTCAGAAACAAAGGGAGAAAGCGCAGCTCCTGGAAGACGAGCAGCTCCTATATGTCGTGGTGGCCCTGAAGAAGATCCCGGACCGTTCGCGCACTAACCCTTACCGCATTCCTCTGCCTCATCCCATCTATCCCATCGATGGCACGCAGGAGATTTGCCTCATCGTCAGCGACAGGGAGAAGTCGCAGAAATCGATCAAGTCCAAGGAAGCGAAACTGAAAATCGCAGAGGAGAAACTACCCATAGCCAAGGTAATCCCGCTTTCCAAGCTCAAGACGGATTACTTTTCGTTCGAAGCCAAGAGGAAACTTTGCGGCTCGTATGATCTCTTCCTCGCTGATGATAGAGTGCTGCCGGCGTTGCCCAAGCTGCTGGGGAAGACGTTCTTCAAGAAGAAAAAGCATCCGATACCTGTAACACTAACCAGAGTACAGTGGAGTGGTCAAGTCTCTGCGGCTCTCGGCTCCACTTTTCTTTACATAGGGACAGGGACGTGCAGTGTTGTTAAAGTGGCAAGGATTTCGCAGTCACGGGATGAGATTGTAGCAAATGTTAGGGCTGTGATTGAAGGCGTAGCAGATGTTGTCCCGAGGAAATGGCGCAATATACGAGCTCTGTTTCTCAAAACCCTAGAGTCTGTTGCTCTTCCTTTGTATCAATCTTTACCTGAGATGCATATGAAGATTGAGGGCCATGCGTTGAGGATTGAATCCAACAAGCCTGACAGCTCCAGGATAGAGGAGACAGAGAGCAGCAACCTTCTTCTTTTGACAGCTGATGATGAAGGTGAGAAACTGACACGAAAACGCAAAGGTGAGAAGACTAAGGAGGGCAGGACAAGGAAAGAACCTCGAAAGGAAAAAAAGCTTGAAACTGGTGCATAGTAAGCTTCTATCTGTCTGCTTGTACCAGTGAGAGGATCTTTTTCTTCTTCCAAACTCTGCACAAAATCTGCACATGCTTTGTGTGGTATTGTGAATTTGTTGGCGTGGAAAATTCCATGACCTAAATTCTGCATAGTTTACTCTTGGGTTTCAATGTGCACATAGTTCAGAAGGATTGATGGTCATCTCTTTACAACTGGTTCCTGCTTCCCTGGTCACATGAGAACAAATGTTTCTGTAGTACCTAGAGATTTCTATTTCCTGACTGCATCTGCTTCAAGTTTCCTGAAACCTGAAGTGGCTGATTTTTGTAGGCGCTCTTTGGATTTTTTTTTGTTTTTGTTCATAGGATGCAATTCTAGCTCTCATTTCAATTGAAGGCTGTGGTGTTTTCAGTCTTTCTCTTGGAGAAAAGTGATACAGACATCATTGCCATTTATGAGTTTATCTGGAACAAGGATTATACAGGTTTTATCTGTTGCAAAACAACTTGTGCGTGCGTGCGTGGAGCTTGTTGAGATTAGGTTTTCCAGCTTGATGTGTGCAGGATTCTTAAGTATTTCTGGGGTATTGGAGAAGCTGGAGGTGCAAGTGTCTTTCTTTGCCATTGAGCTAATTGTGTTGAGATGTGTTGTTCACTGATAGCCAGCATTGTCACTGAGTCTTTCCTGCTGCTTCCAGAAATGTGACAGAAACTCAGGATGCAGATTCTGTATGATCATTTGCCCAAATATTTGTGCAGATGATTATATACTTATCTACACCCACCATCAGGGGCTGATGAAGTTGAGGGTTAGACATGGCAGTTCATCTGTGCTATTTGTGATGAAGGTGGGTTTTGGATGCTTGGTGAGTGACTCTCATCATGATATGACTACTCATTATCTTCATAGTGCTGTGAGTAAGATGTTTTTGCAATTTCATAGTTATGAGGTCAAACTGTTTGCAGACCTTGACTAGAACTTTGATCTTTGTTTGGGGTTATGTAGCTCTTTGTTTGACCTTTGTTTTTAGATGGTCAAAAGAGTACTAACTGTTGAAAACCTGTACATTGAGGAATGACTTCTTTTTCTAGTGTGTAATCCGGTCAGCTTGTAGCTGAACAGAATGCTCATTGAATACCACCCTTGCTTAAGAGCTACAGAAAATTTAGCTCAGACAGTGTAGCACACATTTCTTCCTTTCATTGCAGCTCCTATTTTGAGCTTTCATAAACAGATTTCTGGAGTGTGAATTCGGTCTTCACTTGATACATCCTAAACCAAATTAGTGGAGCTTAAAATGCTGTGTGTAATGGTGGCATTGGGCTCAAAACTCAACAGTTGAGTCTCCTACACCATGCACCACCTTGTTCCAAAGCATATGTATTATGAAAGCAGCAAAAAAGAAAAAGTAATATAAAAGTATAGCAGTTCACACACTAGTTTCGAGAAGGGCACAAAATCCTCAACCAACTAAAATTCAAGGTTCTTATGGGGACTCACTCAAGTTTCTTTCAATTATACTTAATAAGACTTAGTTCTAAACATGCTTTCTTTTTTTCCCTCTTTTGGTGATTTTCAGCATTGTATGCGATCAGCACCTTCTTTGTTGTTGCATCTTATTTCTCTCTTTTGTCTAGACACAAAGTATATAGCATCTTCCTGCTATTCTGACTCAGAAATGGAAGTAATTCAGAATGGACTGCATGGTGATTCTGAAATCCTGAATGGTGTAGTTGTCACAAATTCTTTCATATCAAATAGAGGTGAAGCAGGTGCATTGAGACAAAGGATCCTGTTTGCCAGCTGAGGATACGTATGAATGGCCTACAGAAATGAACTTGACATATACTTGAGACTTTCAGAATGTTGTAAGATTGCAGGCACTGGGACAGTGAACTGTGGCAAGTTTTTTGGTTATTCATGTTAGTCCCTTTTGGTTTTGCCTTTCAGGATTTTATTGGAAAGAGTGTAAATGACAGAAACTTCAACAAAGGAGTAAAATTTGCAACAAGTTTGTGTTCTCACATCAACCTAATAGTCTTGATTCTTGGATTGATTTTGCTCAACTCCATGTGCTTCATCTCTGAGCACCACAAGTAGGGCACAGAGTCGCTCAAAGAATGGAATACGATCTTAGATTTCCCTATGTCCAGTTAGGGAGAGCTTCTACACAAGTGATAGACCCCTTGTTACTTCATTTGGTCAGTTGTGTTGGGTCAAACATTTAACATTTTGTTCACAAACACAAAGGCTCTCATCTCCTGACATTGATCTGGTGAAGGAAGCTGTCTGTCGAAGGGGAAAAACATGAGTGATGCTAGCCACTGGAGTTTAGAAAGTCAGGAGAACTTCCTGAGTCCTTCACCATTGAGTGTACAGAGCTGGAACACAAAACGCCCAAGAAATCTCATGGCAATGTGGGTGCATAGAGCATTTGAGTAAAGTGAAACTGTCAGGACTCATCCCTTTTTTCCCTTTGGTGGGAAATGCTCCTTCTTATCTTAATGCTGAAATGCTCCTCAGAATGCCCAGCCTTGACATACCTCCACATCTCTCATGTTCCAGAGAAAATTGTATGGTTGCAGTTTTAGAACTCTTCCAAGTTGCAACCATCTCTTCTGTAGATTTTTCCTTGCGGGGTTTGCCCTGCAAGTGTCAGAGATAAGACATCCTATGTTTCTTTTGCAAGGCTAACTTCTGGGCATTGCTGTTGTCAGTAAGGAGGATGCTTCTTAAAGATTGAATGATGCAAACTTCAGCCATGTATAATCAAAGAAGCAAGTGTATAATGAGGTTCCAAAGAAATGAGTGGTTAGACATCTTGCTTAAATTGGGGATCTGGCTTGAGTTATAACAAATAATAGGCAACAGATGCCAACTACCCCATCTTGCCAGTGCAGGAGCACAGTTTGTCACCAGAGGCAGCATCTTTCTTATTCTTAGGTGCAGTTTCTGAATTGAGAACTTGAGGTAATTTAACAGCAATTTCAGGAAGCAACATATGACCAATTAGGATAGTATCAATTGGCCAAATATAGGAATTTGATGCCTCATCAATTTCTGAGGTTCACATTCTACATTCTTCTCTTTCAGTTTCTGAACAATATATGCTTATATTTGATAGTATATAACGCCACATGGGATAGATATCTGATGTCTATAGTCCTGATTCATCTTCTTAAGATTGTGCTGCTTCATTTTTTTTCCTTTCAGTTGTGGCAAACAGTTGTGTATTAATGTTGATCATAAGTTGAATGTACTAGAAGTCTGAGAACATACAGTTTGAGGATCATGCAGCCATGATGTGCAGCAATTTTTGGATCCAAAGCATTCAGAGTCAACAAGGATCTTGCTTTTGGTTTCAATGCAAGTTTCTAAGAAGTCAGTGCGGATGTTATTGTAGCTATGATATATTGTTCTGTTGAAGGTCACTGAATATACATGTGAATATGGCTGGTGTCAAATTGCTTGTTAGTTTTTATTTATTTGAACGGTCAGGTCTCCTGTTTTCTTTCTCTTCTGCCTTTTCCTGCTCTCTATTATGTTCTGGATCTGAAATTTGTACAACATTATTACTGAAATCATCTCTGAGTTTTACTCATATTGACTTATCTATAGAGGAGTTCTCACTACTTATGAAGATATTTCTGTGTGCTTTAGCATCTTACAGTAGTGAGAATTATGGAGTTTCAAACAATTTGTTCACTAGAGTTTCAAATTGAGCGAGCTGCAAGAATGTCAAAAGATGGGAGAAGGGCCTCCTTGAGCTTCCTAACCCCACATGATTTCAACTGTTCATGAATTCAGTGGGTAACTGCTGTATCTCTAGAGCTGCCTTTTCACAGATCAGATTGCCCCATTATACAAGTAGAGTGCAGTTTCTGCTGTACATGTGTTGTGTGTGATCAGGTTCAATAAAATACTGGTGGGCATGCTGATATGTATGTATGGTCACAGGAATGAAGCTGCATTAAAGGGGGGATTCTGATTACGGTGAAAGTTGCATTGCCTGTGGGTCCACTTTGGCTAGCAAAATCACATGGAGTTATAAGAATGAGTGAAGACTATATGCTTCATTAGGTCAGTGTCTGAGTGAAAACATTTGACATGTTGCAAAACTTCTGATTAGAAATTGGAAGCTCCTGATTCTGGTCTAACAAAGGGTCAAAAATTCAGGTTATCCAGGCTGTGGGCATGGTAGTTCAGAAACTCAAGAAGGCTCTTCAGTGAAGCCTATGGAACCTGATCCCAGAATGTGCAAGAAATTTAAGTCCTTTGGCTTTACAATCCCTTAGCAGCAATCTCATAGCACATCCTTTAGCAAAACAATTATGGAGGCTAAGGGTTGGATTCAAAGTGGGTAGAAATGTCCAAGACTATGTTCTGCTGGGGCCTTGTAGGATGTGGTTCAAGGTTCTGTAGGCATTTGTAATCCAATTGAGTTTCAAAACATTATTCCTGGAAGTGGAAGGTACGAAAAGTTGCTCCACGTCTTCCATTTCATCAACACTATCTCTGACATACAAAGCTGCTAAGGAGAGCAAGTCTATGAAGTTAAAGGAGCTCAGATCTTGAGCAAAGTGTGCTATTAGGGGAGACTTGTTTATAGAAAGAACAGAAGGGGGAGAATATCAGGAATGAAGCTTGCAAGTCAATATGGTACATTCAATCTGATACAACCATGCATAGCCATTGCTGTTGCACATGTTCTTTGTTTTATTTGCAAATTCTCTCACCCATTGTATCAGATTGTATAAATGTGGTGCCTCTGGAAATCTGTGCAATACCATTGTACAGACAATAATTGGTTTTTTCCCTGGAACATCCTCTGAAAATGAGCAACAATGTAACTCACAAGATTCTAGTTCTCTACGAGTTGCAAATTGTAACCATTGAAAAAAAATACAGAGACATGCAAACACACACCCAAGTGGCTGCTTCTCAGAAATCAGGCTTGAGAAATAATGGACATACTTGAAGTTAGAATTCCTTCTATGCGTGGATAATCAAAACAAAGTATGTGCCTCATAGAACTGTCCAATTTCATGGTTTGATCCAAGTCCCTGAATCCCTCCATAGAAAAATTCTTGCTTCAACTTCTTGTACGAAGTGCTTAAGAAAAGCTAACAAGAGTCCCAAGAGAATTATGGTGGTACATGTGGATTTAATTCTTCCAAAACCATTCCACACTTACTGTAACAACAATTTTGCACTACAAACATACACTCATTCACAACTTTGCACTAATTCTGAACCCACATACATCTGCAGTTGAATAATAGATCAGATTCATGGTTATCTCTAATAATCAGAATCTGTAATCCAGAACACAATGTTAGAAACTTCAAATAGATAACCATGAGATTAGAGACTATTGATGATTCACACATCAAATTAAAAATGAAAATCAATGAAAAATTCTGTATTATCCCTGTTTACTGAAAACTCCACAAAAATACAACAAAATTCATGTTCTATGGAAGTGTAATCAAAATAGCCAATCCAATATGTGGTATTCAACAACATAATCTGTAGTTCCTCTACCAAAGTCTATATCTCTATTCCTATTCCAGAAGTATGTATCCACGAATGTTTTCAAACTCCAAAAATCCTCTCCTTTAAACAGTCACCATCAACATGAACAAGAAAATAAAATTTAACAAGAATTCAAAATTCAAACCCCTCAAATGTCCAATGGCCTATTTCTATTTGTAATGCCTTGTAATCCCAAAAACTATGTAATCTGCCTACTCCCTTAACACATGATTATAAAGTTAAAGTGATAAGTTTGAGCACTAAAAGAAACTGAAAAATGATACCATGCCAACTTCACAACATGCACATTTTCTTCATCATTTCACTACCACCTTGTTCAAAGCTTGACAATTCCGAAGTGGTTTCGTTAAAAAAGTTAGTTGCACAATCTTGCCCTGAGGACTCATATTGAGCAAGACAACATGCTTGACCACATGTAGCTCATAGGTCATTCCCTTGGCTTGAGGTTCTTGGGGTTATGTGCAGCAAATGAGTTTTTAGATTGTGTTGGTATGCACCAAGATTGTGCTTTAATAAAATGATCATCTATCTTGCTTGAAAAGGGGAGTATTGTGAGAGCCTAAGGGGTGTGCAAGAGGGTGCAACCCAATTGACACCAGAGGATGAGGAAATGGGAAGACAGCAAAAGCCTAAAGTGCTTTGTGAGGTATTCGATTCCCACCCTTGGACCACAATGGTCCCAACACCTATAAATTTTGCTTAAAAACAAATTGAATAGTGAACATTTGGAAGCTTTGGATTTTAGACTATCATATCCATCACTAAGCTTTTGTGTTCAACTTAATTTTGAGATCCACATTGACTGAAACAAAAAATTGCTATATCTTGTATCTCTGAGTCTCCATACAAATGTGTGGATTAGCTAGCATTCTTATTATCCCAAGGTAATATATTTGGAGATCAATATCCTCTTCAACTTGTAGCTTCTGCCATGCAATTTATAGGTACCTACAACAAAGGGTTAGTGCATTAATAGAGTTGTTAACTTTTTTGATTATAAGGTGAGTGGTTGTGCAGCTAGGACAAGGAGGATATGCAAAGAAAATTGGGCCCTGAAGGGTCTTTAGAATAGTCTAGCATTCCAGAAGTGCCTTTAGTAGGGTAACCTTTCACTTTGGACTCTAAAATTCCAGGGTAGGATTATTATTTCATAAATAGGGTAGAACAAGCCATGAGTGATCACTTCAGTGCTCAGGGCAATTGGATCCAAATGGGAGGGCTCTGTTGTTTTTGGTGTCTAAACAAAACTTGAACCCCTTTTATTGGTGCATCTGGCACACTAAAAATCATCAAAAACGGATTAGACTTGAGAAGGCATGACCCCCCAAAGTAGAGGGGGTCAAGAACTCAACAAAACAAACCACCCAACACTACAAAGCCAGTTCCTGATCACCCAAAAAAATCCTTATATGTTGTTTTGTTGCTATTAGAGTTAAAAGATAATTTGTAGAACTGAAGGTGGTGCTCCTATAGTACTTTAAATCATTTAAAATGAACAAGAAATGAGAAAGTTAGAAGCTTTGAAAGTAGGAGGGGTCCAAAGAGAAGAGAAAAGGAAAAAAATGCGTTTTGTGAGTTGGAAAGCCTTTTTTTTTTCTTGATATTTTTTTATTACTCCTTTTCTTTTGCACTTCAAAGACGATTTCAAAGATGTTATGGGACGTAGCACTCCCATAACATTTTAAACCACTCAAAATGAAGCACAGATGATGAAGATCTAAAGAAGTGATCGGTGATGGGCAGTTCTACCCTAAGGGTAAATTTTTTTTCTTATAGGTACACTTTCTCTCTGATTTCCTATTAAAAAGAAATATAATAATAATATGCCAAAATAAAATGAGTGAGAAACCTCATAGGGAGAAATCATCGTCCGAATAGGAAGAAACCATGTGTGCAGAGAGTCTCATGTTTGCTGGCTTTTTGTTACGAATTGATTGGGTGGGTCACCTCAAAATGCACTCTGAGTTGTCTAATAAAACCAGTCTAATTACACTTTAAATATTGATGTTCATCTGCAGTGGGTAGAAGACATTATTTTTGTTTCACAGTAGATTGTGATGTCGGGTTTTAGTGGACATGTTCCTATATACACATGCAATGATACTGTATTACAATCCAAGAATTCGGCATACTTAAACAAGAACAAGGTCCCCCTGATGCAATAGTTTGAGGGACCATCTCACCTCTCTTTTCTTTCTCTAATCCAAAAATTGATGACTACTTTTTCTTCTATCAAATATGATTCTCAAAAATTGTAGACGAGGTCCTCCTTATAGTGATGCACATGGAGTGTTTTGAATGCAGGGAACACTACCAAGATTGACCAGGATGCATTTGCAGACCTTGGGTACTTGTAACTGCAAGGTTTCAGTCTGTTTTCAATGGAATGTCCTTAAGGTGCTTAATGTGCATGTTGAAGGTTTCAAGGGTAGGAGGTGATGCCTTAATGAGTAGCTGCAGTAATATGAATAGAGTAAAAACATTCTTCTACTTGGAATCCTGGAGTTTAGCTGGTATATTTGCTGGTGTGTTAAGAAAAACAAATGCAGAGTATTGTTTGTGAGCAATCCACTTTTTCCATAGTGTGAGAGAAGGTTCACAGAAGTAACAAAGGAGAAATATATTGAAGAAAGAGAGTGAACTAGTAGTCAAATGAGAAGCTTTGAGGCTGTGAACAGCTCACTGTGTATATGCATTACAAGAGTTCATTTATATACATTTGTAAGGTGTCTCTGTAATAAAACCAGAGAAACTAATAAAACAAATCAGCAGCTGATTTGTAGCAAGTTTCATCCAACATTTCCTGACTTTCAGCTACTTAGCTTCACCAGCTCAGATGCTTTAATTCCCCCCCCCTGATCTAGTTCTATTTTCTATCAACTTAGAAACCTTCTAGAAGTTACTGTAGATCTTAAGCCGCAAGTTACTCATGATTCGTTACCATCCTAACAACATTGTTGAGAGAGTACTCTCCTTCCATCTAAGGATGCCCTTACAGTGTCTTTTCCACTAAATAATGGAATAGATACTAGACAGATTTTGAAGTCACATAATAGGCCAAGACCCACATGCGCTAGAATTGTCCAACACCCTCTGGGAGAGATGAGGAGTGGGTGATGTCAGGATGCTGCTTTTGCTTTCCACCTCAATCATCAAACATGCAGCAACCATTCAACAACCCGGCACACCATAGACAAAATGGATTTTTCGGAAAGTGGATAATATCTTCATCTGGGAATGTGTTTCTAATCCCCTGCAGGGCTCATTCTCTAAGTAAAGCACTCAGAGAAAATTTGTAGTGTATGTGGAGGGCACCTTATATCCATGAATTTCCCTCCTAGAAATTGAGGGGGATATTATGCCTATTCCTCAAGGGTGGGAAGGAAATTATGCCTACTTATATAAGTGTAAGAACCCGTCTACTATTGAGGAGTAGGCATAAGACCTCCCATTCATAGGCCTTGTGATCTCTATAGGTTTGGTTCATGATAAATTTTGCCTCAAGCTTGACTATAGGTAAAGCCCATTGGTGGGGGACATTCCCAAAATGTGGGGCCCAGACTCGGCTATTGCCTCATCCTAGGCCCCTTATTTTGAGAATGCCCCCACCCCAGGGCATTACGTTACACATAATCGCCGGAATATGGATTACGGAATACATGTTTTCTGGTGTGTAAAGAAAAACAAATGCACTGGATTGTCGAAAGAGTGTTCTCCTTGCATTCAGTTATGTCGTTACAGCGTCTTTTCCACTGTAAAAACTTTACACTGGAATAGATACTGGATACAGAGTAGTACCTCAGGGAACGGGCCAAGAGCCAAGGGTATCACGTGGCTGGAATCGTCCAACACGCTCTGGAATTGTCCAACTCGCAGGCGTAGACGAGGCGTAGATGTCAGGTTGCTGCTTCTGCGTCGGACCTCAATTGTCCAACTCGCAGGCCTGACATTCTCAACCCTGCACGCCATGGAGAAAAGGGATTCGCCGGAAATCTTACAAGATCTCTCGGGCTCTTTCTGTGATCAAGGGAATTCGCGTGGGATGATTGGGAAGCTTCCCGCAAAGCTTACGGCAGGCTTGCTTTAAGCGTGTAGTTGAATATATTCCTTGGACACCCAGCGTTTGCTCTTCATTCATTTGGGCTGAATCCCAAGTACTCAGCTGCAGGTTTGAGTCTACGAGCTTGAGTTTTGAAATACTTGCCATCAGCACTTGATGCTTTATACACCAATGTTGTGATCAAGAGGACAAAGTAGGACGGAAATTTATCATCATAATATGGCTGGTTTCTAATTTTCGCAGAGTTGTAACTGTCGTAATTTGACTCGTCGAGAGACGAGGAGTCATCGCTGAAGCCAAGTGGACATGGGCCGCTAGAATTCTAGACGGGGGATATAGTGGATCTTTTTGTTTCGAGACCCGAGAGCTGCGGCTGATCCTCCCAATTCAGCAGTCGTGAGTTGACTAGAGTAGAGACAAGAAATCATGTCTGACACCATGTGGGCATGGGCTGCTCGAATTCTAGAGGGGTTGTGTAGTGGATCTATATTTCGTGTTGAGACCCGAGAGAGGCCTCCGGCTGATCCCCCGGACTTCTCTGCGATTAGTTCGGTCGTTTCTGATGTAGGCTCAAGCAGCCTTGATGCACTACAAGAATACGATGTGTGTGAGAGCCGAGAGAGGCCTGCGGCTGATCCCCCAGACTTCTCAGCAACCAGTTCGGTCACTTCTGATGTAGGCTCAAGCAGCCTTGATGCATTCCAGGAATATGGTGAGGGTGGCAACCGAGAGAGGCCTGCGGGTGATCTCCGAGACGTCTCAGCAACCAGGTCGGTTACTTCTGAAGCAGGCTCTAGCAGTTTTCATGGTGCACTACAGGAATGTGACGTGGGTGAGACCCGGGAGAGGCCGGTGGCTGATCCCCAAGACGTCTCAGCAACCAGGTCGGTTACTTCTGAAGCGGGCTCTAGCAGTTTTCATGTTGCACTACAGGAATGTGACGTGGGTGAGAGCCGGGAGAGGCCGGTGGCTGATCCCCAAGACGTCTCAGCAACCAGGTCGGTTATTTCTGAAGCGGGCTCTAGCAGTTTTCATGGTGCACTACAGGAATGTGACGTGGGTGAGAGCCGAGAGAGGCCAGTGGCTGATCCCCAAGACGTCTCAGCAACCAGGTCGGTTACTTCTGAAGCGGGCTCGAACAATTTTTATGGTGCGCTACAGGAATGCGACGTGGGTGAGAGCCGGGAGAGGCCGGTGGCTGATCCCCAAGACGTCTCAGCAACCAGATCGGTTATTTCTGAAGCGGGCTCGAACAATTTTTATGGTGCGCTACAGGAATGGGACGTGGGTGAGAGCCGGGAGAGGCCAGTGGCTGATCCCCAAGACGTCTCAGCAACCGGGTCGGTTACTTCTGAAGCGGGCTCGAACAATTTTTATGGTGCGCTACAGGAATGTGACGTGGGTGAGAGCCGGGAGAGGCCGGTGGCTGATCCCCAAGACGTCTCAGCAACCAGGTCGGTTACTTCTGAAGCGGGCTC
>Ga0209611_10006563_pt1 | contig 18965 bp, 8 predicted proteins | sample S1TSphgellanicum_3_FD_187693 | JGI IMG/M metagenome (GOLD analysis project Ga0209611, IMG submission 187693) | Host-associated microbial communities from peat moss isolated from Minnesota, USA - S1T2_Fc - Sphagnum magellanicum MG (SPAdes) (version 2) | ecosystem: Host-associated > Plants > Peat... | reverse complement strand
TTTTTAAAAAAAAAAAAAAAAAACACTAATTCCTATTGCTGCAAAAGGAGTGTTACACTAGGAGTCAAGGCTGAAATAGAAAACATATTTTCAATCAGCCTCAAGCTACTAATAAATGCTGAACTTTATTGGCCCCAAAGCTGAAGAAAAGCATACCATCAAATTTGGGAAGCCAATTTGCAACCCTTGGGGCCAATGTTCCAGCATTTATTGGCCTTGCCTACCAACATTGTGTTTAGATTCATTCTAGAGTATATAGTAGCTTAAGGGAATTTGGCCCCTAGGTAATAAATAATAGGTCTATTTTTATACGAGGATTTTTGAAAGATGATATTTTGGCTTGTGTTGAAACTTGAGATTAGTTATAGAGTTATGATATCTTGAAGGATTTTGGTTTCTTTAAGAGGATTTTTTTGAAGCTTATATTTTTGCATGGTGAAATATTTGAATTTCCATAATTCTTCTTTTACCTTAAGCCCTGACCCCCAGTGTGAAGCAAGCCTTATTATATGGGTCGCTCACCAGCAGTGTCTCTTTTGTAAGAATTTTTTTTAATGTAATTTTAGAGGTGATCATCCATAGGAAGATGTAGAAAAAATGGTGACCATCCTTAGGAAGATTTAGCCAAATCTGGCTAAAAAGCAGATATGAAGAAAAGAATTATAATCAAGCTTTTATATTTCTGGCTACTACACCTAAAATAAAATATAGAATTTTTTTTCTCACTTATGTTGATTGAAACCCTCCAGAATCACTTCACTTTTGTTTTTTTTTTTCCTTAATTAAACTTTTTTGACAAATTTTCACCACCAGAATACAAAAGAGATGTAATGGGATCCATTCTTGGTGGATGAATGTTCTCATCCAATGCAATTTCCCAAGAGCCATTGGGCCATTGCCAATCCGGACCCCTAACAGCCATTTTGATTCACTATGTTCCCAATGACCATTCCCCTCAGCAGAGAATGGTCATTGGGAACAAAGTGAACCAAAGTGGCTCCAATTAATGGTACATATGTTTTTCCTTACACATTGTTAACATGGGCAGGGGTGTGAGGCTAGGGGGGTAGTAAGTCAAGATAGGAAACTTATCAATAATCGAGAAGACTTGTGATCAAACTCAAAGCTTGGCCATGGTGTTGTGCAACCCTAGGAATGGGGTATGGCAACCTTGGTGCAGCAACACCAACATATAGGTATTGCAAAATTCTAAGGCATGGGAACAAAGTAATCAATCTCATCCACCATCTTCTGTCCAAGTAACTTGCTGTTTGGGTTGTGAATGCCTCTAATAGCAGGCTAGAGCCTGGCCCCATGTTGAACTTGTTGCACCTATTTAGTTCTGAATCCCTAAACCCTAAACCCTAAGTACCCCAATTCAGGGACTGCAGCATTTGTGAAATGCTTCAGGGATTGCTGTAAGTGAGTTAGTACACCAAAATCTTCCATGAAATATGGTCAATTTACAGACAGTTCTGAACTAGTGTAGAACGGCCGGTGAGCAAACACTTAAGCACTCTGGGCAGGCCGGATCCAAGGGGACGGCTCTGTTGTTTCTGATGTCCAAACAAAACTTGAACGCCTCCTCTTGGCGCATCTGACGCACTTATTTCTTTCTAAACAGATTAAAAACCAGAAAGTTACGCCCCCCTAGTAGAGGCCGTCAAGCACTGAAAAAATCAAACCACAGAACACTACAAAGCCAGTTCCCAAACACCCCAAAAATTGTTTTTATGTTGCTCTGTTGTTATTACAGTTGAAAGATGATTTATAAAACTGAGGTTGGCGCTCCTATAGCACTTTAAAATTGTTTAAAATAACAAGAAATGGGAAAGTTAGAAGCTTTGAAAGTAGAAGGGGTCCAAAGAGAAGAAATAAGAAAAAAAAATGTTTTGTAACTTGAAAAGCTTATTTTTCTTCTTGCTATTTTTTCATTATTCCCTTTCCTTTGCACTTCAAAGATGATTTCGAGAGCTTGAGGTAACGCTCTCATAACATTTTTAAATCACTCAAAATGAAGGACAGATGACAAAGATCTAGAGAAGTGTTCGATCATAAGGTAATGATTGGTGATGAGCAGTTCCACCCTACCTGGTTATGAGTTCTCAAAAGTGCACCCAAATTTCAAGATTCCTACACTCTCAGCATGTTTTTTCTTAATAAATTCTTTTTCCAACTGGTGAAAAATTAGTGTTTTTAAAAGTTTGTGATTGTTGGCCTTAGGGACCCAACCTCCATGACTATCCAAGTCCGGTTTTGGATGAACAACAGCTCATCCCAATTATTGGATCTTGGGCAAGCATTGAGTTTTGGCCACTTTCCTTATTCTTTTTTCTCACCTACCTTCTTATAAATAAAAAAATTATTTGCTCACATGTTATACCCAAGCTACCTACGTACACCCCACCCATCTATTTACTTCCCCAATAGAGCTATTGGGTTGTGTGTATAATTACCTAATCGAGAATTGAGGTAAACAACCCAGTTAAATGGATCAATGATGGTTTGGGTTCTCATCATTATCAGTCCATACACACATGTATATTTATAAAATGTGCAATCAATTCAAGACTTAGGGTTGAGTAAGATATGAAATTCAAAAAATAATTATATAATAAGAATGAACAATGAAACACCATGCCAAATATGACCAAGGTGGTTTTGAATTCTTAGCATTTTAACATTTGCTTATTGGGGTATTCACTTATAAATGTTCCACTTCAACAGGGAATTTTCATGACTTCATTCATCATTTAAAAATTCTAAGATGATATGGGATGTATGTACATTCAACCTCAATATATAGGTTAGTAGGATAGTTAGGTCTCAAGGTAGTTAGTTGGGAAAGTAGTATGGAGATTAAGGTTGAACAAACAGGGTCAAAAAACAAAAACACAACAACTAAAAAATGTTGACTATGGAACTATGTTGGTTAATAAAAGGTCAAAAGCCGAATGAACAAAAACAACCCATCCTATGGACAAAATGGCCAACTAGTGCAATCATGGGGGTCGGTTCATTTTGGCCTTAATTGCCAAACATGGACATCATTTTATACAAAATTGTTAGATTTTACAACTATTTCCAACATGTAACAAACAATATAAAAGGATGCTTAATTGTTTTAATTTATATATATGTCAAGAATTTGGTTGAATTATCTTATATTAACTTGTGTTGCATAACAAGATTGATTTTTAATTTTTCTAAACATTGATTTTGACTATGCACAGTTTAAATTATTAAACATTTGAGTTTTCCAGTGTTTAATAATACTATTGACAATCAATTATCATAAGGTTAAAATTTTACTATATTTAAATTTTAATTAAATAATTCATTTTAAATATAATTAATCACTAGTCCATGATCATATAGATTGTCCATGAAATCATTTCCACTTTCATTAATTCTAGAATATGAGATTTAATTTTCACGTATTGAAACATTAACATTTATGGCGTCCATGACGTCCTTTTTGGTGGTCCTTGTTGTTTCAAAAACAAGTTTTGAAGGCCTTTCCAACAACCTTCAACATCCCCCTACCATGTTTCCCAACAAACTTTAGTTTGAAAAAATATAAAATATTTTCAACCCTAATGCCAACAAATTTTATATGTATCTCTTGGTGTCCTTGATGTCTTTTCGCAACATATCCAATGCCATCAACTCTCAACATCTAAATGCCCCTTATTGTTTGAAAAGAACATTTTCATGTTCAACCTAATGCTCTTGGTGTTTCTAGCATGCCTTTTCGAGACCTTTGCCATTGCTTATTATATAAAAGCACAATATGATGGGTTTTTTTGGATGACCCAATGTCCATTTTTCTAGGTTCGACACATATTATTACATAATTCCCCAAACTAAGCATGAAAAGATTTTCTTAAAAGGGGCTTCCTTATTAATACATTATGAAATAAATCTTTCAACTTCAAAAGAATCAAACCAAAGCCATCAATATTTAATCAATGATGAACTTTTCAATTCAAGTATGTCCAAGGTCCCCACTCTCTTATGGACATATTGCTTATAAACTTCCAATGGATTGTTCATTGCCACAAGTGGTCCACCGTAATGTTGTCATTTTATCATTCTTTGTTGGCATTCTAGTCTTATTTTTGTTCACCATTTTTATCATCCTTGGCATCGTATGGGTGTGTTTTTGTTGTTGACCAAGTTTAAATCATCCTTCAACCAAAATAACCCACTAATTTTTTACTAAACATGTTCAAATTTGGGAACAATCATTTTTTTTCCAAATTTAGGTAGTTGCTAAATGTGGCTACATGGGTAAAATTTCAATTAGCATAAATAGTGGTTAAATATCTATATGAGTTGGAGCTAGCTTGGCAATTTTTTTAGGTTGAAGACTGATTATGGTGCCAAGTTGTTATTTGCAAAACTATGTAAAGTGGATACAATGACAAGAAGTGCGAATGAATTAACAATATGTGCATTACCAAGTAACTAGTGTACTTGGCTATAAGGTTCTTGCAAAGGGAGTACATTTGGTGACATATTTAACATAAAACACCAACAAAAGACTAATATCTCCTATTGAATTAATGATAGATATATAAAACTAACTATTAAATATTAGTTGCAAATTGCAATCCACATGAGGAATTCAAATCATGTTAATATTTACATGTTAACCATTGTAACTAACTCCATTCAAGTTCATACAATCCAATAATATAAATCTACTTCTCTGCAATCTTCTTGAACATTATTCAAGTTCTTGATCTCAATAGAAACATGAAGTGAACAAGGGCAACAATGATAAAAAAAGGGAGTATACAAAAAATTGAAAACTTGAATCTAAAAGTTCAATTTTTATATTGTGCAATGTCCCTTCTTGGACTACACTAATTCAAGCTTCTTCACTTGAAACACCTATAAACCATCAAAATAGTTTATTCACCAAGGGTTAACATTGAAGACGGGCAACAATGATAAAAAAGGGGAATAAATTTTTTTGAAAACCTAAATGTAAATTCAAGCCCTACCTACCCCTAAAACCCAATTAAAGAACAAACTCAAAGAATTTGAAAAAAATATTCATCCAAGATATGTCATGTTTGAAGATGCAACAAGCTTGATTGATGACATTTAAAGTAGATGAACACACCAAGGTCTTTCCTCCCTAAATGTAAAGGCTACAAAATTGCAAACAAGTTTCCATAAGAAAGGAATGAGACTTAATAAGCTTTAGGCACAATGCAAAAAACAAAGACATGTCAACATAATTAAACCAAAAGACATTACTTTCTAGAGAAAACAATTTAGACTTTATATGTACTAGTAACCAAATGATCTAGAAAGCCTTTAAAAGCACTTCCAACAAATTATTGTATGGAAATAAAATCAATTTCATGGGTGAAGGGCAACAAAAAAATCAAAATCAGAATCAACATGTGAATCTAGTATAATTAACTAGAAATGTTAGTGCACAAGATTAGCATTAATCTAAGCATTACTTTGGATTCAAAAGTTGAAACATGCACAAAAAATTATTGAATCCAAATCGTAAGTGCCTTCCAAATGATGTGAATTTTCAAAACTACTACTCAATTCTAATGTGCTCATGAGTTGCAATGACAAAACTATTATTGTTTTACTCATGATGACAAGGAATGAAAATATTGAAGATTAATTTACGAACTACACCTAAAGAATTGAAGTTCAAGCCAAAGACAGTTGGATTTTGCAAACCTAAACATGGCACACAAACACATTTTAACATTTACAAACAAATTGTGCATTTCATGTTATTTTTTTTACAATGTTTAAAATCACACTAATCACATCAAAATTGTGGCACAACCCACTTTTGATGTGTGCCAACCAAATTAACCAAACCTTGTAAACTTGTTGCACCTTACACATTTGCACAATATTGATGGTTGGCTTGCCATATGACAATGGCTTGTTCATATGGAAATGTTTGAAAAATGAAAAAAATTAAGAATAGAGACAAATGCACAATTCCAAGTGTGTATCTAGGTAATTCTAAAACTTGTTCTTCATGAAATTGATTATGCTAAAAGTGCATTCATCTTCAAGAAAGCCAAAGACTCAGAAAACAATACCATCTTGGCTAATTACTTGTTGCGTCATACAAAGACTATTGAAAATTGTGTGACATGGTCATCTTGAAAAAAGATGTTTGCAAATCAAGGGTATAGTTTGAAAGTAAAGTAGGCACCAATTTGCCACATTCACCCACCTTTTGAGGCGAACAAGAGGTGGCCTTCAACATGCCCAATTGAACATGAAAGTTCTCATCTACTTCCTTTGGATTTCTAGCCCATAATTGTGGATACACCACATCTAGGGTTATCATAATTTCATGTTCTCTAAATGACATGGAAGTTTTGCCAAAAGGTCCCAAGTTGCCCTATCACATTCCTCCTTGACTTTCATGATGACCCTCTTGAAAACAACCTTGGTGATAATGTTGAAGGCCTCCAACATCATCATCATTAATGGCATAAACAAGGTACTTATGACCAACAAAATAAAAAAACTAGGTAAGCAACATCCTTTCCACCATTCAAATTAAAAAACCAACTCATGGGATGGTTTTCATTAGTTAGAAAATGAATTGTGTCTAATTCAAGTGCATCCACACTACAAGTTAACCTTGCATGTTTAGGGATGACTTTTCTTGGAATATTTATGGAATATTATAGTTAGTAAGTTCTTTAAATCATTAAAATTTTATTATGACCCAAAAAGATATTGCATCATAATATTATGTAAAGATATGTTTAAATGATCTCCCCCAAAAGATGTCATGTTAAAAAACCTCCCCAAAAAAAAAAGTTTTTATAGTAATGTTGATTGAGTGTTTTTTCAATATTCTATTGTCATTAAATTTAATCCAAAGCATACCACATGTCCTCATATTTTATTAAAAACCTTGTGATGTAACCACATTAAAGATTTGCAACATTAATATAATTTTTGACATTAAAAGATGAAAAATTAAGCATTAGTTACATTTCCTCTAGTTTTTGTTGATGTGAATGCACCTAGTCATCAAATGTTAGATCCTTGAATTTGGTATATGAATCACTATAAAACTTATAAAACTTTGTTTGGGATAGGTTGATTTAATCCACAAAATTGCACACACAAATACATTGTTGCCTTGTGCAATTTTGATTAACATATGAAAATAATCAAGTAAAGGAGGATACAAAGGACCCAATGACGAGTTCCACATCAAATAACACATTCAAATTTTTCAAAACAATTAAAGTTTTTGAAAATTCCAAAATCTTGACAATTAAAGGATGGCATTCTACATATACCCCTTTGGTTGGAGACATCATTGAAATCCATTGCATCTTCATGTCTTTTATATTTGAACAAATTTGAAAGTTTTGAAACTCTTGGAACTTTTTTGGCCTATGCCTATAGAAAGTAAATAAGCTTTACAAAAGGACCTCCAACCAATGCACTAAATCCATTTCCAACAAAGTGACCATGTTCATGACCAAAGTTCATCTTGTGAGCAAAATAATGCATATTAATAAAAAAAATGTAACCTTTTCCTTGAATTGAAAGATGACACCCATTTCAATTGCCTTAAATGACATTTACGTTATCATAGCCGATGTTCACTAATTTCCCAAAACTCCTACAACACCAAGTTTCAAAATTTGAACAAAATCTTCACCATTAGTCTAAACATGTTGTAAAATGTGGGAAAAATCCCAAGAATTTTTACACATAAGAGGTTCATAATTCTCTTGTAACCTTAGACCACATATAAGTGGATTGGCAACCACTAAATGATCTCAATTGTTGTAACTTCATTTGTGTTGATTGCAATGAGGATGGTTAATGCAAATGTTGTTAAACTGTTCATCTCCAACAACACCTCATGCATGATGTCAACCATGGCCCAACCATATGTATTAGATTAGTGTTTCGAGGAAATGTTTTTGACTTTTAAAACTTAAAACAAAACAACGAATTTTTCAAAATCAATTATGCGATGTTCATTAAAAACAATTGAAAGATGAAAGCATATTGAATGTATTTGTGCTTGTGCTTGGAAACTTTACAGTTTCAACATCTAGCATGTTTCCACAAACTATCTAACTTTGGAACCATAATCCTTTCTTTCCCCTCCACAACAATGCAAATCTTACACCAAATCCAATGCACCAAACCTTTATCATCTATCATTAATTACAACTACCCATGGCAACTGAATAATCCAAGGATCCTAAAATTTGTATGTTACATCATATTATCTTTTAATATTTTTCATAGGAGATTCCATGGACAAATCCTTAGATGTTGAATTAGACACAACCATGTGAAATGTATCATCAAGGGGAAAAATAGTAGGTGGTGGGGAATTGGAGGATGATGAACCAACCTTTGAAACTTGTGGTGGCAAGGAGCTAGGGTATAGATAGGTTTTAAAAATGTTTAGTTTTTAAGGATTTAAGGCCCACATGCCCACACATTTCATACACTTGAAACCTTAAGCAAATTGGCAAGAACTTGTAGCAAATTGGGAATGAAAAAGTTGGTAGAAAACTTACAAGTAATTTATAAAAAGGAAATCAACAATAAGAACTTTGGTGTGACAAACCAAAGTTCGAAAACAAGAAGAGGAAGAGATACAATTGATTAGAAACAAAAGCTGTTAAAACAAAAAGTGGGGTTTAGGTAGAACCAAAGAGGAAATTGCAAATGCCATAAGCTCTGGAATTTACAAATTGAAATCACAAAATGTGTTCTCTCTTGAGAGCTTAAAGTGTTAGGTAGGAGCATTGATGAGATTTGAAATAAAAACCCAAAGTCCAAAAACATAAGTTGTAAACCAAAATTTCAAAATAAAGATACAAAAATGAAATAAGAAAAAAATGTTTTGGCCTCAAAGCAAAAACAACAATGAAATAAAAAAGAGGAGAAGTAGTGTTAAGAATAGAAGTTCAATACACCTTGAATTTGAAGATTGAAACTTGAGGCTCGAAAAGTATAACTACAAATTTGCAATGTGCAAAAAAATGCTCCATAGGTGTTCAAAGATTGAGATTTGGAATCCATTGTGGTTCCCACATTATAACTTCCAACATTCAAATCCAATTTAGTGTCCAAAACTCAAGTTCTTCTCAAAACTTGTAATCATTGCCAAATCTTGTTTTCATTATTTCACTTTGTAAACTCATACACCAAATCAATTTTAGATCAACCACCAACTCTTAAAATTCATCAAATTGTTAAATCAATTTGCATACATCAAATGAAAATTTAATCTACAACCTTAGGCAACTCCAAAGTAATAATACTACCACCATCATGCAATATGCTTGAACTACAATGTGCATAATGCAAATTAAACATTGCATTGTGCTATGTTCATTAAAGTTTTTTATAATTAAATGCTAACAATTTTAGATGCCATTACATCCCCACTAATTGGTAATTTTGGCCAAGAGAAAGCACGATGGTGATAAGCTTGCCAACAATGGCAATGATTGTGGTGAACATGAAACCATAGTGGGAAGTGGAAATGGCAAGTTAGGGTTTTATGGTTTCTAGGTTGTGGCATCTTGCCAATTGGCACTAAGAGTTTTAGGAAATAGGTCAGACCCCAATTTTTCTATGGGAGTGTTGTAGAGTCAAATCCATGTTCATCTTTTGATGATTTTTTGCCAAAAAAAATTATTCTTTAGGCCTAACAACGATTATAATGGTTTCACGGCTCAAGAAAATTTGGAAATGTTAAAATGATCAGGTCTCCATTAATTTTAAAAGCTTTGCAATGGTGACTTGTTGAATTATAAAGAGACTAGTAATGTTTAAATGCTGAACATTCTTCCTTCTTGTGCGTGTGCAGTGTGCACCATGTTTGATTTTTTTAAGAATGAAGGATCAATTCATATAACATTTGAAGATCACATTCATTATAAATGACAAATTCATGAAGCTTTATACTTGTCATCATCATCTAATAACTATTGCATTTTGTTGTATTGCATCTTGATACATGAGTTGTGCTAATAAATCTTGCTTACCACAACCCTCCTTTACATCGTGTATTCTTAAATGAAGAAATTGATAAAAGCTTTCTTCTTTTACAATGGTTCAATGCTACTACCAACCCTTGTTAGTTAAACAATAAACATGGTTTTTTTTTCCTTTGAGGGAGAATTTGTGGAGGATTTTAGTGCAAGAAACATAAAATAATATATGCCTAGAAATGAGTTATTTTTATTTTAAACCACTTTTACTTGTGTTTTGGATAGTTATTGGAATACATTATTTCATTAATGTAACAATTGCAACACCTTGTGTTGTTAATAAAGTTGGCCCATATTTTAAGTCTTTTTCACTTTTTCCATGTTCTTTGCACATCTTAGACCACAACCACATGGTCTATTTTTTCTAATATTATTTAACCTCAAAGTCAAGATCATAATAGTAGTATAGGACCAACACAAAGTTTGCTACCACCTTAAATCCTACTTATGAAACTTGCTTACGCTGGGCAAAACAAAATGATGAAAAGCTTCAAGTTTGCACATCATGGCAATAGTGACAACATCAAGAAAATGAAAAGATCCAAACAATAAAGATGATGGTGCATGATGAGGAAGAATGATGGTAGCTGCATTCTTAAAACATTATAACTTTAACCTTAATGAAGCTACAATCCTAGAAAGACATTCTTACAACTAAAGTTTAATTAATTCCATTGCTATTTCATTTATTGAAATGAATTTAGTATTAATTTATTAATTAAACTTATTATTAGTTCATTTACTAACTTACTAATTGAACCAATACCTTTCATTTTTAATACATACCTTATATTTTTTTCTAGTACAAAGGATTAACACATATTCTATATTAATTATATAACGATTTTCATAATACATGTAACCTGTTATAAACTAATAAAATTATATTTTTACCTAAGTTCCAATGTATGGCACCATGGTTTTGTTTTCAATTTTGTGATGTAACTAAAATGTTGATAATCAATAAGATAATTTAGCTAGATTTGGCCACATACTAAATATGAGAATGAAAAAAATCATATTCTTTCTATATTGATGGCTACCTATTAACTTATCATAAAAATCTAGCAATTTGAATTTTTTTCTTCCAAATTTGGCAAATTTGTATCATTTGTTTAATGAAAATCCTTTGTATAATGCAATTATTGGTGAAACCTATACAAGGCTTTTCTTTTTTGGTTAAATTTTGCCAAAAAAGAAAAGCATTGTATGGCACCCTACATATTTTTTACTCACCTATTTTTTAAACCTAACTCACTTAAATCAATGACCAAATTTATATAATTAGAGTGTAGACTGACTTCCTTTGGCACATGAATGTTGAATAATTAATTTAATTTAAGCCTTCAGTTTGGACGCTTAGGTTTTTAATTCTGAAAATTTTGACAATAAAGAATAAATCTATTATAAGGTATAATCGTAGTTTGAATTGTCTTAGTGGTCAGGTGGACCTCTACTTAATATTCTCCATAGGGGATGACCATAGTTTAAACTTTGACACCTTAAGCAACTTTTTCAAAATTTCAGCAGATTAAAAAATAAATTTCTAAATTTTTTTGGTACATTAAAAGATAATTTAATTTATTGCGGAAGCCGCCAAGGTACTATGGTATTTTCATAAGTGAAAATTATGGTTGCCCATTTCCAGTACTGAATTTTTATTTTTTTTGAAATTCATGACAAGGTCATGCTCTCACAATGGATCACTCCAAAAGTCCTTGAAATAAGGTGGAAACACGAGGCTAGCAATTGCTTAAGGGAAGAAAAAAGCATGCATTCTTGACCCCCATTTCAATCCTGAGAAAGTGTCCCATCTTCAAAAAGAAGGGAAGCTCATTTCCACATTGCCATCCTTTTTGCTTCCTTGGGGGTTGGACTTTGCCTCATTCTTGTCTTTTGGGTCTAGAAAGCAACTGGCCAAATTGCTTATGAAAGAATCCTAGAGTGTTTTTTTTATTTTATAAAATTAAAAAAAATAGTTTAATGCAATTGAGAGTGCACAATTGTCAACAACCATTGGTGATAAATGTAACATGGCCATTTAAAAAATAACAAATGATAAAGGAGAATGGAAAAAGCCTCTTTCTTTCTTTCTTACATGACTTTGTACCATGCGCCTGCAGCTGGACCCATTTTTTCTTTTGCCCAAAATAGTTGTTTTGCCTTAAGTCAATGCCTATCATGTTTGTTGACTTTGTAATTTACCCATTGTTGCCGTACAAGAATTTTGTAAGGAACAGTATATCCTCTTTGCACTCGGAGAAGAGAAATTTCTGAGTGTATTGCAATATACCTTGTACGTATCAGCAGAGTTTTAGATAAAGTCTAGCAATTAGGGGGCAAGACCGGCAAGTTACAACAAAATAAGGCATCAAACGTGTAACTGAGAATGAAAATTTTCCGAAGCAAAATAACTGGGACCCAAACTACTTTTTCGACCAATTTTGGTGGTAAATTGAGTTTCATCCTGTCTTTCCTTCTTTTTTTATGAGGGTCTCCACTGCTGCTACTACATATATTTTCACTGCTCCTACATGTAAGACTGCAATAATACTCTCGAACCTTGTGCATTAAATGCTGAGTTTCAGCTACTTTGCGGATACCACTGAAAGAGGGGGGTAGGAGGTGAAAAGATATTTTTGTGACAATATGTGAAGTTAGAATCTTTTTCACTCACAAGTATAGGTGTGAAGATCCATGGTTGATTGAAGGATGTAAAATGATAATAATATGTTTAGAACATTAGAATTGTTGACTTCCTATCATATTCATCCACAGTTGATATAATTCATTCATGACAAATGAATAAAGAAATTACAAGAAGGTTTTTTGGACATGATTTTCTTTTTTAGTAAGAGTTTTGCTCTCACACATTGATGGCAACAACTTCTTAAAAATCAGTGCTAAAAACAACAAACAATTAAATGGGGGCAATTAACTACCCTAAGATTAAAGAATGAGTCACAATATGACAAAAGAAATTTTCACTTTTTGTTTTGAGAAAATGTTATTTTTTCAAAATATCAACAAAATATTCTTATTCCCATTTTTAAAAAAGTCAAGATGCGAAAATTCAGCCAAGAAAACTGCTGTTTTTGAAACAAGGATCTAACATTAGTTGTTACAAAAATGAAAGGAAAGGATTAGGGATTGTAATTATTTGCATTCTCATGTTTTATGCAAGTACCCTAAAGCTCAAAATTATAATTTGGATTAGCTCATCATCTATTATCATCATTGGAAGGTTTCAGGAATATAAATATTATTTAAATCTTATATTAGTTTCAAGCTCATAGAAATATAGTGGCATTCAAAACAATACTTAGTATCCAATGACCACACTAGCTCAAAGCATGAACTTCAACAAATGAGGATCATAGGGCATTGATTATTGAGAACACCTTTTTCAACATGTCAAGTTGGTGCATGAGGAAAACAACAAGTCATTGTGATTGAAATTTGTGAACTATAAGAGAAGATAACACTTACAGGAAAGAGAAGATCTTCTGAAACATGATAAATGCAAGCAAATCTCCATTTTAAAAAATAGAAAATTATTAATACTAGATATATAAAAATCACTTATAGCACTAACGAGGAACATGTGAAGAAGCTCAAAGAGTTCGAAAAGTCGATTTACCTTGTCTTAACAAGAGTATTCAACTTCTTAGGTCAAACTCCCACCCCCACCACCCCAATCCATACAAGCTTTTTGTCCATTCTTGATGACTCTTTCTTGACTATTTTGGCCTACACATAACATTGTTGGAAAAATAGCCTATACACTATCGTGATTGAAACGTAGTGCATACCTTCATAGACTTTATTGTCTTTAGAAACATATTAGCAAGCTTTAAAATAAGCCCACTCAAAACAAAAACTCATGAAACTCCTTTTAATCCCAACTTTTCATGTCCCAATTTGGATTAACTCTTTCATCTTTCACATAAGGGATTATCTTATAATTTGATAATTCATATTTTAATGCTTCTTGAAGGTTTTGCCTAGAGGTTTAACCTCATCTTTGAGGAGCTTCAAATTAATCAATAATTACATGTTTCAAGACTCCTCAATTAGCACTCAAAAAGTTGATACCAAGGGCAAAGACATCACAAGTCTCCTTAAACATCAATAAATCAAAACTAATTGTTATAGATGTGCATTTTGCTAATATAAATAAATTTTCTATTTTATCTTCATAATATTTCTTAACAAAACAACTTTTTGGAAGGAAAACATTTCAAGGGCATAATATGGGAGTTAGTTATTTTAATCATATACTTTCCTCAATACAAAGTTGCAAACAATTTTTATCAACAAAAATGTTAAATCTTGCAAAAATCCTTGTTGTTTGTTAATTTTCTTGAATGGATACATTACAAAAAAAAACAACTAGACAATACTTGGAAATAAAACAAAGCTTTTCTTTGTAATTAAAAGGATCCTTCATTTTTTTTTGCCCAATCTTCATGTTTTTTTCCAGTTAAATAATGTTCAACATGTTTCTTCATTGTTGTTATAATATTTGCTTTGTAGTAGGTTATTAAACCTCTTCTACTTCTAATACATCGAGTAATATTGGAATAATAATTACAATGTTGTAATAAATAAAGCAATCACATCCTTGAAGATTCACAATATCACCAAAAGAATTATGATTAACATAAAAGAGTGACCAAGTTGGTGATCTATAATTACAGGTTTAATTTTTTTTTCAACAAACATAAAATGATCTAAAAATTATTCATAAATATAATTTACTTGAAAATAATTCATCATCTATTTTTTTTACACTTTTCACTCTTAGATCTTGTTGCTTTGTCTTACCATCGATTATCACTACATTCACCCATGAAAATAATATCTCTTGATTCATTAGTTAAACAAATTTCAACTTTATTTTCAAGAATATTCTTCCCTTGGTACTTCTAGCTGAGAAATTCGAATTTCAAAATGTTTTGTTATTTAAACAAGATTATATTTCTTAAAAATAAAAAATTAATTATATGTAAAATAAAACCATAATTAGTTTAAATTCATTTGTGTAAATTACATTAAATCAATTGAAAATTAAATCTAACAATAATTCCAATGAATCATATTATAGCTCATTATTTATATTTTCGAAAATATTTTTTTAATCATAGGTTGGCTAAGTTACCTTTATATTTTCATTGATAAATTAGTCACATATAAACCATCAACAATTTATAAGCTATATTTTTTTCACTTGAAATAATTTAATTGGTGTAAGATCTTAATAGTTTTAGCTATTTTGATTTAATTTATTTCAATTAAAATTTAAAATTTCAATGTGATTTTAATACAAAGGTTTAAATGTGATTTAAGCGAGATTTGAAAATGGCTTATAAAAACTTCAATTTGATTACAAAACATTTTAACAAAAAATGTTTAAGTTAAATTAGATGCAAATGTAATTACATGTAGGAAGAGCTTTGTAAAATTGTAACAAAAGTTTCATAACTAAATGCAAGGGTTGTGTTTTAGACATGGATGTAAAGGGAATAAAATTACAATGAAACATTAAACTATAACAATTCATCATAAGGTAAATTGAAAAATTACAAACAATTTTGTTTTTCAATTTTTTGATGTTGTGTCATTGGCTAGCATCCCAAGAAGGATTTAACATTAAATTGCAACAAGATATGTAAAATAATAGTTTTTTTTATAATCATAATGTTGTTTAACAACTTGTAAGAATGTGTTTTTTAAATTTGGCAAAACAAACTTAAACCCCTTTATTTTTCTGGGTGATATTTTTCAAAAACTTGCCCAAAAAAAACCTTCGATGGGCTTGCAGCCCCAATTTTGTTTTGCATTTTGGCAAAATTTTGCACATTCAAAAACACAAGTTGTGGATTGCACAATCATGACATTGAAATTTAAGCATGAGAAAAAATATGAAATCAAACAAGTAAGAAGAAAATTCAACATATTAAGGTTTTGGAAGAAACACATCAACACAACACATGTAAAAGTTAACAATGATAAATTTTTAATGGAAAAAAAATGTAGTTTTTTACTAAAGTACATTAATACCAATGTTAATTAAATAAAAACAAAGGGCACAAATAATATGTTAAAATCATGTCTATCAATAACTATAATTAACATTGAAATCTTAGTTCATCCAAAATAAGTCAAAAAACAAATTTAAACCACTAAATCTAAGAATCCCATTTGCCTAAAAAAATCTTCAAGCTTACATGCAACTTTATTTGATTGAACATTGAAAATAATGATCCTTTTTAACATTTTCGTTGGTCTTCTATAATGTTCACAAACCTAACAAACATTATTACATATTTAACTATTAGTTCATTAAAAATGCTTAACAAAAAAATTCAAACCACCAAATCTAACAATTTCATTGGCCATAACAATTTTTTACACACTTGCACACAAATCTATTCACATGTACACCTTTATATATATTAGTACACTAATATTGTAACCCTTGTATGTATACATACATGGTTTTGGAAAAGGCAAAAAAACAAAAGATTTATAATGAATAGGAATGAACACAATGAGCAACAACACATAAGCAATACTAATAAGTAACATAAACAAGAACAAACAACGCAAGTAGTTCAATGATTAATATGCACATGTTTTTGACTTTTTTGTAATTATATTTCAAAATCATTATCACAAATGTAACATTTCACATTTAGTAATGGAAATTGTACAAAATTTGTTCATTCATAATTCGTATGTTTCATGCACTAGTATTGTGCATTGAAAACACATTTGATATACAAATTTATTGGAAAATTCGAAATTCGTGTTACATTCGTTCATTCATAGGTTTGTAGTTTATTTGTCAATAGATTTATTTGTGTGTCAAACATGTTTTCAATGCATGATATTTGTGTGTAAAATGTACAAACCTATGAATGAATGAACTTCACATGATTTTCATTATTAATACGTTGCATGCTAAATTTGTGATGATACTCTTAAAATCAATTTAAGTAGATTCATTGAAATCTAGGTAAATGTCAGAATTCACAAAATAGTTTGCAAATAGATGAAACAATGATTAAATTTTTTTTCAAGTCAATGGTGGAGTAAAATGCTTATGGTCTTCCAAAATTATCATATTATAATCAAAATATATTCAACTTTTAAAGTAAAAATAAGAAAAAATGCAATTATTTACCAATTAGTTTAAAAACTACTTGTTACCTACTTTTATTATATTAAAGTTCTTCAAATGTTGTATTCAACTAAATAAATTTTGTATTTACTATGAACATGTGAACATGTTATGTTTTCATAATGAAAAATTTAAAAGTCTTAAAATTTACTTTTTTATATTTGCAAGTGTAATGTTATGCAATGTGTGGCGAATGGATCTTAGGGGAAAAGGAGATCAAATGTGGTTTTATAATAATGTAACACAACCCTTCCAATATTTAGGGTTTGCAAGCAAAAGGAAAAGCTTAATTCAAAATTTTATAAGGACTTGGAGGTGAATTTGTTATTAAACATTTTGAGACATGTGGGAATTGAATGTCATTAATAAAGATGTGAACATCTAACAAAAAAAAGGTTTTATTTTAAAAATTTCCATTTGTGAAACCACCCATTTAAAAATCTACATTTAAAGATATTTAAACACTAAATAAAAAAATATGTATGACAATTAGCCCAAAGATTAAAAAATCTTAGAAAGTGATTTTGGCACACATTTGATAAAAAATAAAATTACACATGTTTTGTTGGAATAGATGAACAAAATAAAGGAACCTTGCTCAAAATAAGGAAGTAACATAAACATGATGATAGTAATATGAAACAAAAGTTATTTTTGTCATCACCTTTTTATTTTTTAGCTAATTATTATATAAAAATAGTTGATTAAGGTTTCTTATTTCAATTTGAGTTCAAAATAGAAGTTCCAAGCTTAAAGATAAATGACCATGGTGTTCATTGAAGCATGAATACGATGTTCAATGTTTTTCAAGTTTGAAAGGTGGTTGATTTGATTGCACCTTGTAAACAAGGCAAGCTAGTGTGGAAGATGGTTGATTTTGATTATTTCTTGTAAGAGGCGATTGAGCTAGTGTTAATCTTAAGGTGAAATGTCAAGTTGATGAACATGCTCATTGGATGAAAGATTGATTGAATTTGAAGTATCATCATTTGGTGTGGGGATAGGGGGAAACAATCATACAAACTTTGAACCACAAAAGAAGATTGTACCTAATCATTCATTGAGCATGAAGGAGAAAGAACTCCATTGCCTACATCTCATCCGAAGAAAAAAAAAAAAAAGATTTTATAAATAACTTGCATTTGTGAGATGAGAGGAAAAACTTTCAAGATCCTCAACTTCTGAAATGAGTAGAGTATTGCCCAAGAACTCAATAGGAAAACAAAATCTTCTCAATTCTGTAACAAGTCTTGGGAAAAAAGGGTGCACTAGGGAAAAAAAAAATCCTCAACATGTCAGAGAAATTTCCTAGGTGTAGTAAAGGTCCCTCCAACTCTCCTGAAAAAACCTGGGTGCTTTTTTTTTTTCTTAAGTGTAGTTGCCCGGTGCCTTATAAGATGTAATATGTGCTTTGATTGTGACAAATGTTTCTTCAAAACATGAAATGGCAATAGAGATGGGCTATTTCATTTCTTGTAATGCTTGTTGTCATCTTTGTTTCTAGGGCACCCATCGGGTGTAACAAAAAAGAAAAAAAGGCTTGACAATTTTTACGCCTTGTAATGTCCTCAAGGTGAGCTTTGATTGTGACAAATGTTTCAAAACATGAAATGGCAATAGAGATGGGCTATTTCATTTCTTGTAATGCTTGTTGTCATCTTTGTTTCTAGGGCACCCATCGGGTGTAACAAAAAAGAAAAAAAGGCTTGACAATTTTTACGCCT
>Ga0209611_10006559_pt1 | contig 18976 bp, 7 predicted proteins | sample S1TSphgellanicum_3_FD_187693 | JGI IMG/M metagenome (GOLD analysis project Ga0209611, IMG submission 187693) | Host-associated microbial communities from peat moss isolated from Minnesota, USA - S1T2_Fc - Sphagnum magellanicum MG (SPAdes) (version 2) | ecosystem: Host-associated > Plants > Peat... | reverse complement strand
AAATTGAAAAACCATATCAACCAAATAGAATTTTCTTGAATGTTCAATATTTTCTTTCAGAATTTTTTTGTTACTTAGGGGGGGGGAAATTTTTTGAAAATTTCAACATTTCTGAAAAAAATATAAATTAGTGTGGAAAACCACCAAGGTAGTAGTAGGGTATATATTATTAAAAGCCAAAATACCCATCATCTATCTCTCTTGCAAATGATGTCCCCACCCACCCCCAAAAGAAAAAAAAGGTTTTGGGTTTTCGGTGTGTGTGAAAAAAATAAAACACACACACAATATACACACACAAGTTGTGGAAAAAAAGAGTGCCTTTTTACACAACATTCATTTGATGGGTAGAAGTGGACAAAATGGACTTTGATACATAACACTTTAGTCTTTTGCTTATTTAATCATTTTGCTTGCAAAATGGGTTTACAGATTGGTCTGAGTATAGATAAAAGGATTAGCAACTATTCTTGTGGTGACAGAGCACCAATGGTTTGAACATAGAGAATCAACTTGTTTCTTAATTTAATAAGTATGTGTGGTCTGTGTCATTGGCCCAAGTGTTAACGCGTCCTCAACTGATTTTTCCTTTCAAAACCTGGTTTTTTGAAATTTATTTGAATTTTCTGCAGCAGATATCAATTTAAAATCAATATTTCCCACATTCTGAATTACCAAATAAATTCCAATAAATCCTGCACATCAAGAACTTTCCAAGAACACCAAAGCCACAGTCCAATTCCTCCATGATTTTCAGCTACAATTTAATTTAATTTTCAGTGAAAAACTCATTCAATATTCAAGAACTTTTGCACCACAGGTCCAAATTTCATGGAACCCAGCACATGCACCCCTCCTACTTGAGAGCTTTCAAAAGACACCAAGAACACAATCTGAAGCATCCTGGTTTAGTGAATCTCATAATTATAAAACAGATTACCTTCCTTCATAAATAGATTACAAAGCTTACTCTTTAATTAATTTCAAACCATTATGAGATTATTTGCTTGAACTAATTAGAGCATTTTCAAGGCACAATTAACTCAATCAAAAGAGACATTCAGTTATGAATGAAAAGAAAACCAAGCCATTCAAGGCACATTTTAAAACTTTGCACTAAAAAAAAAGTGGCAATTTATGAAAGGTAATTGCAACTAGTTTTTAGTCATATACGTCACATGCAACTAAAAATTGATTAGTCATTTTGAACAAGTCAAATGTGTTTGTAGTTGTAAACAATGGATGAAATCAAAATAAAAATATACATGTTCATCCATATGCCAACCCTATGGTCTATGCATCTAGCATGCGATAAACATGCAACTATAGATTTCTTTAATGAATAAACAATTCACATTATATCTAGTCCGTCCATCCAAAGCTGTCACATGTCATGTGCACAGATGAATGACATCTTAAATTTTAATACTCATGGAAATTAATTTTAGCCATCTTTTTCAACAACCCCAATGGTGCCATGTGTCCTAGGGTTAAAAGGTTTTTGCAGATTAAAACCAACCAACAGTAAATCTGAACCATCTATTTCAATGATGCATATTCTGCCATGTGGCAAATTCAAACCTCATATATCAAATTTTTAAGGTTTAAAAAAAATAAATTAATTTGGGCATTTTTTTTAACAACACCAATTCTACCATGTGGCCTTTTCACATGGCCTTTTGATTTATAAAATTTAAACTCGTTTTAATAAATTTGTGCCGTCTTTTTCTACAACCTCATTTTTGCCATGTGTCACTACAAAGGTTGAATGTCAATTTTTATAAAAATTTGGTGGAAATAAATATGTGCCATCTTTTTCAACAACCCTAATGTTACCACTTGACACGTTCAAAATTGATTTGGATTCTTCCACATGCCATATTTTTTGAGTTTCTTATTATTTTCATTTGCTGATTTTTTGTAACTGTTTTTATGCCATGTTTTCAATCTAGGAGGCTTACTGGATTTAAAGTATTAGACACATTGCTAAATGGTTTTAGGGTTAAGGTGAGCTAATTGGTTTAGGGTTATCTAGGGTTGAATGATATTTAATCTAGTAGGTCACATATTCAAATACATTGATCAAGGTTTACAACCTAAAACTGCAATAAGCATATGGACTAAATTGCACAAATGCACAAATAGAATTCAACATTAACTTTTCTTGTCTTAAACTAAGTGTTGACCTACTTATGCAAATTACTCCATAAGTAACCAAGTGTTTGTAAATTCATGCACACAAAATGGCACTTAGTCCAACAAACAGAACAATGTTTAGAAAAAGCATTAGTCCAACAATAATTCACTTGGCTAATTTAACGTCTTTTCCTTTCCAAAGAAGGTTGTTGCCCACTACATCTTTCAATTTCAATTAGGGGGGATTGTCATTTTGGTTTAGCACTTACAATTTCACATTGCCACTACTTTCCATCATCCTACCAAGTGCCACTTGATACCAACTTCTCCAACATGTACACTATGGTGCACACACCCTACCCCATTTATTATACTTGACACAATTATGTCACTATTTGCAAAATTCAACAATAGAACGAGGTCCCTTATTTTCAATTGCACCCCAATAGAAACCCAATTTGCACCTTCAACATGAACTCAATCATGTAAATGAAGCAAGTGTACGCACATGGTTCTTCCTCTCTAGATACATACGTTAATGCTTTTGAAAAACACCATTTTTAACAAATCGCACCCAATGACCAACAAACGAAATTCACACCTTATAAGATTTTTTCTACCCTTGCAAGTTGAAGCAATTCTCATGCTCACACCATTTCAAACCATAGGTCATCCCCTTTTTTTCTTGGTTTATCACCCACCCCATCCCATTCAAAAACCCATTAAGCATATGCATTGTGAGTTGTTTAGGGTCACTTGTAGGGTGCATTATAACATGTGCAACTTATACATGCACCTTTATTAACAAAAGTGGGGTGTAATTCATTAACCTAAATCACTATGGGACCTTAAAAGTGAAATAAATTCATTACATTTTAGTGATTTCACTCTAATTAAAGTTATTTCATTATAATATCACTATGGAAACAACATGTTTCATTATTAGTTGACATGATTCATTATTATAACTTATTGTGGTAAATAGGTTTATTTTTATGTTGATGTTTTAAATACCCTATGCTACCTTATGATATATCTTATATTATTTTAGGCTACCATAATTATTTTAACTTGTACCCCAAGTTATTATAAGTTATTATAAACTATTATATTTTAAATTATTATGCATTATTCTACCTTAAGGTATTCTAACTAGTTTATTATAAGCTTTTTATTTTAAATTATTTTAAATTAAATTATGCAACTAACTTTAAGTTATACCTTAAGTTATTTTATTTTAAATTAATTTATCTTATTTCCAGTTACATTTTAGGTTATTCAAGGTCATTTTACTATATGTTATTATAAGTTATTTTATCTTAAATATAACATTTTAAAATATTATAATATAATATAATGACCTAAAATAGAATAATTTAAAATAACCAATAATAGTTTATGAAAATAAATTTAAAATAACCTACAATAAAATAACTACCACTAACTTATGATAATATAGCATACAATATCCAACAATAACTTATAATATAATAATTATCAATAGTCATAATATAACCTAGAATAATAAAAATAGCCATCAATATTCATTAATATAATAACCACTAATAACCACCAATATCCATTAATATAATATCCACCAATAAAATAGCCACAAATAGCCTATGGGGATATAACCTAAAATAACCAATAATAGCATAAGGTGAAATAACTTTCAATAACCAAAAATAACCAACAATAATTTCACATAATTAAAAATAACCTAAAATCAAATAGCTTAGACTAACAAAAAATAACATATAATACTCGTAAATAACCTAAGATGAAATAGTTTATAATAGTCACAAATAACATAAAGTAACCAAAAATAACTTATAACAGTAAAAAATAAACTAAGGTGAAATAACTTTAAATAACCAAAAATAACCTAGGATGAAATAGCTAGAAATAATAAAAAATAACTACAATAACCATAAATAGCCATAAATAATGTAGAATGAAATAATTTAGAACAATGAAAAGTAGCCCTAAAATAATTGAAAATAACCTAACATAAGTAATATTATTATCACTACTACGAAATACGTCCTAGTTCACTTTGGGTTTCACTAGATTTTTGAGTGAATTTGGACATTTTTACTTAGTGAAATTGTTTAACCCCCTAGTGAACGGGGACCAGTCGTTACGGACAATGATTTGTTTCACTAATACTAGGGAAACAAGGTTACTCTAAAGTGAAATACAAATTTACCAAACCATTCACTTGCTAGTTAATTAACTAACCAGTATGGAAATTAATCAAATTTTAATTATTTAATATAAAATATTATTGATAATTTCATGATTTTTAAAGCCTATTATTTATTGACACATGTCATTACATATGTTAAGTTAAAAACTTAGCCTAGGTAGGTGGGTAGGCCACGTAATCAACATAGGAACCTAGCCTAAGAATTCGATAGGAGAATCTTTGATCAATATACCATTATTGACCACACACAACACCACCCATGAGGTTTGATCCCTTAACCTTTGGAATGGGGGCAAATGCCCTTACCATCAAACCACCCCACTTATTGTGATAATATGTTACATTACAAATTATTTATCAAATACTTCATTTTAAACATTACAAAAACATAAACTTTGAAAATTCATATTTTACTGAGATTTTGTTCAAATGAAATGATTCGAATTTTTTTTTTAATTCAATAATGTACATAATTACATATATTTCCTTTTGAAAGTTTAAAATAATTTAAAGAAAAAAAAAGTTAAATATCATTATTCAATAACATTTCAATGACCATTCTTCTGAAAAAAAAAAAGTTTAATAAATGAGTTTTTTTGTTAATATAATAATATTACTTATGTTAAACTACTTTCAATTATTATATGACTTTTTTCATTAATTGAAATTATTTCACTTTACATTATTTAAGACTATTTATGGTTATTTTTAATTACTTTTGGTTATTTTTGGGTATTTCACCCTAAGCTACTTTTGGTAATTTTAAGTTATTTTTAGTTATTTTCACTTATTTCACCTTAAGATATTTTCAACTATTGTAAGTTTTTTCTTACTATTTTATGTTATTTTTGGCTATTAAAGATTATTTCAATTTAGACTACTTGTAGTTATTATAAATTACTTTTGGCTATTTTAACTTATTTCACCTTAGGCTATTTTCAGTTATTATAATTTTTTTTTTGCTATTCTATGTTATTTGACTATTGTAGATTATTTCAATTTAGACTATTTGCAGTTATTATAAATTCATTTTAGCTATTTTAACTTATTTCACCTTAGGCTATTTTCAACAATTGTAAGTTTTTTATCTATTCTATGTTTTTTTGGCTATTTTAAATTATCTCAATTTAGACTACTTGTAAATATTATAGATTAGTTGTGGATATTGAAAGTTATTTCACCTTAAGTTATTTTTGTTTATTATAAATTATTTCACCTTAGATTATTTTTAGCAATCCTAAGCAATTATAATATGTGGCTATTGGTTGTTCTTTTATTAGTGTTATTAGTGGTTATTAATGGTTATTGGTACCTATTTTATTTGTGGTTATTAATTTTTTTTAATGGTTATTTTATTAATAATTAATGGTGGTTAATCTATTAACGGCTATTATTAGTTATTCTGTTGGTGGTTATTCGTGGTTATTATATTGGTGCCTATTAATGGTTATTCTATTAATTTCTATTGGTGGCTATTATATTAATGGCTATTAGTGGCTATTTTATTAATGGCTACTTGTTGCTATTTTATTAATGGCTACTTGTAGCTATTCTATTAATGGCTACTTGTAGCTATTCTATTAATGGCTACTTGTAGCTATTTTATTAATGGCTACTAGTGACTATTATATTAATGGCTACTCATGGTTATTCTATAAATGGTTATTCGTGATTAATCTATCAATGGCTATTGGTGCCTATTCTATTACTGGCTATTTGTGATTAATATATTAATGGCTATTGGTGGTTATTTTATTAATGGCTATTAGTGGTTATTTTATTAATGGCTATTAGTGGTTATTCTATTAATGACTTTTGGTGGTTATTCTATTAATGACTATTAATGATTATTCCGTTGTAAGCCATTAGTGGTTATTTTATTGGTGGTTATTGATGGCTATTTTATTAATGGTTATTAATGGTTATATTATTATAACCTACTTTTGGTTATTATATGTTATATTATAACTATTGATGATTATTGTATTTTAAATTATTGTTTGATATTCTATGTTATAATATCATAGACTATTGGTTGTTATTATATTGTAAGGTATTTAAAATTATTTTTGATAGGTTATTATTTTTTATTCTAAGTTATTTTTACCTTAGGTCATTATATTTTTGTTTTAGATTTTTTAAAGTTATTATGCTTATGATAAAATAATTTATAATAACATAAAGTAAAATGACCTTGAATAATTTAAAGTATAATTTGAAATAACATATATTAATTTAAAATAAAATAACCTAAAGTATAACCTAAAGTTAGTTGAATAATTTAATTTAAAATAATTTAAAAGCTTATAATAAACTAGTTTAGATACTTTAAAGTAAAATAACATATAATAATTTAAGGTACAATAATTTATAATAGCCTATAATAACACAAAATATAAGTTAGAATAACTAAAGTAACTTAAAATAATATATGGTATATCATAAACTAGCATAGATAGAATATTTTGAAAAACATAGAAATAAACCTATTTGCCATAGTAAATTGTAATAATGAATTATGTTAATTAGTAATGAAACATGATGTCTACATAGTGATATTATAGTGAAATAACTTTCACTAGGTGAAATCAGTAAAATGCAATGAAGTTATTTTATTTTTAAGGTCCCATAGTGATTGAAGCGAGTAAATTACACCCCATTTTGGTAGTAGTGTATATTAACAAAAAAACCATTCATCTATTAAATGTTTTTTTCAAAAAAATGCTCATTGAAATGTTATTGAATAGTGATATTCAAAAACAAAATCAACAAATGATTTTACATTTTCAAAAGGAAATAAATGTAATTATGTACATTATTGGGAAAAAAAAATTAAAATTTAATCATTTCATTTGAACAAAATCTCAATAAAATATGAATTTTCAAATTTTATGTTTTTATAATGTTTGAAATGAAATAGTTGATAAATAGAATGCAATGTAACACATTATCACAATAAGTGTGATGGTTTGATGGTAAAAGTATTTGCCTCCATCCTAAAAATCCAGGGATCAAACCTCACAAATGATTTGTTTATGGTGAACAATGGTAAGTTGATCAAATATTTTCTTATGTAATTCGTTCAAGTAGGTGTTTACTTAAGTTTATTACATGGCCTATGTACCTAGGCTAGGTTTAATCTAGCATAGGTAGTGACACACATCAATAATTCATAAGTTGAAAATCATGAAATTATTAATAATATTAAATATTATATTAAATAATTTAATTTTAATTTATTTTCATGTTGCCTAATTAATTAATTAGCAAGTGAAATGACTTGGTAAATTTATATTTCATTTGAGAGTAATTTTGTTTCATTAGGTTTAGTGGACCAATTCATTGTTTGTAACAATTAGTCCCCATTCACTGGGTTTGACTAGTTTCACCATGGTAAAAATGTCCAAATTCACTCAAAACTTAGTGAAACCCAAAGTGAACTAGTACACATTTTAGTGTAATGAAAAGTAATACATTATTTAAATAATGTTAGTCTACTAGAATGTTTATGCAAACACCTCACATTTTGGGAAACAATATTATCAACACATTATGTATTTTAAATGGCTCTAAGTCTAACATATGGATTTCTTCGATATAAATGTTGTAAAAGACATGGGGTTTAATGTAATTGGAAACACTACTATAAAATGTGGGTGTAGTTCACTGGTCCATGTTCACTAAACCAATGAATTCATTGCTTTTTCACTAGTTTTCATTCATTACAACCAATGAATTCACTCAAAATCCAGTGAAATCACTTGGCATACAATGACACCTTTTGTTGTAATGATATAATAAAAAACTACACCAAATGCAACCTCATGGACTAGATTTTAAAGGAATAGGCAGATTACATAGTTTTTGGGGCTTACAAAACATTATGGATAAGAATAGGCCATTGGACAACTGGGGGTTTGAATTTTGAATTTTTGTTGAGTTTTGTTTTATAATTCATGTTGATGGTGACTTGGGGACTACCAAGAGTGGGAGTTTTGGGAAAGTTGCAGACATTTGTAGACACACATTTTTGGAATAAAAATATATATGCAAATACTTTGTAGATAAACTACAGATTCTGATGTTGAATATTACAAATCTAATTTGTTGTTTGAATAACTTCCATAGAACATGGATTTTTACTATAATTTTGTTGAAGTTTTCAATAAACAAGGAAGTACATATTTTTCCATTAATTTCCATATTCAATTTGATTTGTGAATTGTGAGGCGACTTTTTGTCCCTCTACTCCCAGTTCTATGAGGTGATTATATTTGAAGATACATATGCTATTGGTGAAGGAAAAAATTGCAAAGTGTACCTCTAGAAATTAAGTTGCATTTGTAGTTAGAAACAAATAATTTGCCTCCTATGCATCATTTATGATTTGGAATTTATACATATATTTTCTAAGTTCGAACATTCCAAATCCTAGAATTTTATGTTAAATTGTCACCCACTAAACTTTTAAAGATTTAACATTATGCTCAACTTGACAACATACCATTAGTCACTCAAAACTTTATTCCTATCACATATGCTATCCAAATCTAACTTGCGTTGATTCATTGAAAAGATAGTTACAAGGCACATTTATCTACCGAATTTCAAGTTCTGCATCCAAATCAATAAAAGATTATGGCATAAAACCCAAAAAGGTTACACAAAGGTAAAAAGTTCAACTTGACAACAGACCTCTAGTCATTCAAAACATTGTTCATATCACTTACGTTATCCAAATTGAATTTGTCTTAGTTCATTAAAAATTAACTACAAGGCACATTTGCTTACCAAATTTTAAACTCTACATTCAAATTAGTAAAAAGTTATGACATAAACCCGAAAGGGTTTCACGAAGGCAGAAGGCTCAACTTGATAACAGACCTTTAGTCATTTAAAAACATCGTTGCCATCCCATATTTATTTAAATTTAACTTGCATTAATTCATTGGAAAGTTAACTACAGGGTGCACCTACCTACTAAGTCTTAAACTTTGGACCTAAATAAAAAAAAATTTATGCTACAATACCCAAGAGGTCTTATAAAATTTCTTTAAGATTTCAAACTCCCAAAACTACCCCTACTCATTTCCATTCTTTCAAGTGTATTACTATCATTCAATTTATTTTCCCTCTTTCCATCATCTACTAAAACTAATCATTTTTCTCCTCCCAAGGAAAGTTGTAGGAATAAGTTTTCCAAGATTCAATTCGAAAATTATGTCCGAAAAAAATACAAAATTATTCAAATTCACGTTTTCAAAGAGAAGGAGAAAGAAGGAGGTCAAGGAAAAACCTCAACTTGGTGGCCCTTGGAAGGTTCCAATGTTTGGTGGCCCTTGGAAGGAGAAAGAAAAACATTCTTTTCACCTCTTCTCATTTCCCCCCCCAACAAATTTTACTTAAACCTTTTTTTTTTCCTTGATCTTAAGGTTTTACTTTACCATGGTTCTAGACTGTTATTTCTTTACGCCTTTCCTTCCTTACAACCACTCATCTTGATATAACAAATATTCCACACATTCATTGTCAATTTGATTTTGATTGGAGATTTTTTCTTTTCCTTGGATTCATGGCGTCACGTATGACGACGTCTTACAAACCTCAAGTCGCACAAATGAATAAAAAAACGTTTTGGGAATCATCCCTAATTTTGACGTTGATGTAACATCCTCATGATAAAGATCCTGAACCACAAGATGTGTGCCCTCGTTTTGAAGTTGAACCCCCTTGAGTTCAGTATTATCGCATTTATCTGAATTCCCGCACCTTGGTGATTTTGTTGCAAATTGACCTTGCTTCTAATGATGAACCTGAAACTATTTGCAAAGGTTTTTACGAAACTAAAAACATTTCCATCTTCGCATGGTTTTCAATTCCCAATGTTGGACACCATCGTTGGTTGCATGGTCTGATTCGTCATCTACTTCTTAATAACAAGACAAATTACTTAATTCGCACCATTCAACGCATCCCAAATTTCTTACAGTTATGAATTATCATTGTGGCATAATCCAAAATTCAACATGTAATTGTAGCTCCTCATGGAACTTATCCATAACCTGAATAAAAACTTCATTCATCATAAAAACCATGTTGCCATTACTACCTTATCACATTATTATCGTTATGTTGTTTTGAATTACTTTCATGTTTACAATGTTTGAAGATTATTTTATCTCCATTGGACCTTTCATTAACACCCCTCAACTGTTTCATGAATCTCAAACATCCTCACTTACACGACTACCCACTAAATACAAAAAAAAAACAAATGTTTTGTCAAACATTACAAATTTGGCGTCTACTTCTAACCCCAACCCTCTAGACATTCCTCACTCCTAATCATGCAACTGAGGTTCTAAAATTATGATTATCAACTTTTGTTTTTTTAAAAAAATAACCCTACACCTCATTCATCTAATATCAAATTTTGAAAAAAAAAACCCCCATGCAACCATGTGCACTCATCATTCCTGATTCTAACATGAAGTTGTTAAAAACCCCTAATAGCCTTACTATACCCGAATATTCCTAATGCAATTCTTAAAAAATTGAATCTACCACACATGGTTATGTTGGTATGGCTCACATGAATCATCTATGGTACTAAAAATATCAAAAAATGAATTGTAATTCTATTTATATTTTTTTACATTATATTTTGGATTACAAATTCTAGTTATTAAAAATAATCATGAATATGGTGTATTGATGGACTATAAATAGATGTGTGTTTAGAATCAATACAAAGTTGTGAATGAATGTATATTTGTAGTGCAAATATGTTGTTACAATAAATGTGGAGTGGTTATGGAAGAATTAAATCCACATCTACCACCAAAAGCTAGCCAAATGGCTTTAAATTACAACCATGACATATAGGATCAAAACAAACTCATAACACAACTATCCCAAAGTCTTTTATCTTTGACTACTATAGTATTTCCCACCCTCATTTCTATAGGTCCAATGACAAACAAATGAGGTTTAAGTTTTTAAGATGTGGTAAGTAACCTATACCACATGCATTTCTAATGGACCAACAACTACCTAGATGGTTGTGTATTACTACCAAAACATATAAACCTACTTGGCGAACCCATAAAGCACATATCTAGGCATTTAGGGGTTAAAAGAATTACAAATGTGTTGCTTCCATTGCCTGTTGATCCCACTGCAGTGAACAAAAATTGTTAATACTAGAGATTCAGAACTTTCCACATTCTGCATACATACAACAAACCTAAGAAAACAATCAAGAGAATTGCATTTGAGAAAGAATCTGTAAAAGGAGAGTGCTCTTTCCAGCACCAGGGTTCCCCCCAACAAGAATCAGAGATCCTAGAACCATATTTCTAGCAAAACAAGTCTCACATGAATAGGATACAATGGTAAGCTTTACTGTTCACCTTGCTGTAATCAAGCATTCACAATTCCCAAAAACTGTTTACAGCAAGGTTAAAAGTAAAGCTTACTATTGTGAATGCAATAAACAGGTGTTGAAAGCAGAGACTAAAACATTCATTTACAATAACAAAAATACAGCACTTTCTGACAGTATAACTTTCAGCTTAGAATGACAACAACCTTGACGAGGCCTCCTCCCAAAACCCTGAGAATTCCCACCATGTCTCTCCTGGCCTGTTTCCAATAGTATGCAAGACACTATCACTGTATCTTGTCATTTAGCTGTGGCACAATTTCTTAACCAGAAAAACCTAAGGGATACTCTTTTGTTCCACATGAGTCAATCTCCACCAATTACAGCATCTTCACACAGAGAGGTCGGCAGGAAAGCTTGTCTGTTCATGAAGCACCCAAAACTTTGTACTACTCAAACCGTTGCTGTTCACTCCACTCATGACAATTAGATAGAGGACAATCTGATTGTGGTGCTCCACTCTAGCATTTGATGCCTCCCCTCATTCGTGCAGTGGAGCTATGTCTGCAGTGAGTGTGTTTCACTGTACAGACAACTGGCAATGGCTACTACTGCCAGATTATTTGATTCAAGAGAGGCTATCTAGAGGATGAGGACCACCAAGATCACAACTAAGAGGATCATGGACATTTGTAACCAAGAGAGAGGAGGAGGAAGACCATGATCAAGATTGCGATTAGGAGAATTTGACCGGGAGGATCACTTATAGTTGTAAGCATAAGAGAGAAAGGATGAGGACCACCAAGATCACGACTAGGAAGAGTGCGGCCAACAGCTACATCTAAGGAGGAACAAGCTTACAATGTTTGAACTTCAAGCAATTCAACTTGAGAGTTGTATTGGTAGCATCATGATCAAGCTCCAAAGAGAGAAAATGCAAGCAAAATTTTGGTAGACGTAGTTAGAGGATGAGGCAATAGTGGCCAAGAGCAGGCAATGAATTTAGGGTTTTGCTCTCTCTTGCCCCCATCACTGTTGATTGAAAAAACATTTAAAAAAAATTCCTATATGTTGAAACCAAAGATGAACAATTTTTTGTGCCCTTTTTTGTTCGTCCTTATGATGCATTCAATATTTGTGAAGAGGGTAGGTAATGTTCGGTCATAGATCATTGAACATTTGCTCATGCATGAGCAAGATGATGCTCATGTGTTCTCAAGTGATCAAGGAATTTTTTTGGTGTGTTTTTGAACCCCTCGACAGTAAAATATGCATAATTTGCTCATTTCTTGAGCTTTTTTATGATTCAAGCACTTTTAGATGTGCAACTCTTAGCTCTGCAACTTTTCTTTCAGCTCTTGTTGCAATGGAACATGTAAGATGCATTAGCTCTCTGAACCCTTACGTGTTCGCTCACCAATTGCTCTACCCTAGAGGTAGGCAACATGTTTCAACACTTTAAAATGCAAACTGAACCTCAAAACATGGATATGAAACATGCCAATGTCTCAAACATTTTGTGGGCTAGGTGCCATGTGTTATATGTTGGGCGAGTTGGATATATTTGCCATTTGTCTGGACTATAGTGCAAATATTTACAACCTATTGCTCGCTCAACTAAACTAACGTTGAGGCTACTACCTCTCATGGATAATATAGAAAAAGTCCCAAATCTCATGGTTTCACAAAGTGTTGTTTGAAAAACTCTTGTGGTGGGAAATTCATAATTTTGAACCAAATGGAAACTTTTTCCCTGCAAAAGTTTCAGCCTGAAAGTTACCTGCCACGAAAACCAAGTTGCTGGATTTCTTTAAGAAAAATGTAAAGAATGTACATGCCTAATGGCTGTTTACAATGCTGTAAACTCATCCCCTCTCCCAATGGCCTGGACCTGGTCAAAAATGTCAGTTAATATTGGGCCAAAGTGAAGCAGTGCTGCACCATCCATTGGAAACCCCTTATGACTCAGTTGTGGATGAACCTCAACTTAGTTGAGGTCTGGTTTCACCTTGGTAGTCATGTCCTGAAAAGGATACATTTTGTCAGTAAGAAGGTAGAATAATAGTGGGCTACTAAACAAGTAGAGGCATGTAGAGGGGGTTGTACATAGGAAAGGGCTAATGAGTTGTTTTCTAGTTAGGTAGTGAAAACAGAAACTAAGTTAACCACTGTGGAACTGGAATCCAATGAAAAAGTATTTCCAGTTCACCTATCGTCCATCCATCCATCCATCCATCCCTCCCGCATGGTGCAATGTGTGGGTTGTTGGGTTCATTCTGGCTAACACTACCCAAACCAAAAAAATTCAAAGCAGACCTTGCATTGCCTTTGATCTAAGTAGGACCTCATCATCACGAACATTGTGTTGCTTATAAGGGACCACCCAAATACAATAACAAGGGGTATGTGACGCTGTGGCCTTGTCATTTACATTAAAAAGGATCTTAAGGCAAAAGAAGAACAATGGAAACTCAAATATTTCACCATGCAAAAATATAATCTTCAGAAAGCCCTCTAAAAGAAACCAAAATCCTTCAAGATATTATAACTCTATAACTAATCTCAAGTCTCAACATGAGCCAAAATATCATCTTTCAAAAATCCTGATATAAAAATACTCCTATTATTACCTAGGGGCCTATAAAAATCCCTTAAGCTACTATACTCTAAAATGAATCTAAACACAATAATAACGTTGCCTTGTTAGGCAAGCAAGGACAACAAAGACTCCTGGCATGGCAGATGTTGAGATTATTAACTTACCATTCTGACTTAATCGATGCGAATCTCACTGAATAGAGACTGGTGTACACATGACATGTACATTCACTCCCCCTGTCAACTGACCCTGACTAGGGTATATGCGATATTTGCTGTAGTACACTTTCCACTCCAACACAGGTCTTTTGTTTGATGAAAAATCAAGATGAACTCCAAACTAGAGGAAGGCTTAAAGTTAGCAATGAGTAGAGCATCTGATCAGAATTCATGGCAGTAAAATGGGCCTGTACACAATGTTAATGGCCTACACACTAGACTGTAGATGAACCCTAGAAGTCACTACTAGTGTGAAAGCCAGCTTGGGCCTGTAAACAAGCCGACAATACAGTGCCCTATAAGAGTAAAGGAAGGAAATGACTGTTTTTGATTGGCCAACTATAATGATTGGCTGCTGTAGTGAGATGTAAATAGTCTCTCACTTTACAATGCTTATTTTTCATGTCTACTAGTGTGGCCTTTGCCATTAGCCCAAGTGTTACCACGTCCTCAACTGATTTTTCCTTTCAAAACCTGGTTTTTGGGAATTTATTTGAACTTTCAGTGGCAGAAATCACTGAAAAATCAATATCAATGTCTCCCACATTCTGAATCCGAATCTTACCAAATGAATTCCATTAAATCCTTCTCATCAAGATCTTTCCAACAACACCAAAGTCAGATTGGGCCTGTAAACATGCAGACAATACAGACCCTTGTAAGAGTCCGGGAAGGAAATGACTATTTTTGATTTGCCAATTATAATGATTGGCTAATGCAGTCAGATTTAAGTAGTCTCGCACTTTACACTGCTTTTCTTCCACGTCTGTAGGTGGGGATAGGGGGATAATTAACACTTCATGCTGGATGTAGTACATTTGGATAGATGGCCAAATTGGAGGTGTGGGTGGAGATGCTCTAAGTATGCCGTGGATGCCTGAAGTTCCTTAACAATATTACAGCATGGGTGAGACAGTTTTACGTCTTTCAGGCTGCAGATTAAGCTCACCTTCATTTATGACAAAAGGTCAGGGACAGATCAACTAGGAAAGCTAGAAACTCTCTGCAGATGATTTTATGACTCTGACCATCCCTGGAATCCTTCTGTTGAGCATGTCATGCACCCACTGCAGAGACTCGTTGCCATTTAACTCGTTGCGCCTGTTTAGTGCTTGCCCCCATCTCTTCTCTTTGTGCTGGGAATTAATTGTAGGGTAATGGCCGAGGCCGAGGAGTGGGGTATTCCTGAAGTAATTGCCCACCCGAGGCTGAGCCAAGGGGTCCTTATGTGGGAACACCCTGGCTCCTTAGGCATTACCTGACATAAAATCCTACCATGGAAGCTTTATCGTCTCTATGGGGACTGTACCAGAGAGAGAGCTTATAATGTGACCATCTCCGGGAGTGAAGAAAAAAATTAGTGTCATCCTTGAATTGATGAATGACCCTCTCATTGCTCCGAGCTTTGCCCCCCTCCCCACCCCCCAATTCATCCAAACATTTGACCTCCTCAATGGTTGGTGCAAGTGGAGTCTTCAAGAGGACCGTTGGTCTGACCAGTACACCAGTTTCGCCCACTGATCTTTGTGCTGGATTTGTTGGCAAGGATGTTGTGTTTAGATTCATTATAGAGTATAGTGGCTTAAGGGATTTTGGCTCCTAGGTAATAGGTCTATTTTTATATGAGGATTTTTGAAAGATGATATTTTGGCTTGTGTTGAAACTTGAGATTAGTTATAGAGTTATAATATCTTGAAGGATTTTGGTTTCTTTTAGAGGATTTTTTGAAGATTATATTTTTGCATGGTGAAATATTTGTGTTTCCATAATTCTTCTTTTGCCTTAAGATACTTTTTAATGTAAATGGCAAGGCCACAGTGTGTGGCACCCCTTGTTTTTTTAAAGCAGCTTGTCATTGTGTCAGACTCGTGTTTAGCATTTGAATGCCAGTTTCAAGGACAACATAAAAAATGACCCAACTATGATCATCACTAATCTGTCTAGTTTGTTTGTTTGTCACATTGAGATCTCCCAAACCTCAGTGTCTCTTGTTGCACTCTTGGTGCCGTTGAAAAGCTTTCAAGCAGTTGGAGCTGCACTGAACTGAACTGGTTTAGACCTACGGTGCAGGAGTTATTTAATATTGAATAATTTTTTCATTGAGCGTTTGATAAAATCAATACTAAAAGTTCTAGAGAAATTAGGGTGTGCTCTTGGTATTGGTGGAAAGCCCACAATGAGTGAGATTTTGTGGAGATGATTTTGTAAATTTTAGACCTAATATGTGTTAGATAATGAAATTTGATCATTTTGGGGGTTGAAAATTCAACAAAATTACAAAAACTGGTTTTGAAAGGAGAAATTAATTGGGTAACAAGTTCACACTTGGGCCAATGGCATAAGCCACAGTAGGAAGGCCTAAAATTCAAGCCTTATTGCCCTTCAAATGGTCTAATTCTTATATAACTCATGCCAACAAAAAAATTAGCAGACCTTCCTTAAACCCTAAATCCAATGAGCAATAATGTAATGAATCTTTTCATACAAAGGGCAACTTTTGAAAGAAAGGTTTTCTTTCAAAATAAAATAAAGTCAGCTGTGTTTGAGGAAGGGTTCCCTTCTCTTTCTCCACTTGACAAAATTTCTTTGTGATTATTTTTGGTGAAGGGGCTGTTCTTGGGCGATCCTCCCGTCTCAAGGGCTAGGGTTTGGCAGCAATGGTTTGTGACCATGGAGGGCAACCCTAACACCCCTTCATTTCTTAAGATCTACTCTCTCTCACCCGCAATTAATATGTATCAAATGCCTTATTAGACAAGGGGTATGTGACACTGTGGCCATGCCATTTACATTAAAAAGTAACTTAAGGCGAAAGAAGAATTATGGAAATTCAAATATTTCACCATTCTAAAATATAATCTTCAAAAAAATCCTCTAAAAGAAACTAAAATCCTTCAAGATATTAATATAACTCTATAACTAATCTCAAGTTTCAACACAAGCCAAAATATCATCTTTCAAAAGTCCTCATATAAGAGTAGACCTACAACCTAGGGGCCAAAATCCCTTAAGCTACTATACTCTATAATGAATCTGAACACAATATCCTTGCCTTGGTAGGCAAGGCCAAAAAAGGTTAATATTATATCTTTGCCCTCATTGACTTGGTATTTGGTGATGACTACAAAACCCCTTTCACATAATAGAGGATTAACAGCAATCAAAATCATACATCTATCAAGAGGAAATCCATCCATCTGATTTGGGCATGTGAGCTCAGGGTACCACTTGGGCTCTTTTTAAAAGGGGAAGCAAAGTTTAAACAATAAACAGCATTTCAATTTTATTTTTTCTGGCCAGTTTTGAAAGTAGACAAAAGCAAAAATTAATTGATTTTTTGGTGTTTTCAGTTGCCAAATTTTGAAAAATATCAATGGAAATCGCCATATTTTTTACATTAGGTTCCAATAAATAGCCAAAAAATATAAATATATACTTAACTATATTTATATAAAAAAGAAAACCTTCAGATCTCATTTATAGCCAAATTTGGCTAATTCTTTTTTATGGATGATGCTTCATCACTTTGACTACCTACAATCACAAAAAATTGGAAAAAGAAAAGAAAACAAAAAAACTGGTCTGAGTCTGTGTACCTATCCTAAAAACATTTCTGACACAAGAGTAATAAATATATACACACATTGTAAATGAGTTTCCTGTACATAATAAAAAGCAGGTATGATTAGATTGTGAAAACTGAAACAATTGAAATATGATTGATTTACCTATAAGAATAATTGAAATTAAATATTACTTAATTACTAAAATTTATACTCTTGTTCAATTTTGTTGTAGGTACTCTTGGTGTTTTTTTTTTTTCTGTCATAGGGAATTATTTATTGTAAAGAGCCAGCCCAAGTTAATTTACCACTTGGGCACTTGGCCAATCATATTCTAAAAATCACTGATTGTAGATCCAAAATGATATGCTAGTTGTACCCTATACCCCTCCAGGATTTGCAGGCAGGGCAGGGCAGGGCAGAAAGGGCAGAAAGGGGCCAGAGACAAGAGAGAGTCCAGTTGCCAGCCTAAAACCCCAAGCCAAACGCTGCTCTCACATTAAAACATGGGAAAAGGACATTGAACAGCAAAACATAGACTTGTTCAACAAAAGTGGCCTGGTAGGGTTTAATTTTTTTTAACATTTTAAAAAAAAAAGTAGGTGGACTGGCTATATCATCCACAACATGAATTGAGCCAAATTTGGCTAGAGGTCATCCATCAAACTTAATTTAATTTAATTAATTTTTTGATCCCACTTTGATCTGGTGATCCCCATGATCAACTCCTTTTCTACACATGATGACTTCTGAAAAATTTCCTCAAATTATGGACTTTTGAAAAAAAAAATTCCCCAAAAAAAAACCCTTTGAACTTGGGCGTTTTTGTTTTTTTTTTTTTTTTTTTTTCCCCAAATCAAGTTTTTT
>Ga0209611_10006558_pt1 | contig 18977 bp, 11 predicted proteins | sample S1TSphgellanicum_3_FD_187693 | JGI IMG/M metagenome (GOLD analysis project Ga0209611, IMG submission 187693) | Host-associated microbial communities from peat moss isolated from Minnesota, USA - S1T2_Fc - Sphagnum magellanicum MG (SPAdes) (version 2) | ecosystem: Host-associated > Plants > Peat... | reverse complement strand
GCACTTGCACTGAAATACTACAGTTATGTAATTTTATTTTTTCTGAAAATTTTGGAGCTTCTCAACCCCAAATTTCATCACAGAAATCATCATGGTGTATGTGCAGGTAGATTTTTTTTTTTCTCCTGGTCCTTACAGAATGTACTACACCATTGTTCGACAGGTATTCACCAGAGGAAATAAAAAATTTTAGACTCTCGACTTGGTCCTCAATTCCTTTGGTTACCACATGATACCAGAATTGCATGCATGTGAGTTGACACAAAACCGCGTACGAGGTTTAGACCAACACACAACTCTGCGTAAGGAAATGCCCTAAGTTCTTCACCAAACCCTAAGCAAATTTCTCAGGATCCATGGATTGCCAGCTAGAGTTCAACATTCAGGGACGGGGGGGACAAACATGAATGCCGTGAGAGACAAGATCCTCCCTTCCTCTCCGCTCCCCTCCCTCCCTCTTTCTTCTTCCCCAGTTCCCACAAAAAGAAGAAAATAGGCACACCTGCTTGCGTAAGCCGTAGTCGGATCTAAAAGTGGTGATAGGGGTAAGCGGATCCGAAAGCGGCATCAGCTTCGCTACTTCCCGCTCTGCTATCTTCTTGGTTTCCTTGCCAGAACCCTGCTTCACCATTGTACTTCCTACTTCCTTCTCCTCCTCCTTTCTCCTCCCTTCTTAGCTTACGCCTCTTCTTCCTGTAGCTAAATGCGTCCTGCTTCTCCCAACTCCAGAATCCAGCAGCACCGCCCCGTGCTCCTCCTCCTCCTCCTCCTCCTCCCCCTTGGCCTCCTGTACTCCGTCCAGTAGCTAAATCCGTCTGCTATTCACTGCTTCACCCAGCTCCAGAATCCAACGACAAAACCCTCGCTGCAAACCAAACAGGAACTAGGGTTACGTGAATGAAACCCTGAATGGGTTTTAGGGTTTTCCGAATGAATTTTGCATGAACGATTTTAAGGTTTCTATAGAAGGGGCCCATTCCACCCAGGAATGCGGTGAGTCTGGTAGGGTGAGTTGTCATTCCAGTAGGTGGTAACATATTCTTTCCAGAATGTGACAATCTCAACCGGGAGAGTTGTCTTTTTGTTAGGTGATTGTGGGTTTTTCCAGGCCATATTCAACAATGTAAATGGGTTTTCTCATGTTTCAATCATGTTCTAGATTCATATTTTTTAACTAGTGTGAACCCTATGCATAATGCACAGGTGTGTTATTTCAACAGTTTGGTTGATGTTTTTGGTTTTTAAAAAAAACTTTTCTTTTCAAATAACTTTCTGTGGCTTGGGGCTCGGGCATTGTTCTCAAGAAACAGGCTGATTGCCTCTGGGGCCTGTCTGGTCCGGTCTAGGGTAAGGTGGTAAGTACGTAGGATGATCTCATGGCTTCAATAGGCTTTGTGACCTAGGCTAGTAAGTACCTACTATCTACCTTACAAATAACGGCGCGGTGAAATCATTGTTTGTCCGGAGTCACTTGGGTAATAACTATCAATTGGGTATAGCCCTGTCACAGACAAACTGACAGACAAACAGACTTGCTCAATTGTTGATTCACATTAAAAACAAGGGGTGTGTCACCCTGTGCCCTTGCCATTTTACATTAAAAAATATCATAAGGCAAAAGAAGAATTATAAAAATTCAAAATATTTCACCATGCAAAAAATATAATCTTCAAAAAAAAAAAAAACCCCTCTAGAAGAGAAGAAATCAAATCTTTCAAGATATCATAACTCTATAACTAAGGTAATCTCAAGATTCAACACAAAGCCAAAATATCATTTTTAGAAAATCCTCATATAAATCAACCTACTACTACTATTAGGGGCCAAAATCCATGAAGCTACTAGGTATACTCTATAATGAATGTAAACACAAAAATCCTTGCCTTCTTGGTAGGCAAGGCCAACAAAACACGGATAGCACAAAATGTGGAGCTTGCAGATGACCACTTTGTCTCACCTAAGAAAAAGCCTGAAAAAGTGTTGGGATACAACAACACCAAAAACTAGTCTCTGAAAGTCACTCAAAATGGTGTCAAAAAGTCACAAAGTGATCTCCTAAAGCAGTCCCTCCACCAACAAAATTCTGAGGGCACATTATATCCATAAATATCTCCTCGAGAAGAGGAAGGATCTTTAAAGAAATTCAACTATATTATGCTTCAATTTCCCACACAAAATTGAGATCATATGCATGTGAAAGTTATAGAAAAAATAATGTAAAATTGAGTCTAAATCAACAATGTGCTTGAAAACTATAGTAAATTCCCAATTTTGAAGACTTTGGAGAGATTGGGTAGAAAAGAAGTCTCCATACTTTTGAGAAGACTTGTTGCTACAAACAAATCTGGAATTAACCAGATGATGTTATAGTTGTGTCAGGTTGTACATTTGATAATGGATTTTCAATTGTCATTTTTGGTCCATTTTAATGTGCTTTTATTAAAAATGAAATGAATTTTAAACCAATCACATTGCATAGAACCCTTGGGCATTCTAACCCTAAATCTTAATACCTTGTGCATATGTGGATTTGTTATGACATGGGTCCTAATGCATTATGAAAGTTTTCAAACCCTTGGGCATGCTCTCTAGTTTCACACAATTTTTTTTAAATCATGAATAAGCTTTAAAATAAGATTAGGGCAAACTTCTTCAGTTTCACTCACAATCACATCAAATTGAACAAATTAAAAAGATGATGGGTAATGCATTTGGAATCAAAATGGTGCATGGTCAAATCATGAACTAACGTGGACCTACAAGATTCACCATGTGACTCACACTTGGGAAGAATCATCTTTATTTTCGCTATAGTTTATTTTGTAGTTTTTTACAAGAAAAGTGATCGCTTTTGCAAAATTTCAAAACTAGGACACCATGTGTCTTGATTTTGTGGTGTCATAATTTCCTTAAATGATATCCAAATTCAATGATTCTAGGATCTTATCTTGGAGCCTTTTGAAAGGAGATCTTCAAAATTGTATCAAGTTCTTCAATTGGGAGTTCATTAAATTCTTCAAAGAATCATGCAAGCGATTGAAAGTCACTTTGCCATTTGACCTCCAATCCATTCATATGATACATATCATTTTTTTAATCATGTGAACCCATTCTATTAAAGTTTTTTTTGAGACCTTTCTAATGAACTCAAGGTCAAGTCAATCTACACAGATTAAAAAAAAGGTTTTTATTGCAAATTAGAACCAAATTGGTGTATGGCCCAATCATGGGTTAACATGGATTCAAACGACATGCCATGACCTAGACTTGAAGGAGTCATCAATCTTTTCCCTATATTATATTTTACAAATGGTGACATGGATTATATTGAAATGGCACAATTTTCCAAACATTGCAAAGTTGGTGCCATGACAATTGTTAATGACAATGAACTTATTAAAATTACAAATTAAAAATAATAAAACCTGAAAACACCTAATTAAAAAATAAAGAGTAGAATAAAAATATTATATGATTAAAAAAAAGCTTAGTTGGAGTTTTTTAATTGTCATTTTTCTTATAACTCAAAACATTTTTTTGGAAAACAATTCCACTAGGTGTATATTTGGGCTTGACTCATAAAAATATCAAAATGAATTTAATTGGACTACATTTACAAATCAAAGAGCCACATGAAATGTAACCAAGGTTTATTTTATATGATTAAAATCATGTTTAATTCCAAAGTGTCATGACTATTTCATTAATACGTTTATACCATAGTGTAATGTAGCATGTGGATAAATTTAAATGTGCTCCAATAAATACAAAACACCCAAAAACTATCTATTTACTAAATTCATAAAATGAATGTGAGTAGAGCTTCATCCAATTTCAACATATTCTTTGAAACTTTAATCTTCTTATCATTAATTTGTTAGATGTGCTAAGAGGACTTCAACTTTTGTTTGGACACTAGAAGCAATGGAGCCTTTTGTGGGCTGGTCTACCTTAATGGAGTAGTTGCATTTCATGTGCAACTATGTTAGTTCATGAGGTTTGCAATGGAATTTTTTTATCCCATATCTTTCAACTTCTAATTGAATTTTGGATAGTATATAAGTAGGTGCAATAATTTTTATGAACTCAAATACCAAGTGCCATTGGGGATGAACATAGAAAAAAAACTTGACTTTAATTAAATGGTTAAACTCATACATTAAATCAGATTATTCCAAAGCTACTTATATTGCTTAAGCCTAATTTCCTTTCAATTTACTTACATATTTAAATAAACCTACCTACCTAGTAGGGTGTAATAATTATTTACTTACCTAGGAACCATGTGTCAACATCTTATTAATCTTAAATTGGATGATTTAGATAAGGTGGGCCTTAATTAACATGTGTCACCATATAATTGGTGTTTTAAAATGGACACATGTCAAATGGTCAATGAATGTTGCATGGTGTGTTACATGTCATCATCTTAGTGGCAGAAATTTTAACGATTGAGATTAATCCAATGAATTTTTAATTTTGAAAACAAAAAAATAATTTAAAAGTGACTGTGTCCACAAGCAAGTCATCCAATTTTTAAACACATGCCATACTTTGATTAGTTGCACATAAGGTGCAACTATAATTGAATTGGTATGTATGAATGAACACGTATATTACCATTATATATACATGTTATATATGTAGTGTCACATGCAACTAAATGTCATGTGTGACTTGTCTTAGGTAACTACACGAATTTGTAGTTACATGTGTCACAAGCAACTAAATTTTAGTTGCAACAACAGTTGCAAAACCTAAAATTTCTATTAGTGAAACTAATGATGAATGATAGGTTTCTTTTATATCTTCTTGTTTCCTATGCACTTGCATCTTTTCCTTCATTTTGATCCATCTATCAAACTCACTACATAGATTATTGAACATAATTTGTCTTCAATCCATGTCAAGTCCTTCCTCCACCTTCATGAATGTCAATGTATTCCTATTGTTCATGTAATTTACCTTCTCCTTCTAGTATACCATAGATATTATAATTGGGTATCTAATGTTAATTGGCATTGTACATTTTTTAACATTCCATTGATCTACATTTGTGCATGGGGACTTATATCATGACTAAACAACAATTCCTCTACCAACATTTTGGTCACATGCCCCTTTGGATCCTCAACATACACACTTTGATACACTCCAAATGTGTTAGCTATTATATGTTTTGCCAATGACATACACTTTGCTTCTCCTCCCAAAATAAATCTTAAACCTTTTAATCACAAAAGTGTTAGAAATTATACCAAAACATCATGGTCTAGTTCCTTCCATTCAATGTCTAGTTATGTGACTAAATTTGTTTTACTAGCCTAGGCCTTTTTTCCTTCTCCCATCTTCTTCCACATTTCTGTTCTCTCAACTTGTTTGGAATAATTGTGTTTGGTTGGAGTAAAAAATAGTCTTCTCTCATTTGGAATCCTAATCCTTTTTGTTCTAAAATGTTTTGATCCATCCTCCATAGATGCTCTTTTCTTTCTTTAGTTTAAAAGCTTGGTAAGTTTCCAAGCTTAATTGAGATGGTGGGGTAGATATGACTTTTTGCCCTACTATCTGTGGTTACATTTCCTCCAACGTAATTTCTGTGGTCTTTTAAACTTTTAGTGTTGTTGTAATTAACTATTGTTTTGCACTAATGTTTTCTTTGTCCTATTCGTCACTTGAATCCAAAATCTCCATAGGCTCTTCCACTATTGCACCATGTTTTGTCACAACTCTTACCCTCTTACTAAAAATGCCTTTTTATAGCCTCTCCAACATAGGTCATATCAACTCTCGAATTTTGTCTTTACACCAAATTGTTGCACTAATCCCTATTTCAACCCTTCTTCCTTCTTCACACTTAGATGACGATAGTGATTCCAAATGTGAAATCACTACTAACGATGCAATGTTATACACTAATTTTCTAGCCTATCTTTCTGATTCTTCTTGCACTTTTTACTATTTTGTAAAAAAAAAATTGTGTAATTTTTTTCAAGTTTATACACTATTTTTCGTTCTACGACTCTTTGTGCTTCTTCCTTTGCTATTCTTTGAAATCTTTCAAATGTGTTCTTTTCATTCATGTTGCAACAAAGATTGTAAACACAAAACACGAATGCATTACTAAAAAACCTCAAATGCCAAAAAGCTCGACAACCATTCCTTCTTCCCCTTTTTTTCTTTTAGAACAACTTTTTGTTTTATGTTAAATAATCATTTGTTAAGCACCCCATTCAATTCATGATGACTTTTTTCTTATACGTCCATGCGGAAGCAATTAATGTCCATCGATGGTCTAGATATACCATTATTTTCTTTATTCATCCATATGCCATATAGCCACCTCTCCATTTATCTGTCATTTCCTTTGCCATGTGTATTGAGATATGTCCCAACTCATCGATACTGTCAATTGATTGAGCTATTGAGTTAGCCAATTCTTTTGTGGTTGTGACCGCCAAGCTGACATCTTTCATTTGTAGTTAATGTGCATTACTTTGTCATTTGTATCTTCATTTATATCATTATCATCCTCAATTCCTCTTCATGATTGATTTGTTTTTTGTGGATCTTCCCATCAAACTAATGTTTCCATTTTAGAATCTTGCACCTTAAATTCAATAAATTTATATGGTTTCAATTTGTTAATATTAACTAATAGGGGGTTAGGTTCAAAATTAATGAATATCATTAGTAATATTGTATTGTTAAACAACACATAATGTACTCTAAACGATCCAAAACAATTTTTAGTGAATTTCCCAAGATGTGAATTACTCCCCTCTGGAAACAACAAAACAAAATCATTAATTTGAACTGTTTTTTTATATTCTTCCACTGATTTCTCAAAGTCTTATTCTATTGTTGTGTTCCTAAATTCACTTCAAATTGTAGTTTGTCTTGTTGTAGCTTCCCTAGCTTTGAAACTTTACTTGTTAATATTCCCACAAGATTTTCTTCTTTGTGGTCACCAATTACTAGCAAAACCTACTATGTAGGCATTAAAGGATGTAACCCATAAATAAGTTGGTATGTTGTATGTCATGTAGCTACTTTTTATGTTATTTTATAAGAAAATAAAACTATTGGTAAATGTTCATCCCAATTTGTTTTATTCTCACTAACTAACTTAATCAACAATGTTCCCAACACCTTGTTAGTGGACTCTACCTAACCATTTCCCTGTTGGTAATAAGTAGTGGAACTAACATATTTTAGTAAAAAATGACTTATCAAAAGTTTGATAGCATCATTAATATATTTAATGCACACCCTAATATATGATTATACTTAATGGACATTTAAACCTGGTAAAAATGCATTCATATAAAAAATTTATTGTTATTGTTGTAGTATTTGTCCTTAACGCTCTGGCCTCCACCCCTTTTGTTGTATAATCTATGGTCACCAATATGTACTTGTTCCATGTATACCTTCATGCTAGTTTTATTGGTCCCAGAAAATCAAGTCCCCATTTCATAAATGGTTTTTTTGGAAAAGTTATGACTAGCTTAGCTAAATTTTGTGTAGCCAACCTTCTAGTGCGTTAACACGCATCACACGATTTGCAAAAGTCATTGACATTTTTGTACATTGTAGGCCATTAATACCTTGCATCCATAATGTTTTTCTATGTGATTTCAGTTATAAAATGTCTTGTTGCTACTCCTTCATGCAATTCCTTCATCACCGTATGTGCTTCTATGGTTAACAAACATCACCTTGATTTGTTGTCCTATCCCACCCTGTACAAAACATCATTCTTCATTGTATAGGGTTCGACCTTCTTGATTAACCACTGCTTCTGTCTTATAAACAAATATTTTTCCATTTGTCATGTTTGTAAAAACAATTTGACATCATTCAACCATTTTGCTTCTATGAAAACAAACTAGCATCTATGGTTTGTTTTGGGACTCTTGTGGGTTGTATGGCATCAAGGAATCTAAACAAAACATTTGCCATTACATGAATCTTACTTGGTTTATATACTATTGTGAAATCATATTTTAGAAATAATAGTAACCACTTAACAATTTTCCTTAAGACTTATGATTTGTTTACCAAGTAAACTAAAGCCATATAATCAAAATAAGACACAAATTTATTTCCCAATAAATAATGCTTCAACTTCTACAATGCAAAAGTTCATAACTAAGGCTTTTCTTTCTATGGTGTTATAGTTTTGTTCTACATTATTAAAAAGTCTAAAAGCATACACTACTGGTTGATCACTCTTCCTTGTGATATTTTGTGCTAATAAATCTCTTACAACTAATAACAATGCATGCATATGTGTGAACATGGAACTCCATGTCCTAATTCAGTGGTATTAAAATTTGTGTTTCAATGTATTTCTATTTTATAAACTCCTAAGCTTTCTAACATTCTTCTATCCACCAAAAAAATTCGGTTTCCTTATGAACTTAATAATTGGAGCCATAATCATTGCAAAGTTTTTAATAGAACATCTTTAAAATTGTGCCATGCCATTGAATATTTAAATTTGTTGTGAATTCTATGGTACGTAGGCATGTTCACTATCATTACTATTTTCTTTAGATCATTTAGCTTATCTTCTTTTGGAACAATAAATCTTAAAATTAGTTCAGAAAATACCACGAAAGCACAATATTTCACGTTTAAATTGATGATGTACTCCTTGCACTTCTAAAAACATAATCTGCACTTTTATAAGTGAATTTCCATGTCACTATATATTATGAAATTGTCTAAACATATCTTCATGAAACTATCCAAATATTCTTTAACATTATTAAAAAAAGGGTGTTTTGTAATTAGCCTTGCAATTCAATTATTGAATTACAAAGTTGCAACTCACTGTACGTATGATGTAATTCATTGCAACTCAATTATAATTCAGTCAAAACAACTCATTTAAAATTACTATTCAACTCCATTATAACTACACCCATGGTGTCATATTAACATCATTGATTGTCAACCTTCTATTAAAATCTGACATGTGGCATTATGAAGATTTTAGACATAAGAAAAAATCGAAATATTGATCTCCATCATCCATTATGGTTGTTAATGATGATCCAAGATTGGGACACATGGCACAATAAAAGATTACCACATGGCATATTGATTGAATTTTGGAAAAAAAAAAAATAGTAATTAGGTAGTTCATACATAACCATAGGTAGGTAGGTTGGTAGGTTTTAAAACCTACATACCTATTTATTTACCTTAGGACTTATTCACCTACCTATTTAACTATTTACATACATAGGTAGGTAGAAATGTAGGACCTACTTACTTACTTAAGTAGGTAAGTAGGTAGGAAAACACAAGATTAAATGCATTAAAGAATAACCATGAAATTTTATTTTGTATTTTATGTTTTTCCTTTGGGTTAAGTTTTTTTCAACTCATCCAAAAATGGCACATGTATTTTAATGTGAGAACATAAGATAACAAACCTTCTTTATATAATTTGTAACACGGGATTCAAAGACAAAACATATGGGTTAAATCTTTTAGTTGTTCATTAGTTGCAATTGAGTTGCAACTATAACATTTAAACGCTCAAGGCAGGCCAAATCCAAGGGGAGGGTTCCATTATTTTTGGTGTTTCAACAAAATTTGAACCCCTTCTTATTGGTGTGTTTAATGGACTAAAAATTGTCAAAAATTGAATAGATTTGAGAAAGATATGCCCTTTGAAAATAATGTTACATAGTCTAGTTACTAAACACCCAAAATTCCTTGTATGTTGCTTTATTATTATTAGAGTTCAAAGATAATTCGTAGACTTTCAAGTGGCGCTCCTATAACACTTTAAATCGTTTAAAATGAATAAGAAATAAGAAAGTTATGAAGTTTGAAAATAATAGGGGTCCAAATACTAGTACAAAAGTGGGGTGTAGTTCATTAGTTTAAATCACTATGGGACCTTAAAAGTGAAATAAGTTCACTACACTTTAGTGATTTCGTCCTTGTTAAAGTTATTTCACTATAATATCACTATGTGAACATCATGTTTCATTACTAATTGACATAATTCATTATTATAATTTATTGTAGTAAATAGGTTTATAGGTTTATTTTTATGTTGTTGTTTTAAATACCTTATGTTATTTTATGATATATCCTATATTATTTTTAGTCACTTTAATTATTTTAACTTATATCTTAAATTATTATAAGTTATTATAAGATATTATAATTTATTATGTTTTAAACTATTATACGTTATTCTACCTTAAAATATCCTAACTAACTTATTATAGGTTTTTTATTTTAATTTATTTAAAATTAAATTATTTAATTAACCTTAAGCTATACGTTAGGTTATTTTATTTTAAATTAATATATGTTATTTCAAGTTCTACTTTAGATTATTCAAGGTCATTTTATTTTATGTTATTATAAGTTATTTTATCCTAAATATAATAAATTAGAATAATATAAAATAAAATATAATGACCTAAGGTAAAATAACTTAGAACAACCTATAATAAAATAACTACTAATAGTCGATGGTGATATAGCCTAAAATATCCAACAATAATTTATAATATGATAGACACCAATAGATAGCCATCAATAGCCACTAATAAGATAACCACTAATGGCCTACAATATAATAACTTACAATAAAATAACCCACAATAACCAAAAAAAAAAACCATTAGTAGCCATAAATAACTTATGGTAATTTAACCACCAATAACCATTAATAGCCACCAATAGAATAATTTACCAATAGTCATTAATAGAATAACCACTAATAGTCGCTAATTGAATAATTACCAACAACCATTAATAAAATAACCACTAATAGCCACTAATAAAATAACCATTAATAGACACCAATAGAATAATTACGAACAACCATTAATAAAATAACCACTAATAGCCACTAATAAAATAACCATTAATAGCCACCAATAGAATAATTACCAACAGCCATTAATAAAATAACCATTAATAGCCACTACTTAAATAACCATTAATAGCCACCAATAGAATAATTACCAATAGCCATTAATAGAATAACCACTAATAGCCACCAATAAAATAACCATTAATAGCCACCAATAGAATACTTACCAATAGCCATTAATAGAATAACCACTAATAGCCACCAATAAAATAACCATTAATAGCCACCAATAGAATACTTACCAACAGCCATTAATAGAATAACCACTAATAACCACTAATAAAATAACCATTAATAGCCACCAATAGAATAATTACCAACAGCCATTAATAAAATAACCATTAATAGCCACTACTTAAATAACCATTAATAGCCACCAATAGAATAATTACCAACAACCATTAATAGAATAACCATTAATAGCCACTACTTAAATAACCATTAATAACCACCAATAGAATAATTACCAATAGCCATTAATAGAATAACCACTAATAGCCACCAATAAAATAACCATTAATAGCCACCAATAGAATACTTACCAACAATGATTAATAGAATAACCATTACTAACCACTAATAAGATAACCATTAATAACCACCAATAGAATAATTACTAATAACCATTAATAGAATAACCATTAATAACCACCAATAACCACCTATAGAATACCCATGAATAACCACCAATATAGAATAGCCACTAATAGCCACCAATAGAATGACCAATAATAACCACCAATAAAATAACCACAAATAACCGCACATAACCGAAAATAATCTAAAATGAAATAACTTAAAATTGCCCAAAATAACTTATAATAGTCACAAATAACCTAAAGTGAACTAACTTATAATAGCTAAAAATAACATAAAATAGCCAAAAATTACTTATAATAGTTGAAAATAACCTAAGGTGAAATAACCAAAAATAACATAAAATAGTAAAAAATAATTTAGAATAACCAAAAGTAACCTAAGGTGGATTAACTAAAAATTAAAAAAAAATAAAAAAAACCATAAATAGCTGTAAATAATGTAGGGTGAAATAACTTAGAATAATGAAAAGTAGCCCTAGAATAACTAAAAGTAGCCTAACATAGGTAATATTATTATATTAGCAAAAGTCTTATCCATTTATTAAATTATTTTTTTTCAAATGAATGATCATTGAAATGTTATTGAATAGTGATATTCAAAAACAAAATTGTTCAAATGATTTTACAATTTCAAAATGAAATAAATGTAATTATGTACATTATTGGAAAAAAAAATTAGTTAAATTTTAATCATTTCATTTGGAAAAAATTTCAATAAGATATAAATTTTCAAAGTTTATGTTTTTGTAATGTTTAAAACAAAGTATTTGATAAATAAAATACAATGTAACACATTATCACAACAGATGTGATGGCTTGATGGTAAGGGTGTTTGCCTTCATCCTAGAGTCAAGGGATCAAACCTCACAAATGTTGTGTTTGTGGTCAATAATGGTAAGTTGACCAAATATTCTCCTTTGTAATTCTCTAGAGTAGGTATCAAGCTAGGTTGATTACATGGCCTATGTATTTAGGCTAGGTTTGAAACCTAACATAGGTAGTAACATGTGTCAATAATTCATAGGTTGAAAATATTAAAATTATCAATAATTTAAATATTAGATTAAATATCAAATAATTTAAATTTAATTGATTTCCATGTTGCCTGATGTTCACATAGTCTTATTTTTTCTTATTAATCAACTAACAAATGAAATGGGTTGGTAAATTTATATTTCACTAGGTACTAGTGGACCAATTCACTATCCATAACAACTAGTCCTCGTTCATTGGGGGGTTGATCAGTTTCATCATGATTTAATTGTCCAAATTCACTCAACATTTAATGAAACCCAAAGTGAACTAAGATGCATTTTGGTGTCGTGAAAGAAAAAAAAATGTTTTATAAGCTCGAAAGTTTATTTCTTTTCTTGTTATTTTTTCATTAGTCATTTTCCTTTGCACTTCAAAGATGATTTCTAGAACTTGAGGTAATGCCCCCATAACATTTTAAATCATTCAAAATGAAACACACATGATGAATAAATAAGATATAAATAATTGATGAATATGTATCTTTATTAAGTTATAAATAATTGTTTTATAGTCATAACATAGTTGAATAGTAATACTTTAGTTGTGGTGCATTAGTGGCCATACTGATCATATCAATGGGAATCATAATCGAAAATTAATTGCAAATGTACCCCATAATAGGTGGTGGAAATGTGGACATGTGGCATAATTGCATGTATGACATTGTACACTAATTGCAACATAATTGTTGCTTTAGTGACACATTTATAATAGTTCTAAAATAGTTACCACATGCAACTACAATGCAACTCTTAAAAAGTCAAACATGGTTGACTATATATGTATGTACGATGTGAATAAATTATCATATAGAAGACCCATTTTCAACTCACTTGCAACTATAATATAATGAACTAATTTTTTGACATGACAATTTATTTATTAATACACCGTATTTCTAAGGGGATAATTTCATAGTAGCTGTAATACCCAAGGAATAGTTTTATACGAATTGTATACGAATAGTTTTTGAGTTTTAGTTATAAGGTAGTGTGGATTTGGTGGACACAATTTCTCATAGTGTGAATGCTTTTGTCATAGTTTTTAAAAATGTTAAAGGTCCATTCTTGATTCCAAAACGCATCACCCTCAAAATAAACACTCCCTAATCTATGCCAAAAATTGTCTTGTATCTATCTTTTGGATTTATGGATATATGATGATACCAAGAATATCCATCCAAAAATGAATATGCTTCACACCCTACCACTATGTTTAGTATCTCATCTATGAATGGTAATGGAAAAGCATCCCTTTTTGTTGCTACATTCAATTTTTTGAAATCCACATAGATTTTGAGTTTCCCATTTTTTTTGGTACTATCACAATTGGTGGTAGCCATGTAGCCTCTCCACATGAGGTTGTATGAAATTGCTAACAATTTATCAATGTCTTGTTTCAGTACTATAACGTAATTTTTTAACCTCTACATGGCCTGATGTGCTAATGGTATGGTTGTATCCAATTCAATTTTGTGTTGAACTAACTTTAGTGGGATACTTTTTAAGTCTTTCTACATCCATGCAAAGACATCCTTGTACCCCTAAAGAAGTTCCTCCAACTCCAACACCTTCTTTGCTCGTAATTTAGAATTTACTTTCACCATCTATGTCTTTTCCTTAATCCCCACATTCATTTTTGTTAACTGTTATTCTTCTATTAATGTCCAATTGGCTATTACGATGTAAACAATGTTAAGCACCTAGTGAATGTTAAGCAACTAACGAATGCTAAACAATTGGCGAACACCAAGTAGTAAAAGAAACTAATGACCAAAACACAAACAATTTAGTTCTACAATTTGTCAACAAGTTGTCGAACAACAACAAAAACTTGATGTAGGTCCTAGTTCATCTAATTTTGATGCACGTGAACAAAACAAAGAACACAAAAAACCTTTCCTTTAGACTTGTTGAGCAACCTTCTACCAAGATTCAAAAAACACACAAAACCTTTGAGCTCTCAATTCGTTAAATAACCAAAGTGCTAAACAAGAAAACCAAGAATTGTAAGCAAATAACAAGCATGAAAATAGAAAGTTTTTAGTTTATACTTTTTACCTGGAAGCATAAACATACATCAATCTCTTGCAAAGAAAATTGCAAAGGCCTAAGGCTTTGAATATTGTTGAACCCCAAGCTCTCACAACTTAGAAAACATTTGACCACCACCAAGCTCTCACAACAAGCTCTTTTGACAAGCTATAACCAATGTTACAAGAAGAGGGAAAGTTCAAACAAATAATCTAAACAAAAATTGGAAGTGCAAAGTTCCCAAGTGCAGAAATTGACTTACCAAAAACTTCAATGAAACCTGCAAGCTTAAAATCTAAGTTCATGTCAAACTTTGAACATCATCATCAAGTGCAAAGGCATAAAGATTTAAAGCACAACACTGCCAAAAGGAAAATGCGATGGGTTCTAGCCATAAAGCTTAAAGGAACTAAACACTAACTGATTCATATTTGACATTTTTGAGACCTTAATGGGCTAAATAAAGTTACATATTAAAGGTCAATAAACTAGTTATGATTACACATCAGATGTGTACATAACATACATCCAATAGCGGTGTATACAATTGAATATCCAAAACTTGAATTTTTTGGAATATGGATTCATCCATATCTAGTGACCATCTAGATGCATAACCAATTTTTTTAATATATCTGACCAACATTGGTCATAATAAAGCCTTCAAACACTTATGGAAAATATTCTAGCTTTTGGGCTATTTGGTACGATGTTTATATCAAGCCACGAGCATGTGAAGTTCATTTCCTCTTTGTTAAAGGAATGGGTGTTGCTTGTCACATAATATATTTATATTTTGGATCACATTTTGTGTTGTAAGATCTAAACATGTGTTTTTTCTCCTTTTCCTCACAAACATTAGAAGTTGAAATTCTAATGTTCAAAACATTTGGCATGGATAAATTCCTTTGAGATTGGCTTACTACTTATAGTAATTAAATTTTGTCCGTTGTGATTGCTTTGCATTAATCAAGTGATTTTGCGAATTTGAAATTTTTGGGATTGACAAATTTCATTTTCTTTCCTTTATTGTTTGAAGCACTTTCTAACCTAATTTGTGGGTTGTTTTCTTTTTCATTTGTTTCATGTTTTGAATGCATACTAACTTTGAATATTCTAATTAGTATGCTAGTCCCTCAAGCCCTTTAGGTGTCCTAAATGTTTATCCATTACTTTTGAAAATTGAATTGTCGTCATTTTCTTTGTTGTTTCTTTCAAATCAAGAGTGCAAATTTTCTTTCTTTTGGTTTAAAAAAAATTCTTGTTATGGTTTTCTTGCATTAGGTGTCTTGTAAAGTTTGAAAAGTCCAACATTAGCAACTTTGTCTTCTTTTCCATTTGTAATTTAAATCACATTTAACTTTTCGTTTAATGTTGTTTCCTTATTATCATATATTTAATGTTTTCTAAATTCCCATCAACTTAAAATTTTGTATTTTGTAAGGTGTAGCTATATTTTTTTGTTTTTTTCAGCATGGGTTTTGACATTTTTGCTTATGGTGCATTTCTTCTAATGTTCAATGTGATTTTGCAATTTGCATTGCCTTCCCCTATTCCTCAAATTCAGCAAAACATTTCTTGTCTTGCAACTTATAGTGCACAATAAGAATTGAGTTGTGCAATTATATTAATGGAGTATGTAAAAAGGTTAATGTACGCGACAAACTTTGATTAGTTTCTTTTATAAGTTTCAAAGAAATTGTTTTGCATAACTTCTTTAATTTTTGTTCATTTTTACCACAAATCTTCTCTCCTTCTTGGTAGAGTATAATTATTATTTTTCTCTTCATTTATCATATAACATGTATGTTTTGTTTCATTTGTTATTATCCTTACAACTTCATTTAACCAAGTTTGACATTTAATTATTTTTCAAAGTGTCACCAACATTTGTGTTTATGTTAAATCTTTAATTAAAATCCATGATCCTTGCCTTTGCATGTAATTTATAAATAATAACAATAAATGCAAGATTCCATCTTTTGTAAATTAAATAGTGAGAACATTAACTTACATGTTTCCATATATAATATAAACTTGTGAAAAGTCTAATACATGTGGAAAGAAATTTCCTCTCGTTTCTTGACATTGAATAATTAACCATTGAATAAAGGCATTACCAAAATACATAATATGTACTTAATTCCCACCTTGTGCGGATCCTTTATTTTGATAACATCTTGGACCCTTAAGTTTATCTTACATGTAAAGAAGATTTTTAAAAGAATTCCATTCAGTTTTAGTCATCTACTTTGTAAAATTATCCATTAAACCACAAATCGACATTTTCTTCACATAAGATTTCAATTTGATTTTTAGAAAACCTTTCATTTTTGTAATATTCAAAATTTAAAAAGTAATTTAATATTTACCTTACACACATAATTTTAAAGCATTGTTAGTTGTTTAATCCTTCCATTGGGTTGATGATACTAAATATCCTTTAAAGAGCATTGTCTTGGAGACAATGTGGTGCCTTACATCGTTTTGTCAAAAAGGAGGCTATTGGTGGGTGCCTATTGTTTCTTGTTTTCTTGGAGTCTTGGGTTCAAATCTCAATCAAGAAAAATAGAAAATTAGTAATCAATAATTAAAAAATTACATTAATTATTAAAATTAGGACAAGTTAAAAATTTTTGATGGTGGAAGCTAACACAAGTTATGAAAAAATGTTAAATATCCTTAACAAGCACTAAGTTTAGACATTAATGAGGCACACTTTGCAAATCCGAGTATTATTTTGTCATAAGGTTTGATTGGTTTGACCATAGTTTTAGAATAAATAAAAAACCAATATTATTCTTAATCAACATGGAAAAGTGTGTTGATGGTAGGTGTTGTCATCCTCTTTTGGCAAGTGTTGGGTTCAAAATTGGTGTGGAACAACATTTAAAAAATGATTAATTTTTTTTCAAATAGAATAAACAAAACCACTCATTGTTGCATAGAACCAAGCAAGGTGCAAAAATGGCACACAAAGACAAGCCTAAACAAAGTTCATTTAGGGATATTTGGAATCTTGCCAAACGACACACTATGCAAAGCCATGTGATGCTCCAAAAATAGGTTATGGACAAAACTTGTTAAAGGATATGTGGTGTCTTCCACAAATTAATTGTCCTTTGGGTGGGGATGCTAAATGTTGGAAGACACTAAACACTCCCCAAACAAGATATTTGCGTGTTTTAAAAAATTACAAGAAAAGGCATTATTTTGCCGTGTGGAATTTTGTCATAGGGCATCTCTAATAAGTTGCAAAGTAAAAAATAAATCTAAAATCAAATGTATTTGTTTTAAATAGCAAGAAATAGACAAATGAAAACAATTAAATCCTACTTCCCAACAACGGTGAGTTCAAATCCTATGAAAAATTGCAACACACATACCAAGTTTTTGTAAGGAAGTCATTTCCATTATATTCCAAATAGCATGCAAAAAGTTATAAGGTCTAACTTACTTAGAAAAGTAAGATTTATAATTTATATGCATGGAAATAGGGTGCATATAATTCATTATGTGACTATATTTAAAATGTAAATTTAAAATTATATCTAGAATATATTTAAAATATACCATTATTTCATTTATGCCATATTAAAAAATTCTCTTTTTATTTTAAGTGTTTTTAATAATATACAAAGAGTGAGTTCCCTAAGAATTTTTTTGTTTTGTGAAAAACATCAAAACATGAATTGAGTGATTATGCACAAAACAATGCAAGGCACAAAACAACAAGCTTGAACATAACTCATTGGGGGTGTTGGAAAGCGCTAAACACCCCCATTGAACTATATTCAACGCATTTGGTGGTAAGTACAGCTTAACCCTATGCAGAGCCATAGGATTCTACTCTAAAATTTGGTTGGTTTCATCTTCCTTCTAGGTTAAATAAAAATTTACAACTACTAATATTCAAAGCTAAAAGCTATGTTGATAGTTGGTACTTTCAATCTTTCTTAAAAGGTGGGTTTGAAATCATGGGACAACATAACACGCATATATTCTAAAACATGCAAAACAAGCAAAATTGTGCAATGTGGTTTAATGTAAAATGGTGCAAGGTGTAAAAAGACAAACATGAAAGTGTGCCCAACAAAGCTTGTTTGTGGGGGATGTTTAGTATCTCCTAAAATAATCTAACATCTCACCTTGAATGTTACATGAACCACAAGTCAATCATCATGTGAATGTGAATATCACATCCTTCATGTGTTGGTGAGTGAAAATTGTTGTCCCACTCTTGCAAAAAGGATGTGCTTTCAAAAGCAATTTATTAAGTCCAATGCTTGAAAGATTTTTGTTCTAAGATTTTGTTTGGATTCCATTTGTCCCATAAATATCTATAAGCTCCAAGAACACCTAAACTTTGCCATACTCAAGTACCTACCTATTCAAGAA
>Ga0209611_10006554_pt1 | contig 18983 bp, 18 predicted proteins | sample S1TSphgellanicum_3_FD_187693 | JGI IMG/M metagenome (GOLD analysis project Ga0209611, IMG submission 187693) | Host-associated microbial communities from peat moss isolated from Minnesota, USA - S1T2_Fc - Sphagnum magellanicum MG (SPAdes) (version 2) | ecosystem: Host-associated > Plants > Peat... | reverse complement strand
CAACTGGCGGCGTGAGTCCAACCGGGGGGAGCTTATCAGAGCCGCCAAACTGTCTAAACGACCGGGACCACCTCACTGAAACGCTCACGCTGAGCCGCGATCGGAACAGTAACAAATACGAGAGGCAATAGATGCGTTTTCAAGGTGCGGTGATCCGCGAACAAGGCCAGACCTTTGCGGTCGTGGTCGTCCAGCGGCACGTAATCGACAACCGGGCCACGGCAGCCGACGTCATGACTGGTTTCGCGCCGGTCTTTCCGGGGCTGCCGGTCGTGCTGATGGCGCAAGACGGCTCCGGCCGCCCGACCTACTACGGCCGCCAGGACATCTCCCGGTTTATGGCGAGCGTGCCTGTGCGGGCAATTCCCTGGCGTGAATACACCCTGAACTGAATAGGATTTCAACATGGCATCATTTATGACTCGCGTCGAACTGCATGGCGCCACTTACCAGGACTACACGAACCTCCACGCCTACATGGCGCAGGAGGGCTTCAAAAACACGATCCTCGGTAGCGACGGAGCTCTCTACCAATTGCCGCCGGCTGAGTATGAACTCATCGCGAATTGCAGCACGGTCCAAGCGCGTGAAAAGGCGAACAGGGCGGCAACGCGAACACTCAAGACGTTCGCCGTGCTCACGGTCGAATACAGCTCCGCAGCATGGGTCGGACTCAGCAAGGTACAGCAGCAAGCCCGGGCCTACTGAGAACTCGACTTGATTGCATGAGTGGGCAAGCACCGCGTCCCCCTCTACGTTGCGTCGGCGGCGGAATAGCGCGTCAGGGTGGAAGCAGGAGGCCGAGACGCCGCCCTATAGGCGGCTCGGGGCGCGTAGCCGGAGAGCACGGCCACGGAGGGGGACGCTCGGTGCTACAAAGCTCGATACTCTTGGACGTTTAGGACATACTGGACATTTAGGACAAGTAAGGATATCCCTGACCTCGGAGATGACGAGGTAATCCCATGACCGCCGCACAGGACCGCCGGCCGGCAGGTCAGTCACCATCCAAGATGGCCAGCCCCGGCGCCGCGGACTTGATCAGCATGTTTGCCCAGCGCAATCCGAAGTCCAGCCGCGACGATCTCACCGAGGTCGGAAAGCTGGTCGCGGAGTTCAGCGCCACAGCCGCGAAGTTGTCGCCCGCCGCCCGCAAGCGCCTGATTGCCCACAAGGAGCGGTTCAAAAAACTCATCGTCGAAATTGCCGATGAACCCGAATCAGCGCCAAAGCGGCTGGAGCTGGCTGCAAAATCCGCCGCTTCGGTCAGCCAAGGCGCAGGTCTGGGCAAGGTGCTGTCGCCGGCGGAGGGCAGGGCGCGGATCGCCGAATACGCCAGGCCAACCAAGGTCGAGGATTGGGCTGGTCCCCTGGCGGGCCCGACGGAGCTGGAGCGGGATTTTGGCGTGGCCCGCTCGACCTTGCACACATGGCAAAGGCAAGGCGCGGTCATCGGACTTCTCGTTGGCGTGCGTAAACACGCTTTCCCGACGGATCAATTTGTCGACGGGCGTCCGGTGACTGGCCTCGCCGCGATCGTCGAGATGATCGGAGACGTACGTGCTGCATGGCTGTGGCTACGCGAACCCAATCCAGGGCTCGCCGGCGGCACACCACTGGCGCGCCTCAAGGCCGGTGCAACCGACAAGGTCGTTGAGATGGCCCGCTCGAACTTCGACGACGCGTGATCCTCGATCCCAATGTCGTCGCCGATCTCGCCGTCGCGATCACGCCCAAATCCTATGTGCGCGTCACACCCATGGCGCATGCGGCCACCCCGCTCGGCGCCGGCTTCGGGGTCACGCGGTTCGCCAGCCCCACGAACACCTTTAAGGTCATCTACATCGCACAGGACCTGACGACAGGGGTCGCCGAGACCCTCGTTCGCGACCGGTTCCAGGGCAGGGCGCGGCGCAAACTTCTGGATGTCGAAGCCGCGCTCTGGGGCGTGACCGAAGTGAGCGCCGCCGCCCCGTTGACGCTGATCGACCTGCGAACCACGGGCCTGGTGCGCCTTGGCGTTTCGATCGAAGCTGCACGCGGGAAAGCACAGGGTCAGGGACGCAAGTTGAGCCAGGCGATCTATGACCGAACCAATGCACGGGGCCTGATCTACCTTTCCAGGCTGACGGGGCGCACCTGCATCTGTGTCTATGACCGCGCCCTGCCGGGCTTGGTCGCGACGCCGGTTATCGAGGTGACGCGACTGGCCGGCTTTCGTCGATGTACTACGCGAACTCAACGTGCCCCTGATTGCCACGCCCTGAGGTAGTCGCACTCGGCTACCGCTTACGGCCCGCGTTGCGCGAGCACAGGACGAATCCGCCGGGGGACGTTCTCTCAGCCGATCCGCCGTCCCGATAATTGACGATAGCACATTGGGCGGCTGTCATTAAACAGCCGACGTTGTGCCGGTTTTCTGATCCGCTCCGCCGCAAAAGCCGACAAGGCCGTTCGATGCCGCGCTTGATCTCATTTTCCTTGACGTCGGGCGGTCAAAACTCCACTTGCCAAAGCAAGTGGATTGGGAATGCTCGGTCGGCGCTGGGCCTCGGTGAATACCGGGGCCTTTCGCTTTCTAGGGTAATGCCTTTCGTCCGCAGCCATCGAACAACCCGAACAGGCAGCGTTGACCCTTAGAATGCCTTCCCGGCGCTGCGTGTCGTGTAGCCCTTGCGTTCTTTGGCCCGGCGCTGGCGCTCAAATGCCGCATGTGCCGCATCCGGGGTGGCGTAGGGGACAGTGCGTGTCTGCCCCGCCTGCCCATCGCGGCCCCATTCACGGATGAAGCACCATGCGCCGAACAGGTCGCGCTGAATATCGAGGCGGTAGTAGCGCCACATATTCCGGGCCGGGTCAGTGCGATGCAGGGTCACGCCGCTCATAACGCTGGGCATGGCTACGCCGCCTGCTTTTTGCCGAGTACCCGATAGACGCTGGCGCGTCCGATACCGAGTTGCTTGGCGATAGCGGCCGGCCCGAGCTTCTGCTCCTGGTGCAAACGCCGGACGGTCGCCGGATCGATACGCGGCTTGCGGCCGGTGTAGACGCCGCGAGCCTTGGCGGCTGCGATCCCCTCCATCTGACGCTCACGGCGGAGATTAGTCTCGAACTCCGCGAACACCCCCAGCATGTCGAGGAATGCCTTGCCGGCGGCCGTGCCGGTGTCGATCGGCTGCTCGGTCGCGCGCAGCGCCACGCCCTTTTGCTTCAACTCATGAACGATGTCCTGGAGATCCTTCATTGACCGCGCCAAGCGGTCGATCCGCGTGATGACAAGAGCGTCGCCCGGCCGCAAGAATTCCAGCAGCGATTGCAGCTCAGTGCGGCCGTCGCGGCGGACACCGCTCGCCTTCTCGGCGCGGATCACATCGCAGCCGGCCGCCTTCAGCGCCGCGCGCTGGATGGCCAGGTCCTGCTCGATGCTGGAAACGCGGGCGTAGCCGTACAGAGACATTCGGAAAAACCGGGCCGGAGGGGACGAGGCGTCTCTCTAGAGTCTAGACCCGCTTCCGTTACCGCCTCAAGCGGCCAATTTCGACCCTAATGAGACGCGATTCGGCGTCTCGGCAGAACGCCTCGCTGGGGTATACCCCATTGAAACAACGGCTGATGGTTGCCATTGGTCAATGCCTACAAAGCTTACACTTCAGGCAGCTGACACCGGCGTTCGACTTTCTGGCGGCGGCCGAGCAGCGGCTTGGGCGGGAAGGGATGGCTGCCGCCTATGCTGCCTTCACCAAAGGCGCGCCGATGACTGTGCCCGGCGCGGGCAAGGAGGACCAGGCCAGGCTCGACGCGCTGGCGCGCTATCTGACGCTCGGCTGGCAGGCGCAGACGCGCAGCGCCGAGTGGCAGCACAGGCTTGATGACCACGCGCGCTACGCGGAACGAGACAGGGACGATGGTTGGGACCGCGGGCGGTGACAACACCGGGAATACGGCTGTTCGGGTGCTGTTATAATAGGTTTACGTCTGTTGCCGTTAGCACTCATTGCATGGGTTTGATGACAACTGACTTTTTGGTTATTTTTTTGTCGCAATTTCGGCTTCTGCGCGCTTATGGTGAAATTGTCATATTATATGTGTGGCGTGCTCGGATGCGGTATTGCATTGTTCCGAGGCTTGCGATGATTTGAGGCTGACGATTATGCGAATTGGTGACGGTTTGGGCTGCCGGCATTTTGGCCGCGGCCTGGTAGCCTGCAAGGGTGCCGCGGCGTTTGCCGGCTTGGTTTTTCTGCTTGGCAATGCTCCGGCTGATGCCAATCAGATCGTCCCTGTGACTCCGACGGTCACGGTCGCTCCCGGCGTTACCCAGGTACATTTTCCGGCGACATCTTCTACAGCCTCGAGCGTGTCGGGGCTCCGGCTGGACGCTCTTCTCTCGTTACGTCCTTCGGTCAGCAAGGCCGCGCCAAGCGGCAGCGCTACGAGTTCCACACTGCAAGGCAGCAGCTACTATGCCTGCCAGCCGGCCGCGGATGCGCCGCCGCAGGAGATCATTGATCTTGCCAAAGCGCTGAACGGCGGATCCACCCCGACCGCGACTGGCTGGATCAACATCTTTCAATACGTTCACAACAAGATCGACCTTGAACCGTCGGCTGCCTCGACGAAAGGCGCCTTGGGAACCTACCTCGATCAGAGCGGTGGTTCGTTCGACCAGGCGAGCTTGCTCGTCTCGCTCTTGCGCTCAGCCGGCTACACAGCGCAATTCGTTGTTGGAACAGCGGCTTTAACAGCGGCACAGATGGGCCTGTCGTCGTTGCCGCAGCAACTGATTCTCGATGGCGGCGGCTCCAGCAATGGCACCATGTCCTATGCCTGGGTGCAGATTCAACTGAATAATCAGTGGCTTGCGCTCGACCCTGCGAACAAGAGTTATACGATCCTATCGGGAGCCAATCTGTCGCAGTGGATTAGTGCCCCCATTAAAAGCGGAACAAGCGGTTCGGCCATCACCAGTGCTCTCGGGACATATGCCCAGGCGATCTACACCAGCACCAATGCGGCAACCCAGAATCATGAATCAGTGACCACCTTTATCGGTGGCCGCCGCATGAACAGCAATTTCAGCACTAATGTCGCGAATATCACAGGAACCATAGGGACCGGAGGAATTCCTTATCAATATTTGCCGGTTCCCTCGAACAATCCAGGGTCGGTTCCCAGCAACCGTACCGGATTTATAGTCGGGGCAAATAACTCGCCGGGGAATATGCAAAGTTCGACGAATCCGTCGTCGGGCTATATATGTCTCGATCAAATCTATGGCCACGATGTCGCTTACCGGAACAACGCCCTTTATGTAGACAACCTTCTGGTTCAGAGCGGGTTTTCCAGTCCTGTTTGGCTGACAGTCTGGGAAGCGCCTGACTCCAATTATAGTCAGGCCATACAAGAAACCTTCAGCAGCATAAACGCCATCTTCAACTTTGGTGTTGGTCACGTTGGCCAATTTCGTGCACAGCACGATGCAAACGCCTCTGAAGCTGTTGGTGCTACGCTTCTCGCCCCGGCAAACTCCCAGGACCTGGCGATGATCGCAGCGTCCAGCAGCCAGCTCAGTCAGACATCGCGCACCAGCGAGCTGTTGGATCAGCTGGCGGGCACCTACACGATGGTCCACCATGTCGTGCAGATCATTCGTGCCAACAACACAGTCGATACGCCACTGACATCGACCAGCGTGGATGGTGTTAACTCGGCGCCTGCCTCGGGCCTGGTGGTCAGTCCACAGGCTTTGACCTACGCGCTATCGGCAGTGCAAAGCGCCCAGGAAGCAACCGCATTGCTGCAATCGGGTGCAACCCAGCCGGTGTCCTCCGCCGGATTGCTCAGCGCGCTCACGAACTCCACGGCAACACAATTCTTGCCGCATACCGGAGGCTCCGTCAGTTCTGGCTACTCTTACGGGCAGCTTCAGGTCCTCCAAAACTACGTCAACAACGGCTATGATCTGGTCATTCCAGCCAGTGCGCCGGGTGCTACCGCGCCGTTGGGCTTTCTGGCGATGAACAGCGTCGGGACGAGCGCCTTCGTTCTGAACACCGCCGATGGCAGCGTCTACAAGGGGGCAGCCAATCTTGGTGCCGTTTCCAACCTGGGTGCGATCGGCACCGGCGGGACTGCCGCTGAAGCCGGGGCAACGGCGGCGGGGCTGAACATCGATCCGTCATCGGGTGAGGTCACGTTTGCCGCGCCGTTGATATCGATAGGCAGTGCCGCGCCGTATAAGCTGGAGTTCGATCTGCTCTACTCGTCGCGTCCTGACGCGCAGCCTACGTCCAGCCCACAGCTGCTGACCGGTCGGCCGGAGGCCTCAGGCTTCGCCCATAATTTTGACATCCGGGCAACTGCATCCAGTGACGGGCTTTCGCTCGTTGGCAGCGATCTGACGGGGGCTGCCCTGCCTGGAATCGTCGCCGCCTATGAGCTTCTGGAGAGCGCGAACACAATTGCCACCTATTATGCGTCCGGCGGCATAGCCCCGACGGATGCCGCCTACCAGGATGCCGTCATCGCGAACTGGCTCACCACACAGGGCACCAACAATGTCGTCACCATCCAGCAAGGCCTGACGAACACGGTGTTTGCCAGGATGCCGGATGGCTCCTTCCACACGCCGCAGCCGTCCGGCGCGACCCTTACGCAATCGAACTCCGCCTACACGATGACAACGGCGCAGGGAGACGTATTTGCGTTCAACGCATCGGATGGCCAAATCGGGACCATTACGACGCCCGACGGTGTTGTAACCACGTTCAGCTACACGAGTTTACTTGTAGGGCCATCGCCCTCTGTGTCGGTCAATCTTTTGAGCAAGGTGCAGCTCGGAACACACTCGCTGACATTCGGCTATGTCAACTCCTCGGCCGGAACCAACAACATTTACGTGCTCCAGTCTGTAGAAGATGAGACTAACAGAACAACTAGTCTGCATTATGGAAACTGCTTCAACAGCCTGCCCAACACGCCGGTACCCCAGCTTTGTGGGGGCACAAAGCCCGATTGGTGTTGTGGGAACGCCTGGGCGTACGCTTTCAATTTTGGCCAACCGGCAGTAGGCACAGATAGCTTTCAGGCAATTCTTTTGAAGGGGGTCGTCATTGCTAATCCGGCACAGAATGGTGATGTGACCACATCCGTTGCCTATGACGGCGCGCGCCTGATGCCGACAGGCATGACCAACGCGAACAATCACACGACGTCGTATTATCTGGCGCCAGGCCGCTGGCAAATCACCGATGCCCTCGGCAACATTTCCTACGGCGTGAGCGGGCCGGTGCAGTATCAGGGTGGAGACGACATCGTATCCTACAGCTACGATGCGCTGGGCAATCAGACCACGGCCTATTCAAACTACGTGGGCCAGCTCCTCTATAAGAGCCTGCCGAACACGCAGAGCGGCTACCAATCCGCCTACACATATGATGCCCACGGCAATCCCGCCTCGACCACCATAGGGGCGATTACGACATCGACCGTGTGGGACCAGACCTGGAACAAGCCGACGCAGGTCACCGATCCGCTCGGGAACGTCACCACCTATACGTACAATCAGGCGGGCAGCACCGCGCCCGGCACGCTGGCAAAGGTTGTTCATCCAGCGGTGACCTACAATGGCGCCTCCCAGAACCCGACCGAGACCTTCACCTACAATGCGAACGGCCAGGTTCTCACCGCGACCGCCGCGGATGGAGAAGTCACCGCCTATGGCTACTCGGCCACTACACATGATCTGACGACCGTAACCACTGACAGCGGCGCCAGCCCCCACCTGAATCTGACCACCACGTACGGATACGATACCGTCGGGAATGTGTATTCCGTCACAGACCCACGCGGCTACAACTTCCAGGCCAACTTTGACGGTGCGCGGCGGATGCTCCATTCGATCACGCCGCCGATCTCGGCGCAGGGCAACGGCATCTGGAGCACGTTTTACACCTACGACCTCAACGGCCGTCTTATCCAGAAATCCCAGGACCCGGGTGGCGGCCAGCCGGCGGTCGTCATCAACATGACCTACGATGCGGTCGGCAATCTGCTGACCCAGAGTGAGCCGACGAACAGCGGCACCGTGCGCAACACCGTTTATACCTATGATGCCGATGAGCGCGTCTCCACGGTCACCGACCCCGCCGGGCAGGTCGTCACCACCACCTATGATGCCGACAGCCGCCCGTATCAGACGCTGATGAACGGCACCGTCACGCAGACCCACAGCTACACCGGCGACGGCCTGCCCGCCGCGCTTGCCGACGGCAACGGTCACTCACTCACCTACAGCTACGATGCCTATGACCGGCTGACCAAGACCGGCTACACCGACGGCACCAGCGAGACGCTCGTGCTCGACAACGCAAGCCGCGTCACCACCAGCACCAACCGCGGCGGGTTGCAGACGGCCTTCACCTACGACGCCATGAACCGGGTCACCAAAGAGACCGACCAGAGTTTTAGCGCGCCGTTCACCACCACCTACGATCTCGCCGGACGGCCGCTCACCGTCACCTATTCGGCAGGCACTTTTACCTACCAATACGACAGCGCGGGGCGTCAGAGCGCCACCACACGGCCGGACGGGCTGGCGATCAAATATGCCTACGATGCCGACGGCAACGATGCCGCCATCACCTATCCGGACAATTTTACCTACAGCTACGCCTATGACGAGCTGGACCGGATGACCAACGTCTCCGAAACCCCGGCCGGATCGACCACTGTCACCAGCCTGGCGCACTATACCTACGATCCGCTGTCGCGCCGCACCACGCTCACCTACGCCAATGGTGCGAGCACCGCCTACAGCTACGACGCCTTCAGCGGCCTCTCCCAGATCGCCCACACTTTTGCCGACACCGGCAAGCTGCCGACCGCCACCTTCACCTATACGCGCGACAATAATGAGCGCCGCGTCGGCGACACCGTGTCCAACACCGCCTACCTCTGGCATCCGCCGGCGACAGCGACCGACAGCTACACGCCGAACAGCCTCAACCAATACACGGCGATCAACGGCCAGACGCTGAGCTACGACCCGAACGGCAACCTGCTCGGCGACCCGACGGCAGCACTCGGCAGCACCAGCTACCAGTTCGACCAGAAGAACCGCCTGACCGCGGCAACGAACGCCCAATACACCTCCACCTACACCTACGACCCGTTCTCCCGCCGGGCCAGCAAGACCGTCAATGGCGTGACCACGTTCTTCGTGGATGACGGCAACCGCGAAATCGCCGACTACAGCAGCCCAACATCCGAAATCTCGCACTACATCTACGGCGCCGACAGCACGCCGATCATGCGCGAAGTGTTCGATGGTGCACCAACCGTCCAGGGCAGCTACTGGGTCCACACCGACGCGCTCGGATCGCTCGTCGCCATCAGCAACCTCAACGGCAGCCACACCAGCACCTACAATTACTCCGCCTTCGGCGAAACCAGCTCCGTCGCCAACGCCATTCCCTACCAATACGCCGGTATGCGCCTCGATCCGGAGACCATGCTCTACTACGACCACGCAAGATACTATTCGCCAAAGCAGGGACGATTCATCTCCCCAGACCCAATCAGCGTCAAAGGAGGGGTCAATATCTATGCATACGCAGGGAATGATCCGGTCAATGGAGTGGATACAACTGGGCTAGACGCAACCGGCTATGACGAAGGGGACAACAACGATCCTTTCGGGGGCAGTTGCAACATCTGCATCATTGGCTCCCAGACCCTATTTTTTGGCGGTAACCTCGGTGCTCATGTTGGAGGCGATATCTGGGCCGGACCGGGAGCGGCCGCGGATTCCGGGAATTCGAGTAGCAGCAGTGGAAGCGCATCTTCGTCAGATTCCTCTGCTAGTGCGGCTGCATCCTCACCTTCGGCAGGTGGAGTAGAAGGACAACCAACAAGCGTCAGTGGAGGGGCAGGAGACACAGATGTGGGTTCACCTGCCGGAGCTATTAGTAGCACCGGCGGCGCTTCCGGTTCCGACGCGAGTGGTAACGCCTGCCTTGATGCGGGAAATTACTGCACTGGAGTTGGGAACACCATCACATTATACCGAAACCCGCTGTCGTCCATTAATGACCCATACTTAAATGCGGCGTTGGGATTTGCGGCAGGTCCACTACTGATCGCTGCTATCGGAGAATCGGCCCCACTTCTTGGAGAACAAAGCTTTTTTCGGGGCACTTATTATTCACAAAAAGTATTGGCTCAGGCAGCTCGAGGCGCTGGAGAGTTTCATTCATTTCCAGACTCCGTTGCAGCTTTTGAAGAATCTGGTACGGTGACAAAAATTGTCGGAGGCGACGGAAAGGCATACACGTCACTTAAAATTCCTGGTTCATATCAAGGTACAAATGGCAATTGGTATGATGGATTTTTCCACTTCATCAAGGATGAGGCCGGGCAGATAAACCATAGACTGTTTGAACCACGATGATCGGAATAAGAGATGAAATTACCAATTGAATATGAACGACTCTTAGAGAGCGTGGGGATACCTCTTGGAATGCCTGGTACACAAGATATTGCACTTAGTCGACAGCATGCTCTACTAGGCATAAGACTTCTTCGGTCAGCCGCCATTCCCGTATTAGGCGGAGACGTATTTTTTTGTGAAAAAGGTTCTGTCAAACTTGCCTACGCCAACTGGTCTTCAAACAAGAGATTGGATGAGAGCTTGATATCCTTTTGCGAAAGAAGCTGCACGGAGGCACAGCGGTATATCTCTGAGTTCTCGGCAGAGAAAAATAATGAGCCGTTGTTCGTATTGGTTCCAGGTTAATTTAGCAGGCGTAGCGTGTGTGGAGCGAGACGCAACCCACATCGACCAATACTTGGGCCCACACGTTTCAAATAGTCTATTTCATCCTCAATAAATTTTACGATTAAAGGAGATACCAATGTCTAGAGCAACGTTCGTGGCCGCGATTGTGTCATTCTTCCTGGTTTTGGGATCTGCCGTTGCGGCAACGGACAGCGCGACCTACACCTATGATAGCCACGGTCGCATCCAGACTGTCACCTACGCCAACGGCACGACGATCACCTACGCCTACGATGCGGCCGGCACCCGGACAACGGTTACCACGACGTGTTCGAGCAGCGGCTGCTGACCGTTGGCCGCAAGAGCGTATCCGGCATCGCCTGCCGCGCTGGTGACGGCCCGTGACCCAGATCGCGCTTGAATCGCTTCTGCCGGTCTCCGTTGTGGAGCGTGCTCGCCGCGTCCAGTCGGAAAGCGGTCGCCGCCTGGACCTCATTGCCGCCAAGCTAGGCCTCATCTCCGACGCCGAGCTTGCCGGCCTCTACGCAACCCACCTCGGCGAGCCGATTTTACCCGCCGCTCTCTACCCTGCCTCGGCCGTGGCCGCCGATCGCTTGCGCCCAAACTATTTCAGGCGGGCACGATTGCTGCCGGTTGAGGAGCATGAGGGCGCCTGCGTAATCGCCATGGCCGATCCGCTCGACGACGAGGCCGCCGCCGCCGTTGCTTTCGTGCTTGGGCTTTAGATGGAACCTCTCTGTAGCTTTGCCCTCCACTACAAATTTGGTCAGCGGTAAATCCAAAATCGCTCTGTCTGGAAGCCCGTGTATCGGATCACTGCTGCATCGGAAACTGAAAGGCCGTTCATGCCGACGATCGTAGCGACAATACGCAGTGATCGACCGGCCACAAAAAACGTCGGGCTTCCAGCGATGCCATTCTGCTCGTCCCGTTCCCGCTGGGTGATCTGCAGGGCTGCGCTTTCCGGCGTCATCCCAGGCAGGCTGGCGAGCACGAGTTCCGGCGCCAGGTCAGGTTCGACAACCGGCTTTTGCGCGTAAACGGTGAGGGCAGGCGCTACTTTGTCAAAAATGGCGCCGGTGACGCCCATGACCAGCTTGAGTTCGGCCACAGACTCGAACGGGCCTTCTCGTGGACCATAGGGATAGCCCGCTTCGGCATACTCGGCCGCTTTGGCGCCATTGAGACGGCGCCCCGCGCCCTTTTCACGCCAATCCAGGACTCGATCGGTCAGCGTTTGGGCCGTCATGTCGTCCATGCCGGTCGCCACGCGGAACAGGCGTTGCAGGGTGTCTCCTGGCGCAAAATTCAGGTCGATCAGGCCCGCCTGGTCCTGAACGGACACTTGGATTCGATGTCCCGCATAGGTCAATGTCGATGGCGAGCCATCGAGCTGGCTGGAGGGAACGCTCCCCGCGCCCAGAAGACGAAGCTCCGTGAGGGCGATAGCACCCTGAGCGATGGCATCGAGTTCTGCGCGTTGCACCGCCGTGCGCGCTATGCGTGCGTCAGTGCGGCCGGATTTGACAATCAGCGACATGAGAAGAGCCAGGACCAACGCCGCCCATAGTGCTGTCACGAGCGCAAAGCCTCGATCGCGGGGGCGATGCGACTTCACGGCGGCGGGCCAGCATGGACCGGAATCGTCAGAGGCAGCTTGCTTTGCAACTCCTGCGTGACCAGCCGTGCATCCGAGGCATTCCGGACCACGTGGGGCGTGAGGATGGCGATCAGCTCGGTCCGCGTTCCCGAGTTGGTGGTCTGCCCGAACAGCCAGCCGAGACCGGGGATGTTCTGTAGCACCGGGATGCCGTTTTTCTGGCCGGTTCGGCTGTCGCTGATGAGGCCGCCGAGCGCGACTGTCTGGCCATCGCTGACCGAGACCGTCGTGTCCAGACGCCGCTCGGAAATGGTTGGCGAGTTCAAGGAGGAGGATGTGGTGGACGAAACGCTGCTCACTTCCTCTCCGACGTCCAGCGAGACCATGCCGCTGGCGTTCACGCGGGGGGTCACTTTCAGGATAACCCCGGTATCGCGATACTCGATCGAGTTTACGACGGGTGCGTTGGTTCCGACGGTGCTGACCGCGGAGCTGGTCTCGATCGGAACCTGGTCGCCGACCTGGATGCGCGCCGGCTGGTTGTTCAGGACCAGAAGGTTGGGAGAGGATAGCACGCGCACCTTGGTCAACTGCTGCAAGGCCTGTAGCACCACGCTGCTGCCGGCGGCCGCGCCAAAAGCCACATTGAGACCGGAGGCGAATGGCAGTCCGGTAAATGGTGTTGCTGTCGTGGCACTCGGGGTTTGTGAGAAAAGCGCCTGAAAGCTTCCGGATTTGATGTAATATTGCAGCCCGTAGGTCAGTTGGCTGGTCAGGTCCACTTCCGCGACCGTCGCCTCGATCATGACCTGAAGCGGTGCGATGTCGAGTTGCCGCAGCGCAGATTCGATCGTGCTGTACTCCTGCTGGGTTGCCAATATCAGGAGCGCGTTGTTTGTCTCGTCGGCTGTAATGCGGATGTTGGAACCTGGCGATCCAGCGCTTTGAGCGTCACCTTTCTGACCGCCACTTGTTGCGGAAGGGCTGCTTGGTCCTTGCGCCCCGCTCAATCCGCCGAGCAGCGGGTTTGCGCCTGGGTTGCTGCCCGGCGTTTGCAGACCCCCTGAAGCGCCGGGCGATGCTGCGCCTGCCGTATCAGCTGCGGCGCCTGGCGGTTGTTCACCACCTTGCCCTGTAGACTCGTTGTCGCTGCCGCTGATCCCAAAAGTTTTACGCAACACTGAGGCCAGGTTCGCCGCCCGGCCATTCTGAACGCGATAGACGAAGATGCGCCGTTCGGCGACGTCGTTGGCTTTATCCAGCCTTTCCACCCACTGGCGAACACGGTCGATGTAATCGGGCCGCATCGAGGTGACGAGCAAGGCATTCAGGCGGTCCAGGGGAGCGATCCGAACCAGTTGGCCGCTGTCACCCAGAGCGGTCAGCAAAGCCTGAACATCCTTTGCCATGTCCTTGGCTGAGACCATTTTGAGGGGCAGCACCGCGCTGGACATGCCGCGCATGACATCGACATCAAAGACACTGAGGTTCTGGAGCAGGGCGGTGACATCCTGCGCGGGGCCGCTGACGATCAGCACATTGCGAGAGGGTTCCGCGCGCAGGGTTGTGCCATTGGGCACAAGCGGCTCCAGAAGGCGCTCCAGATCGGCAGCCGGAACATAACGTGGCGTAATGACCCGTGCCACAAAACCGGTCTGAGCAGTTTGTGAGAGCTGCACTTCCCGGGCGGCTTGGGCGAGAGGCACGATACGATAAAGGCCGCTGCTTTCAACCACGGCCAGGCCGCTGAGCCGAAGAGCGGCCTCCAAACGCGCCAGCACGGCACCGCGGGGAATGGCCCCTCCGGTTTGCAGAGTGACATTTCCCTGGGCGGACGGATCAATGACGTAGGGCAGTTTCAGGACGTCGCCGAGCACGCTTCTCACCACGTCCCGCACATCAGCGTTGGCATAATCCAAGGTGACGGGCTCGCCGTAGGCGCCAGGTGGGATCGAGGGTGGCTCGGCGTCTGGCTCCCCAACAAATCGCCCGGTGCCGCGGACGATACTGGGCGCGACCAGCGGCCGCGGCGGTGCCTGGGGCAAGCGGTCCAGAGCAAAGTTGCCGGCTGGAGGTGCTGGTGCCAGCGCGATTGGTGGGGTTGTAGCGACCGCAGGCCGGTTGTCGGGATTCTGGCTGCAAGCGTCGATGAGCACCAGGGTTGAGAGCATAAGCGCAACCGGTGCACGTGGGACACTCAGGCGCGCAGCCCAGGCCGATAGGTTCTTCGTCACGCTGCTGTCTTACTGGCGGATCATGGCCGGATTGCGGGACGGCGGAAACGACAGGTCAAAATGGGCAGCACCCGCCTCAAGGTGAACGCCTCGATCATCGATTTTGCGCACCGTCCAGCCCGTCACGACCCGGCCCTCGGTCACAAAAATCGTTTTGCCGAAGGCGTCTCGCAGCAATGCCCATTGCTGATGCTGCGTTGTCACAATCCCCACGAGCATGTAGCCCCTTGGCGGCACGAGTGCGGCCTGTACCACAGGCGCAGTCTGGTCGGCCAGGTGCGCGGCCGGCGGCCGCCATGGCTGCCGTGAAGGTTCAAAGACAGGGTGAGCGGCAATGGCTGGGTAGGTTCCCGTCACGCTTTGCGGCACCTGCGATGCTTCAAGCGGCTTTGTCGCCGGCGGCGACGCCCCTGCATCGGGTCCAAGGGCGGGCAACGACGACATAAGGCTTTCGCGTATCAGTACCGCGCCGGCCAGGAGTGCCAGGCACAGGCGCCACGTCAGCGGGCTGAATCGGCGGCTAGTTCGCATGCTGCACGGGACTGGCCAGATAGCCGGCGGCGCTGAATTCAAAGCTGAGTTGCTGGGGGTGGTCGTGCGTGCTGGATGAAACGGTCGATATCGCCAGATTGTCGATGAACAGCCTTGGTGTCGCGCCTTCCAAGACACCGAGAACATGCTCCAGCGTGGCCAGCGACCCTTCCACACGGGCTCGGATGGCCAACATGCCAGCAGCTTTCGTGGCGTCTGTCGGAAGGGTGGAGGTGCTCGTGACGATGCCACCAGTTTCCTGAACCGATTTCCTCACAAGGTCCTGCATGGATGCAGCGATGGCTCCCTCATTGGGTCCGGACCAGAACAGGCCCAACCCCTGGAGTTGGCCAGTAATCTGCTGCGCGCGCTGCGCAAATACTGGCCCTCGGGTTGCGACGGCTTTCATCTCCTGTAGTTCGCGGGAAAGTGCCAGGATATCGGCTTGCCGGGACACCGCCAGATTGATGACCGGCCAGACCACGAAACCCCACAGGCAAGCCAGCAACGCCGCAACGGCGCCAACGGCAAGACTCTGCCGTGTCCATAGCGGCAGAGCGGGGTTCATGAACCGCTCCGCCGGTTGACCTGAAAGCCGAGTTGATAGCGTTCACCGGCGCCGTCCGGAGCCGCCGTGATGGGCGCAAGGAATGAAGGATTGTCGAAAATCCCAGTCTTACCGATCATGCCGAGGAGCGCGGTTGCGTGCGAGGCTGTTCCAGTGATCTCGACTTTACCATTTTGCACATGGAACTCGGAGATCGAACCATCCAGGGGAACTGCCTGGGTCAGCGCATCCAGCACGGCCAGCGGACCCGGCGCTTGCAGGCGTTTGTTGACCGACTTGAGCAGGTTTTCCGCCGCGGCCGTCCGCTGCGCCAATGCCCGAACAGCTTCGGTCCGTGCATGCAAATCTGAAACCATATCGCGGAGCGCCTCTCGCCGCGCATCAAGGTGGCAGATAAAAACCGTATAGGCGGCGATGGCAAAGCAGGCGGCGGCGATCTCGGTGCCGCGACGAAAAGTGCGTTCCCTAAAACTCGCCTGCTGGATGTGAGGAGAGCGCCACAGAATGCTTGGGTGCTGGCGCCGACCATTGGCGATGACCAAATGTGGATTGAGGCCGAGCGTTTGGGCAAGGCCTATGGCACGATCCAAAGTCGCCTGTTTGACAATGCAGACTTCAACCCGAAGGCGGTTCTTCTCAGCGGATCGCTCGGTCATGTGCCAGGCAAATCTGAGCGTCTCGGGATCGAGCGGAACCAGACGCTCCAATTGATGGTGGATGATGGACCGGAGCGACGACTCGGCCGCCAACGGCAACTCGATGCTCGGTCTGAAGGCAAAACTTTCGCCGATCTGGATGATGACGGGTGCACCAACAAGATGGTTTCTCTCCAGGACCGCCTGTCGATTGCCATCCTGTATGATCGGAATGACGGTCGGGACAGTCCTGGCGCGCGCCGGGACGAGCAGAGAAATTCCGTCGGCGGCAAAGTCGAGCCGCAGCGCGCCCGCTGACCCGCCACTCAGCCTCGATCGCACGAAGGGCGGCAGAAGCCCACCAAGCTCCGCCAGCCACCAGCCCGCAGCCTTGGCTGCAAGCCGCCGCCACGGGAAATCCAAGAGGCTCGACGTAATTGCGGTCATTCAAGGCGCCGGCAGACGGGTGTTTGCGGATCATACACGCATGCGACGTTCGCTGTCGTCTGCGTCTCGGCGGAAAAATCCAGCCACGGGGTTTTGACGCCATCAGCACGCCAGACCTGAACGCGCACTAACTCAGGCAGGTGATCCAGCCCGCTCCAGCGGTCAAACCAGGCTGGCGGGTCATTCTCCTTTACGCGGCCAAAATACCCGAAGCGTATCGCCGAGACGGACGAGGCGATCCGAACCACCTGGTTCGACAGCGTGCCGCCGGTCGCCGCGGGGAGATCCAGGTGCCAGGACATCAGCAGGGAGGACCGGTCACCTTGCCTACCCAGGGAAAATTGCTCGACCGCCATGACCCCCGGACTCAATGCCTCGGGCAAGGACGCCACCAGCTGCAAGGCCTCCTTCTCACCGCTGAAGGCGATGCTGCGGTCATTATAGTCGGCCGATGCAAAGCCAGGATAGGCACTCATGATGGCATGAAGCAGCAACTGCCGAATGGCGGTTCTCTCCGCGTCAGCATCGCGGCCTCTGTCGATGTGATGCCATGAAAGATTGCCGAACTGCACGGCGCCATAGGCCAGCACGGTCAGCATGCCCATCAGGGCCACGGCGATCATCAGCTCGACGAGCGTGAAGCCCTCATCGCTCCTGGTGTCCATCAGGAACTACCCTCAGGCCCAAGCTTCACGCTTTGCAGCCGAAACGGCCGCGTGGCCTCGCCGCTATGGGACTCGATGGTCACGGTCACCGGATAGGCGGCCAACCCCTCGGCTGGCACAGGATCGGTCAGGGCTGCCCCGACATCGACTGTCCAGCGCAAACCGCCGTCCACGCCGGTCGTCCGCCCTGGATGCACGGCAATGTCGTGGCCAAGGCGGCTCAAAGCGGTCTGGGCCGAGGAGACCGCCTGTTGCTCCATGGAAGCTTGCGCCAACCAGGCCACGCTGCCGGAGACGGTGCTGAAAGCGAGACCGGCGGCGATGGCGAGTATGACCAAGGCAATCAGCACTTCGACGAGCGTGAAGCCGAGGGCTGCATCCGCTCGCTCAGTCATCGACTTGCACGCGCCCTGTCAGCCACGCCACCTGGAGAATGGCGCGCTGCCTTCCATGTCGCAGGATGATGGTGCCCCCCGTCGCGCTGCCATCGGCGAAAAACCGGTAGGTCCGTACCGCATCCGGTGCTCCGGGGCCGTCCTGTATGGCATCGATCCGGTCCACGACCTCGGGCAATGTCGTGCTGTGCTGTATGGCCGCAGAGTAGCTGCGCTGCCTTGTGTCAACGGAGAACGCGATCGTTCTGCCGGTCCGGATCGCATCCTCTCGTGCCTGCCGCATAGCGTCCGCCATATCGGCCGCGGCCGCCCGGAACCGCATGGTGGGAATACCGGCCAGGGCACGCGGCACGATCGCCATGAGGGCGGCGGTGATCGCAAGCACCACCAGCAGTTCGAGCAAGGTAAAGCCGCTGGCAGCGCGCAACCCGTGCTGTTCGATACCCCCGAACCGGCGCATGTCAGAGCGCCAACTCGTTGACGCTCATGAGCGCCATCATCACAGCCGCCACGATGAAGGCAATCGCCAGCCCCATGATCATCGTCAGTAAGGGCACGAGAAGCGCCAGCAGCCGTTCCAGCGCCCGTTGAACCTCCTGGTCATAGATGCCGGCGATTTCGCCGAGCATCTCATCGAGCCGGCCTGTCTCTTCGCCGATACGGATCAGCTGAATCGCCAATCCGGGAAAACGGCCGGTCCGCAACAGCGGCGCCGACAGTCCTTCGCCTTCCTTGAACCGCGTTGCGGCCTCCTCAACCGCCGCGGCAAGCACCCGGTTGCCGATCGTCGAACCCGACAGGGCCATCGCGGCCGGAGCCGCCACCCCATTGCTCAGCATGACGCCGAGGGTGCGGCAAAACCGCCCAACCTCGAAACGGACGATCAGGCTGGCAAGCAGCGGAGCGGCAAGCAGCGCCCGGTCCCTCTCGATGACCATGGAAGGATTCCGCATGATCGCACGGCCGGCCAGCATGGCACCGGCAAGCGCGGCCAGAATAATCCACCAATCATCCCTCAACGCATGCCCCGCGGCGATGACAATCTGGGTGCTCATCGGCAGCCTGGCGCCCGCTTCCCGGAACATCGGTTCGAACTGCGGCAGCACCGAC